>VFSW01004390.1_pt1 | contig 21066 bp, 20 predicted proteins | sample 5358111 | NCBI WGS metagenome assembly VFSW01 (sample SAMN11554181, study PRJNA540505) | mine drainage metagenome | isolation source: sediment from site ElyBrook_90M | place: USA: Ely Copper Mine, Vershire, VT | collected 2017
CGGCGTGATCCTTGGCTTCCTTGCGATTGAAGGCGTAGGGAACGTCACGCCCGTGCTGATCGGCAAGCGCGATGGCAGCAGCGGCCACAAGCGGGATTCCCTTGTATGCAGGGCCATACAGCATGTCGAATTCGAGACCCGAATCCTGGATCGCATGGGCATAGAAGCGCCCGAGCTGAGCCAGGCGCGCGCCGCTATTGAAAGATCCGGTATTGAAGAAATAGGGGCTCTGCCGGCCGGATTTCAGCTTGAACTGTCCGAAGCCGAGCGCGCCGGCGCCGATCGCAAAATCCAGGAATTCTGACTGGTAACTGCGGATCATCTTGCCTCTAATTTTTTTGGTGCCACGCGTTGATACGCCGGCGTCGGATGATTATAACCGACGGCCGGCTGCGTGTTCACTCGAGCAGCCGGGAGGTGTCGATGTTAAGCGCGCCGGCTATCTTGCCGTCCGGCCGGTGCAAGGCCAGGACAATATTCTTGTAACGGCAGCGCAGCGGCAAAAAGGCGAAGTCGGCGGCCTTCTTGCCGCGTTTTTTCAGGAACGCGTCCAGGAGTTTCATATTTTCCGGAGAATGATTGATAAGGGTGTCCATGCTCATTCCTCGCGCCAGCATCGCCGGGATGTTAGATTGATCCAGAGGCTCGTAGAGATTGCCGAGCATGAACAGGAGCCGGCCGGAAAACGTTATACGAATTTCCAGCTGCAGCCGTGCCTTTTTGTCCTGCGGTAGGCGAACGAAGGCATAGGCCGGCGATGTGGACGCTTTGTGCAGGATGCGTCTGGCCCCGGCGCCGACATCGGCAATTTCCGGACTGCTCAGTGAATAAAAGGCATGGTCGGCGAAAACTACCAGCACCGTGCGCTGGTTGTAGACGGTCCATACTCCCCAGCTGAGGGCGGCGAGCTGCAGCGCGACGATGATGCTGAGGTCGAGCTTGAGACCGCGCTTTCCGGGACGGAAGACAATAAGCGTGAGCGCAGGCCCGAGGACGAGATCGATGCCGGTGATGATCCTTACACCCTGCCAGCCACCGTCCGCTGCGAAGAACGGTTGCGGATACCAGAAGAAGATGACCAGATACAGCAGCACAAAGTAAACGATGGCGCTGATGCCGAGGTGAAGCAGGAATGCCTTGAATCGCGTCATATTGATTGATCCGGCTGGTTTAGATTAATCCGTGACTACGTCATAAAGGCTAGAATGAAAATCATATCCGTCAATGTCAACGGCATCCGTTCGGCGACCAGCAAGGGATTCTTTACCTGGTTGGCGCGGCAAGGGGCGGATGCAGTCTGCCTGCAGGAGGTCAAGGCCCAGGAGCATCAGCTCACTCCCACGATGCTGTCGCCCAGGGGGTATCACGGGTTCTTCAGTTGTGCCGAGAAGAAGGGATATGCCGGAGTGGGGCTTTACAGCCGCAGAGCCCCGGACCGCGTGCACAGGGGATTTGGTTCTGGTGAGCACGATGGCGAAGGACGCTATCTGCAGGCCGATTTCGGCAAGCTCAGTATTGTCTCGCTCTATCTGCCTTCAGGTTCCGCCGGTCCGCATCGTCAGGAATCGAAGTACCGGTTCATGGATCTTTTTTTGCCGCACCTGCGCAAGCTTAGGTGTGACGGCCGCGAATATATTCTTTGCGGTGACTGGAATATCGCGCACCAGCAGATTGATCTTAAAAACTGGCGTGGCAATCAGAAGAACTCGGGATTCCTGCCGGAGGAACGCGCTTGGCTCACACAATTATTCGATGAGCTTGGTTGGGTCGATGTGTTCCGCACGCTCAATGCCAAGCCTGATCAATACACCTGGTGGTCCAACCGTGGACAGGCCTGGACCAAGAATGTCGGCTGGCGCATCGACTATCAGATCGCAACGCCCGGAATTGCGAAGACGACGAACAGGGAACGCATCTACAAGGACAAGCGTTTTTCCGACCATGCACCGCTGATCATCGACTACGACTACGTTCTTTAAAGGATGCGTTTTTCTGAGAGTTGGCGGCCCGTGACGGGCAGGTGCCGGCGTGACTGTTTGCGCTCCGGATTGGCCAGCGTAGCTCCGGCCTTGGCCGCGCCGGCGCTTTCGCGGCGCCCGGGCCGCAGGCCGGTTGTGCCGGTGGATTTTCAATCAATTGGCGTTAAAATTGGATATTCGTTGACAACAAGATACGTTGATACAGGAACTCGATGCACATATGACCCGCGTAAAGGTATACAGCACTGGCACTTGCCCCATCTGCGACAAGGCTAAAAGCGCCCTTCAGAAATGGAACATTCCTTTCCATGAGGTGCGTATCGATCTCGAAGGCAGTGCGATGCAGGAGTTTTCCCGGGTGACAAATGGCGCGCGTACAGTGCCCCAGATCGTGATTGACGATAAATGTATCGGCGGATTCTCCGAATTGACGGAGCTGCACATGGACGGCGAATTGGACGCGCTCATGGGGCCGCACAAGGACGCCGCGGCGCGCTGAAGCGCGCGGAATTCCGGTCGCGACAGGCGCTAATGGTCAGCGATCGGTGCGGCGCACGGATCCGGATTTGTCTTGCGTCCGGCGAATGCGCGCCACCGCGATCGCCGCAAAAAGCAGGCCGGCCAGCAGTGCGAATACCACTACCCCGAAAAGTTCGAGCCACCCGCCGATATGGCGCGGCCGGACCAGGGCGAGAAGCGCGCTGCCGAGGTCGAAGCCGGCGCCTGGCGTGTGATGCATCGTCGCAAGCGCTTCCAGTACGGCAACCGACAGTGCCGCAAAAACCAGGGCACCCAGGCCGCCCCCTAGCGCGCGTGCCAAAAGTGAAACACTGCCGAGTCTTCGCCCGCCGTTGGCTGCAAGCGCGTGCAGTTCCGGTTCGCGCAGACCGATCGGTGAGACGCGCTGCAGCAGGATCAGTCCCGGAATGCCGACCACAATCGTAAACAGGAAGAAATCGCGCCACCCGAGTGCGTCGACCATGACTCCGGTAACAGGGCCGGCCAGGATACGCGGCAGTGCGAACACGCTGGTAAAAAGCGCGTACTGTGTCGCGGAAAATTCCTTGTTTGTCATGCGCAGCAGCAGCACGCTGAAGGCACCGGTGCCCATGCCGGTCGCAAGACTCTCAAATCCCATCGAGCCGTACATGACCCAGCGGTTGACTCCGGTCATGGCCACCAGCACATAGCCGAAGTTGGACAGCAGCTGCAGCACGCCGAATGCCCACAAGGCATGACCGAGACCCATGGTCGTAGTCAGTGCGCCGCCGAGAAAGGTTCCGGCGAGAGTCGCGATAAGGCCGATCGTGGCGGTAGCGACACCGACGTCGAAATCGTTGAATCCCACCTGCACGAGGAACGGGCGCACCAGTGCGCCTGCGAGGTTGTCGGCGAGTTTGTAAAGCAGGAGGAATGCGAGAAGCTCGAAGGCGCGATTTTTCGCCAGAAACTCGACCAGCGGTTCCCACGCCGCGGCGCGCAGGGATTGCGGCGCACTCCGGCTGTCCGCCTGGGGTGCCGGGGCGAGCCAGGTGACCACCATCATCGGCAGGTAAAGCGCCGCGATTGCGCAGAACATGACTGGCCAGGACCAGAGTCCCGCGAGCGTGATTGTCAGGCCGCCTGCGACAAACATGGCTGCGCGGTAGATCGCTATGCGCGCGCCCACGGCAATCCCCTGTTCGTCCGGGCGCAACACCTCTACTGCATAGGCATCTATGGCGATGTCCTGGCTCGCGGATGCGAAAGCGATTGCCAGGGTGAGAGCGCCGATGATCCATATCACGTCGGGACGCGTGGCCACGCCGCCAAGGATCAGTGTGGTCACTAACAGAAGGATTTGCCAAAGCAGGGTCCAGCCCAGCTTGCGACCAAGCCGCGTTAGCGGAAGGGCATAGCGGTCCATCAATGGCGACCACAGGAATTTAAAGCTCCACGGCGCCTGCGCGAGGGTAAACAGGCCGATAACCTTGATGTCGACCCCAACGCGTGCAAGCCAGGTGGGGATGGCGATCCATACCAGGCCAAGCGGCAGCCCCGAGGAAAACGACAGCAGACTTACGGCGGCCGTGCGGCGGCTGCGCAGCGCAAGCCAAACGGCACGCCAGGCTCGCGGTCGGTCAGCCATGGGCGTTGCGGCTGGCGCGGTCGGTGTGTACGGAGCAACGCTTGATGGAGTCAATGCCATTCGCGTGTCGCCGGTTCTTATGGTTCATGTGTGTCCGGAGGGTGGGCAGGGGTTTTGTACCATTCACGTTTCGCCAAGTAAATCCGTTCGGGACCCTTATTATTTTATTTTCCCGGGCGTGACGTGCCACGGTGCTGTTGCTGTGCCTGTGCGTTTTGACACGAAGTGCGGTCCGGATTCGCGCCTGGCCAGGGTGTGCTACAGCGTACAACAGCCGTGATTATCCACCCAATATGCGATGTTACCCAGTTCGGCAACCTGTGCGCGGAATTTTTTGATGCAAATGCATGTCGCCTTCCCGGACCGCGCAGACCGATGTCGTCTGGCCATACTGTCTCGCAGTACTCAATCGGATCCAGCGGGACACTCACGATTGCGCGTGGACTGACGTCCGCCCAGGCCGGCCGTTCCTGCGTCTCCCTCGACCCACACAGGGACGCCACGCCTCAGTCGCGAATTACGGCAGCAGCAACATCTCCCGGCACACCGTCGGACCAACTTGAGTGCCTGGCGCGACCGGTTCCGTTGGCGCCGGTCTATATCCCGAAACAGGCGCCAAATCGCTGCGGCCAATTGCGAAGTCTTTGGCACGACCTTTGCTTATTGCATAGAGAGACTTCGACAAATTTCAGCTTACGCGAGGTGCCTATGCAACGCCCCGGATTGAGAAGTGTAGTGAGGGCTAACTACCATTCAATGCGAGTGCTGGCAAATGCCGGCATCTTGGGTCTGCGCATTGCAGTGGTATCTGGACTGGTGCTGGCCGGTGCTTCGGCGAGTGCATCTGACGGGCCGCTTGCCGTCAGCGCCATCACATTACCGGCAATTGCCAATGAGCAGTCTAGAGACAATGACCTAGCCGGCAACGGCCTATATCAGCGGGCGCTCATGGAGTTTAATGAAGGGCACCACGAAAAGGCAGTGCAATTATGGCGGGTGCTTGCCGAGGACGGCGATCGCAATGCGGAGTTTGCCCTAGGAGCGCTTTATTCCAACGGCGATATTCAGACCGGCATGGATCGAAATCCGACCGCCGCGGCAACCTGGTATCGGCGTGCGGCAGAGCAAGGGCATGTCGCCGCCCAGTATAATCTGGGTGTCCTGTATGCAAGCGGTAGTGGCGTCCCGCATGATCTGATGCAGGCTGCCCGTTGGTGGCGGCGTGCAGCGCTTCACGGACATACCCAAGCCCAGTTCGATCTGGGATTGCTTTACGCGCAGGGCAGCGGTGTCGACTCGAATCCCGCCGAGGCAGTGCGGTGGTGGGGCATGGCCGCTGAGCATGGCTACGCGCCGGCACAGTTCAACTTGGGACTCATGTACATGATGGGTGAGGGTGTTACGGCAAGCCGTGCCGAGGCAGTTCACCTCTGGCAGCTATCCGCAAAGCAGGGTTTCGGACAGGCAATTCACATTCTGGAAGCCATGAAATCCAATCAGTAATCGATGGCCCGACCCGGCAATCGGCCTTGCAGCGCCTTAAATTACAATTAGTTAAATACCAATCCTAAAGCAAGACCGCAGGGGTGCATGGGCGTTGATGGCATCATCAACGCCCATGCACCCTTTTTCATGTTGCGGATCCACGCAGTTCGCATCAGAATGAGACGCGTAGTAGCAGGTAGACAATATTTTTCGAAAATTTGTCGCCTTGTAAGACAACCAAAAAACTTTCCACTTGGAAAACTATGTGAGGAGAAGGACATGAGAGTGAGACCTATTGCGCGAAGCAGCGTGGTGCTTGGCCTTGCACTTGCCATTCTGGGGTGGTGCGCTAATGCTGTGGCAGCTGAAAAATACGGGGTTTTCGAACGCGTCCTTGATGCATCGGGTACGTTCGACCAGACCACCGCGGCCCTTGAGAAAAGCCTGGCCGGTTCAAAGCTGGTTCTGCACGCCCAGGAAAATCTTGCGGTTCCAGATAACATCCAGCAGGCGCGGGTATACATTCTGACGTCCCCGGCCTACGAAGAAGCTGCCAAGGACATGGCGCCCAACACGGTGTCCGCCCAGATTCTGCGTATTGCCGTCTATACCTATGGGGCCGGCAAGAAGACCCAGATCGACATCGCGAATCCGGTGGCGCTCGCAATGGTGTACTACGCCGATTCCAAGCAATACCCGCAGATAATCGCCGCGGCCAAGGCGGTGTCCCAGGAAATCAAGGATGTGGTTGCCAATGTGCCTGGAACACCTGTTGCGGTGCAACTTGAGCCGACGCGCACCGAAAGCTCCCTTAATGAATTCGACGGTGACGGCCCGGCAAAGATGATGGCCAAGTGGCGCAACTGGAGTGAAAGCCAAGATACGGTCTACAAGGCGAATTCGGATGACTTCGCGGCAACCGTGGCCAAGGTGGAAGCTACGTTGCGCGCAAGCACCGACAAGGGTGCGGATGATCCGTCGGGCTGGCGTCTTGTAACCGAGATTCCGGTAGGGACCAATGCCGTGTGGTTCGGCATTACCAACACCTACACGGAGAACAAATGCATTCGCATCAACTCCGATTTCCGCAGCCATGGCAAGACCAAGGACGCGCCTTATCCGGGCGTAGACCATGCGCCGGCGCTTCCTCTGGAAGTCTTGGTGATCAACACTGGAAAGCATGTGGAGGTTGCGCAGTACGGCGAAATGTGGCGCATGCAGCTTTATTTCTGGGATTCGGGCTATCTGGCGTTCGCTAAGAACACGCTCATCCCCAATACCATATTCGGATCCATCGATACCGCCCTGACCGCTTCGAGCAAGTAACGATTGCGTCTCAGGCGCATCAACAATCGGGCCGGAGCCATCCTCCGGCCCCTTTTTTGAGCGCGGCCGGCACAGGCTGGCCGGATCGGCCAATTCGGCCGTCTTAACCGGTACTTGCAACCGGAAGATTGATCTTTTCGAGCATCGTCCGGGTCATTCGCTGCTGACTTTGAAGTGTCTCGCGGCTGGTCTCGAGCTCGGCAATGCGGTCGCCGAGGTTTTCGAGGTTGTCTTGAATCTTCCTCAGATTCTGGAGGCGGCGCTCCATCAGCGCCCGGTGCTCGCGGATTTGACCCATCATCGGAGTCATAATCGCCTTGCTCCAGGCCTTCGCGCCACCGTTGCATTCCTCGAAGACGCCGCGCGCACGACTGACAAGCGTAATGAAGAATTTCTGGATGACAAAATGCTGCTCGGTCATAACCATGATCGGGCTTTGGCGAAATGCCTCGGCATCATCCTGCAGCCGCTGCAAGTCGCTGCGATACTTCAGGACCGAGAAGCCCACGGGTTTCAGCCTGGCGACGCCATGGTCGACGTCAAATCTGTTGTAAATCGCCTCCACCAGGCCCTTGATCTGGTGAGTCTGCTTGCTCACCTTCTCCATTGTTTCAGCGGCGCCATGAAAGAAACTGGCCATTCCGATTTTGAGACCGTGGGTCGTCCAGCTGCCCTGCATGTCCTGGCGTGTTTTTGCAATAAGCCGGTCGAAGCTTGCCATGCTCAGATATTCAAGAAGGATATTGATCTGTTCCGACAATACCGTGCGTGTCGACTGAAAGCTTTCCAGTTTTTTGTCGTATGCGTCCTTTTCGATTTTCAGTCGTGCCGCTAGTCCCTGAATAACATCGCGGCTTTTGCCCCCCAGCCCCTTGAGTTCGCGAAGCTGGGTGTCGGTCGCTGCCAGCCGCGCAGCGACCATTGCCCCTGTATTCTCGACCATGCCGCTGATCTCGCGCGCAACCTTTTCCTGCAGGTAATGCTGCTTTGAGGGAATAAGGTCCTGAGCGAGCATAATTTCGAGGGCAAGCAGACCGCTTTTTTCGATCAGGGCATGGTCAGCCTTGATCTTGCCAAGCAGGCCTTTCTGCGCTGATACCGGAAACACCTTGTTTCTGCTGATGCCGAGAGCACGGGCAGTGTCCTGTGCCTGGCGCGAAATGCTGGCAGCAATGGCATCCTCGCCACGCAGCTCGTCCCAGAGAATGTCTATCTTATTTAGCAGCGCGAGACATCCGTTCTGTTTGCCTCCCTTCGCTACTCGCACGTGGCTGTTCCATACTTCAAGGTCGGATTTTGTAACCCCTGCGTCCGCGGCCAGCACGAACAGCACTACCTGCGCTTTGGGCAACATGCTCATGGTGAGTTCGGGTTCGGACCCGAGCGAATTGAGGCCCGGAGTATCGAGGATGACCAGACCCTGCTTCAGCAGCGGGTGCGGGTAGTTTACGATGGCGTGCCGCCACACCGGGATTTCCACCTTGCCGTCGGCGCCTACCTGCACAGGATCGCGTTCGCTCGCCGGACGCAGGAGGCCGAGATCCTGAGCTTCGCGGGCCCTCACGGATTTGGTCTTCACGATTTCCTGAAAGGCCTCGGCCATCCTTTTTGCCGAGGTGAGCTCGAGCGGCAAGGTAGTCCACTGGATTGGCGTGCGTTTGTATTCCGCGATCGTGAGCGAGGACATGCGCGTTTCAATGGGCAAAAGCTTGATGCATGCAGGCAGGCGATCGTCGTACTGCAGCTCGGTTGGACACATGGTCGTTCGGCCGGCCTCCGAGGGCAGGAGACGCTGTTTGTAATCGGAGAAGAACAGCGCGTTTATAAGCTCCGTCTTGCCGCGCGAGAACTCTGCCACCAAGGCTACGGTAAGCTTGTCCGATTTGAGGCTGTCAATCAGCTCATAGATCCGCAGATCATCTTCGCCGCTACCCAAGCCCTGCTGCTCCACCCACCCCTGGTAATTGGAGATCGCGCCGATCAGGTCGTCGCACCACTTCCGGTAGTCTGCCAGACCCTTGGAAAAGGTGTTGGTTACGGTCATGGAAGCTGTTCCCTTACCGCTGGATTCCCGCGCAGGCTAACCCGGGCCGGGTTCGGATTATCGCAAACAATTTTCGGCATAATTCCGGCTTGCGCCGGTAAGCCGGCCGTCGCGGTGTTCAATTTAATAAGAAGTATAGAAGGTGCGCGGCGCATTATCGGGCGGCCTCGGGACAGACCTGCGGGGGCAGTTTCGCCGGCGACAGCACGCGTGCAAGCTTGGTTTTACCGCTGCGGCCGTGGAGAAGAACGACGCTGCTCCTCGATACTCCAAAACATTCCGCAAGAAATTCGACGAGCCGTGCATTAGCCAGTCCTTCCACTGGCGGCGCGCTGATGCGTACCTTTATGCAGTCGCCTTGCATTCCGACAATTTCGTCGCGGCGCGCGCGCGGCTGGATCCGAAGTCGCAAGATGAGGTCCGCCCCATCCCAGCTTGCCGCGGCAATTGCGCATTCAGCCACCCGGGCGTCCGGTCACAGGGCCATCTGCGCGAAACTTGCGGTCAGGTGATCTACGAGCATCACCGCAAGCTGCAGCAGGATAAGCACTGCAATTGGCGACAGGTCGAGCCCGCCAATGGGCGGTATCGTCCGGCGTGCCGGTCTGAGCAGCGGTTCGCTCAAGCTCACCAGCAGGTTCATGGCCGGATTGCGCGGATATGGGCTGATCCAGCTGAGAATCACCCGCACGACGATTGTGAACAGGAAAATGTAAAGAGTGAGCTCCGCAAGCTGGGATACCGACAGTACGACCAGCACAAGCAATGTAATGTCGAAGCCGTGCAACAGAGCGACCAGATACTGTTCCGCAATCTCGAGCGCGGCGAGTAGCACGAGCGAAGCCACGTCGACGCCTCCAAGTCCGGGGATTATTCGCCGCAGCGGCAGCAGCAGCGGATTGGTAACAATAACGAGGAACTGCGCCAGCGGATTATAGAAGTCTCCGCGCACGACCTGCAGCAGGAACCGGAGCAGCACAGCGAGGATGTACATCCCGAACAGGGTGCTTACGAGGAACGCGCCAGCCTGCGCGAAAAAGCCGTTCATTATTGCCTCCCCAGCATTTCTGCCAGCTCGCGCGCGCGCGTAACGGCGGCAGCGACTGCATCTTCGAAAAGCCGCCCGATCTGACCTTGCTCCAGGACCTGCAGCGCGCGCTCAGTGGTGCCGCCCGGCGAAGTCACCCGTCGACGCAGATCTGCCGGTACCTCGGCGCCTTCCAGGGCCATCCTGGCCGCCCCATATGCGGTTTCCAGTGTTAAAAGACGCGCTGTCGCGGGATTCAGTCCCTGGGCCAGCGCGGCGCGCTCAAGGGACTCCATCAGGAGAAAAAAATAGGCGGGCCCGCTGCCGGAAACCGCGGTGACGACGTCTATAAGCGCTTCATCTTCCAGCCATGCCGTCACGCCAACTGCACGAAGGATCGACTCGGCCTCGTCCCGTTGCGCCTGTGTAACCACCGCATTGGCATAGAGACCGGCCGCGCCCGATCCGATGAGCGCGGCTGTATTGGGCATGGCCCGTACAATTCCAAGGCCGCCGCCCAGCCAGCGCTGGATATCATCGACGCGGACTCCGGCGGCAATGGAAATGACCAGGGGTTTCCTTTTTTGCACCGCGGTGGCAATAGCGGTCGCAACGCCATGCAGCGCCTGAGGCTTGATCGCCAGTACCAGCACCTCGGCGCGAGCCGCGACGTCGGTATTGTCCTGATAGGCAGCAAGACCCAGCGCCTCGCCTGCAGCGCTGCGCTGGCCAGCATCAGGATCTGACAAAATCAGATTCTGTTTGTCCCAGCCGTTATTGAGAAGGCCCCCGGCAAGGCAGCGCGCCATGTTGCCTGCGCCGATAAATCCGATGACGTGATGTTTCATGGTTTCTTGTTGGAATCCAGCCCTGGTCGCCAGTGTAGAACGACATGATGGTCAAGCGAAAGCCCAGGGCAGCGCAGACAGGGCTTCGCCCCGGTCGCCTGTCTGTCCTGCAGCCGCTCCGCAAGCCCAGCCGGATCGTTTCCGTTAACGGGGCGCGTCGGGCAGCCCCGGCCGATCGGCGGATGCCGCCGGTTCCGGGCAGCCTTGTTTGTGGGTTTTCGCCCGTTATACTAGAAATAGCCAGTTAAATCGCCAAGTTCCAAATACCCGCCGACAGGAGATCATTAGATGGACATCGCCGAACTTCTGGCGTTTGCCTACAAGCAGAACGCCTCGGACCTGCATTTATCCGCCGGCCTGCCGCCCCTGATTCGCATCGACGGCGACGTCAAGCGCATAAATGTGGATCCGCTGGATGATCGCACCGTCCACAATATGATCTACGATATCATGACGGACAAGCAACAGAAGGACTACGAGGAGTTTCTCGAAACCGACTTTTCCTTCGAGCTGCCGAATATCTCGCGCTTTCGCGTAAATGCCTTCAATCAGCAGCGTGGTCCGGGCGCCGTATTCCGCACCATCCCGTCCAAGGTGCTGACGCTCGAGCAGCTTGGCTGCCCACCAAGCTTCAAGGAAATATGCGATCAGCCCCGCGGTATCGTGCTGGTTACCGGCCCGACCGGGTCAGGCAAGTCGACCACGCTCGCGGCGATGGTCAATTACGTAAATGAGAGTCGCCACGAGCACATCCTGACCATCGAGGATCCGATCGAGTTCGTGCATCAGAGCAAGAACTGCCTGATCAATCAGCGCGAAGTCGGGCGCGACACACTCGGCTTCAATAATGCCTTGCGATCGGCCTTGCGCGAGGATCCTGACGTAATTCTGGTGGGTGAGTTGCGCGATCTTGAAACCATTCGTCTTGCCCTGACCGCAGCCGAGACAGGACACCTTGTCTTCGGAACTCTGCATACCAGTTCGGCGGCAAAAACCGTAGATCGCATAGTCGATGTGTTCCCGGCGGCGGAAAAGGACATGGTCCGCTCAATGCTGTCTGAAAGCCTGCGTGCCGTGATTTCCCAGAGTCTGCTGAAGAAGGTCAGTGGCGGCCGCGTTGCGGCGCACGAAATCATGATCGGCACGCCGGCAATCCGCAATCTTATCCGCGAGAACAAGATCGCGCAGATGTATTCGGCCATGCAGACCAGTCAGGCGCTGGGCATGCAGACACTTGATCAGTGTCTGATGGAAATGGTGCGCAATCGCCAGGTGGCTCTCGAAGAGGCGCGCTCGTACGCCGCAAACAAGGACAACTTTGGCAATGCCGTGATGAGCGGCGGTGCGGCAACTGGAGGAAAGCGGTAGATGGTTTTCAGCGATCTATTGAAACTCATGGTCCACAAGAAGGCATCGGACCTGTTTATCACCGCAGGTGTGGCGCCGTCTCTCAAGATTGACGGAAAAGTGACTCCAGTCACCAAGCAGGCGCTCACCCCCGAGCAGGCGCGCGCATTTGCTTATGGCATCATGACGGAGGAGCAGCGCCGGCAGTTCGAAGGGACAAACGAATGCAACTTCTCGATCCACCCGAAGGAGATCGGCCGCTTTCGTGTCAACATTTTCATGCAGCAGAGCTGCGTCGGCATGGTGTTGCGCACGATCGAAAGCAAAATCCCGCGTTTTGACGAACTCAATTTGCCCAAGGTACTGGCGGACATTGCCCTCACGAAACGCGGCCTGGTGATCTTTGTGGGTGCGACCGGTTCCGGCAAAACGACTTCATTGGCGGCAATGGTCGGCTACCGAAACGAATACAGCTACGGTCATATCATCACCATCGAGGATCCGATCGAGTTTGTGCACGAACCACGTAACTGCATCCTTACCCAGCGCGAAGTCGGTGTGGATACGGAATCTTTCGATGCTGCCCTGAAGAACACCCTGCGCCAGGCGCCTGATGTAATACTGATCGGCGAGATACGGTCGCGCGAGACCATGGACTACGCCATTGTCTTCGCCGAGACCGGTCACCTGTGTCTGGCCACATTGCATGCAAACAGCGCCAACCAGGCGCTTGATCGCATTATCAACTTTTTCCCCGAGGATCGCCGCAATCAGCTGCTCATGGATCTGTCGCTGAACCTCAAGGCGGTCATTTCCCAGCGCCTGATTCCGATCAAGTCCGGCAAGGGGCGGGTGCCGGCGGTTGAGGTCATGATCAACTCGCCGCTGATCGCTGATCTGATTCTCAAGGGCGAGGTCCATGGCATCAAGGAACTCATGTCGAAGTCGACCGAAGCCGGAATGCAGACTTTCGATCAGTCGCTGTTTAATCTCTACGAAGCCGGGCTCGTCAGTTACGACGATGCGCTGCGAAATGCCGACTCGGTCAACGACCTGCGCTTGCGTATCAAGCTTGAAGGAAAAGACGCCAAGGGACAGGAACTCGGCGATTCCATGCGCAATGTGACTTTCTGAAGGTTGTCGGCCGTTCGGTGGCGGGACACCGGTGTGTCGCGCATTTATCGCCTGGATGCTGTAGACCAGGCCGCTGGCCGGTAGCAAGCGCCCGTGACGTCCCGGCCGGTCACTTTGCTTCGAAAACGAGCTTGCCCCCTACCAGGGTGTGGGTGACAGAGCCGCGGAACTCCCAGCCGAGAAACGGGCTGTTGCGTCCGCGGCTCACAATCCGGTCAACCGACAGGGTCCACCAGGCATCCGGATCAAGTATGCATACATCGGCCGTAGCGCCGATACCGAGATGACCGGCTTCGATTCCGAGGATTCGGGCCGGCTTGCTGGTCAAGAGAGCAATCGCCTCGACCACACTTAGCAATCCCTCGTCCACGAGTTTTAGGGTAAGCGGCAGCAGAGTCTCGAGACCGGAGATGCCAGGCTCGGATTCGGCAAACGGGGCGAGCTTGGCGTCCGGTTCATGCGGTTGATGATCCGAACAAATAGCCGAGATGACGCCTTTCGCCAAGGCCTCACGCAATCCGTCACGGTCGCGGCTTCCGCGCAGCGGCGGCAGGACATGACACTGGGTATTGAAAAAACCGATGTCGTGCTCGGTGAGATGAAGGTGGTGGGCGGTAACGTCGGCAGTTACTGACAGGCCCTGCTGTTGCGCGGCCGCGACCATCGCGACCGCGCGTGCACTGGATAACTGACAGAAGTGAGCACGCACGCCGGTTTGTTCGACCAGGGCAAGATCGCGCGCCACGCCGGCGGTTTCAGCAGCTTCGGGGATTCCGGGCAGACCAAGCCGGGTGCTCACCTCGCCTTCATGTACGCAGCCGCCGTTGCGCAGCCATGGGTCTTCCGCGTGCAGGAAAACGGTCAAATCGAAGCTTGCCGCATACTCCATGGCGCGGCGCATTACCAGCGTGTCGTTGATCGGCTCCAGGGCATTGCTGAATCCAACGCAACCGGCCTCGTCCAGCGCAGCCATATCCGCGAGGAGCTTGCCTTGCAACCCCTGGGTCAGTGCTCCCAGCGGGTGCACAAAAGCGAGTCCGAAGCGCCAGGCGCGTTGCTGGATCATCTGCGCCATGGCGGGTGTGTCGATGACAGGGTATGAGTCCGGCGGACAGCAGAGTGTGGTAATTCCGGCGCTGACCGCCGCGCGCATCTCGCTTTCAATCGTGGCCTTGTATTCAAGGCCCGGTTCGCGCAGGCGTGCGCGCAAATCAATCAGGCCCGGACACACGAGCTTGCCTTGTGCGTCCAGCGTGCGCTCTGCGCGGAAACCCGCGGGCGCAGCTCCAACTCCGACGACAAAGCCGTTGTCGTCGATGTACAGGTCCCGCTGCGCGTCGACGCCATTGGCCGGGTCGACCAGGTGTCCGCCTTTGATTGCGATATTCATTCGGCGCGCCTTGCTTCGGCTACAACGGGGCTTGCCGCCGGTCCACCCATGATGATGGCCATGATCGCCATGCGTACTGCGATGCCGTTGGTTACCTGCGGCAGGATGACGGAATGGGGTCCGTCGGCGACCGCTGAATCTATCTCGAGGCCGCGGTTCATTGGCCCCGGGTGCATGATAATAACGTCCGGCTTGGCATAGGCAAGTTTCTGCTGGGTCAGTCCGTAGAGGTTGAAGTACTCCTGCTCGCTCGGGATCAGCGCACCGTTCATGCGTTCGCGCTGCAGACGCAGCATGATGATCACATCAGTATCGCGAAGTCCGGCGCCTATATCGGTGAATACATGCACTCCGAGCCGTTCCACTGCCGTGGGAAGCAGGGTTTTCGGCGCCACCACCCGCACTTCCGCGACGCCGAGGGTCGTGAGAGCGTGGATCTGGGAGCGTGCCACGCGTGAGTGCAGGATGTCTCCCACAATTGCCACCCGCAGGTTTTCAAAGGGCCCCTTGTAGCGGCGGATGGTAAACACGTCGAGCAGGCCCTGGGTTGGATGTGCGTGGCGGCCGTCGCCGGCGTTGATGATATGCACATGCGCGGGGACGTGCTCGGCGATAAGGTGGGCGGCGCCCGACTCCCTGTGGCGCACTACAAACAGGTCAGTATGCATTGCCTCTAGATTGCGCACGGTGTCGAGGAGGGTTTCGCCCTTGGTTGTGGAAGATGCGGCCGAATTGAGGTTGATCACATCGGCCGACAGGCGCTTTGCCGCGATTTCAAATGTCGTACGGGTTCGCGTACTGGATTCGAAGAAAAGATTGACCACCGTCTTGCCGCGCAGCAATGGCAGTTTCTTGATCTCTCGTTCGCCTACCGAAATGAAGGATTCGGCGGTATTGAGTATTTCGAGTATGGTTTGTTTCGGGAGTCCTTCCGTGGTCAAAAGGTGTCGCAGTCGACCCTGACCATCGAATTGAAGATCCGCGCGCGTCAACCGCCTGCCTCTTGCAGGGTCAGTGTCAGGACGTCCGGACCGGTAAGCTTGATATGCTCGTTCTTCCCGAGTTTCAGGGTATGTCCGATCACCTGCGCCTCGACAGGCAGCTCGCGTCCGTCGCGGCAGATCAGCACCGCCAGGCAGACTGACGCCGGCCGGCCATAATCGAAGATTTCATTAAGGGCAGCACGCACTGTGCGTCCCGTGTGCAGGACATCGTCGACAAGGATGATATGGCGATCCTCCAGATTCACCGGCAGGTTCGAGGTTTTCACCTGCGGGTTGACGCCGACGCGTGTAAAGTCGTCGCGGTAAAAGGATATGTCCAGCGTACCCAGGGGCTCGGTCAGGCCGAGAGTCCGGTGCAGCCGGCTCGCGACCCAGACGCCGCCTGAGTGAACGCCGATCATGATGGGCTTCAGCGCGAGCCTCGGCTTGAGCTCATCTGCCATGTAGGCGAGGGTAGCCTCGACATCAATTGCCTGAAGCATGTCTTGCCTCTCTCTCCTCATCGAGGAATGCCTGAAGAATTGTCTGAGCTGCAAGCCTGTCGAGTTTCGATTTGTGCCGCTTGGAAGGCACGCCGGCCTCAATCAGGACGTTTTTCGCCGCTACCGAGGTAAGTCGCTCGTCAATCATGTGCACGGGGAGATTGTATCGGGCCCGCAGTCGATTACCAAACTTCTTCGCGGCGCGCGTCATGTCATTCTCGCTGTCATCCATATTGAGGGGCAGTCCCACCACCAGCGCCGAGGGTCTCCACTCCTCGATCAGGCGGGTAATGTGGGGCCAGTCCGGGCGTTCATTGTGTGCCGTGACCGTGTCCAGGGCCTGGGCGAGGCGCGCTGCGGAACGACCTACCGCAACGCCGATGTGCTTTTTACCGAAGTCGAAGCCAAGGTAGGTCTTGACCGTCAAGCGTGACCCGCTGCGTCGGAAAGCGTCGTGATGTCTATGCCAAGCAGGTTCGCAGCGGCACCCCAGCGCTGCTCCGCCGGCAATTCGAACAGTATGGAGTGATCTGCCGGCCCGCTTAGCCAGGCGTTTTCCGCGATCTCGCGTTCGAGCTGTCCCGGAGCCCAGCCGGCATAGCCGAGCACAAGGAAGGATCGCTGTGGTCCGCGGTTCTGCGCGAGCGCTACCAGGATATCGCGCGAGGTTGATACTCCGAGCATGTCCGAGACCGGCAGGGTGGATTCCCAGTTTCCCAGCGGTTCGTGTACCACGAAACCCCTGTTGCCCTGTACTGGACCGCCAAGGTGTACCGGCAGATCAAGTTGTGCGGTCTCGTTGCCCTCGATCTCCATCTGCATAAGGATCTGGCGCAGGCTGAGGTCGATGGGCCGGTTGATGATGAGCCCCATTGCGCCTTCGCTCGAGTGCTCGCAGATCAGCGTGACGCTGCGTGCGAAGTTCGGGTCCGCAAGGCTCGGCATCGCGATCAGGAAGTGATTGGTGAGGGAGGCCATGTCGCCCATAGCCATAGTATCTGGCGGGGCGCGCGCCCGTGCAAGTCGGTCGTTGACGCGGCAACTGCTAGGGACTATTGCTGGTCAGCGTGGTATCCGCGAACTTCCAGGTGCGGACAATATGCAGTATGTCCGTATCGGCGCGGATGTCGGGCGGCAGCGGAGCAAACGGGGCAGCCAGACGCACGATCCGCACCGCGGCATCATCCAGAACCTTGTGGCCGGAAGATCGCAGCACCTTGACCTGGTAGACGCTGCCGTCCTGGCGGATGGCCACATCGAGCACCAGGTCACCCGAGATGTTTCGTCGCTTGGCCTCCTCCGGATAGTTCAGGTTGCCGATGCGCTCGACCGTGGAACTCCAGGTGTCCATGTAGGCGGCGTATTTGTATTCGACTGTGCGTGCGTCAATGTACTTCTGACGCGGAAGCTTCTGGTATTCCTGCCAGGATCGGCTGATTTCGGCGCTCAGTTGTGCGCGTTCCTGCTCGAGCTGAGCCAATTCTGTGAGGCCTGGGGTCTCGCGTCCGGTTGTCGCCTGCTGCGGCTCGGGCGCCGGTTCGGGGTTGGCGATGCGCGCGCCGGCGGCGTTGTTTGTCAGGAGGGCGGCAAGCTGGCGAATGCTCTGGACCGTGTCCTGCGGGTTTGGGCGTGCGACCGGAATGCGGTCATTCTTGTCGCTCATTTCCAGGGCCGGCAGGGGGCTGCGGGCGACAACCGGTCGCGTGCTGTTGCCGCCGCCATCCTGATTTGCCTGGGCCAGGAAATCGGGATGGTCCGGGGCATGGTCAGAGCGGGTCTGGACCAGCGTGATCTCAAGAGTGTCGAGCCCGGGCATGCGTACCTTGGGCACGGAGAAAGTCACGCCCAGGATCACGACCATGTGCACCAGGACCGACCCAAAGACGGTTAGCCCGAGACGGTCAGTGTCGGAAAAGCCGGGTATAGCCTGCACGGCGATATTGGTAAGTTGCCTGTCGTGTCGATTGGATCGCAGCTTTAAGCTGCAGGTTTCATTATATCCCGCGTCGCAGGAAACGCCATGCCCGCGGCAGGTGCGTCAGCGGCCTTCGCGGCGGCTTGCGATTGCGTCAAGCAGTTGCGCGCTGATGTTGAGTCCGTAGAGCGCGTCCAGTTCCCGGACGCAGGTTGGGCTGGTGACATTTATTTCAGTCAGGTAATCGCCGATGACGTCCAGGCCGGCGAACAGGATTCCCCTGGCGCGTAACGTCGGACCCACCTGATCGCAGATCCAGCGGTCACGCTCGCCAAGCGGTCGTCCTTCGCCGTGGGCGCCGGCGGCGAGATTGCCGCGCGTCTCGCCTTCAGCCGGAATTCGCGCCAATGCGTAGGGGACGGGATTACCATCCACCATCAGAATACGTTTGTCGCCAATTCGAATCTCGGGAATGTAGCGCTGGGCCATGGCAAGGCGCGAACCAAGGGCAGTCAGGGTCTCAATGGTTACACTCACGTTCGGGTCGCCTTCACGCAGACGGAATACCGACGCGCCCCCCATCTGGTCGAGCGGCTTCAGAATCATGTCATGGTGCTCATTCAGGAATGCGCGCAGGCGCGCTGCGCTGCGCGTTACCAGCGTAGGCGGCGAGCACTGCGGGAACCATGCCGTGAAGAGTTTTTCGTTGGCGTCACGCAGACTCTGGGGCTTGTTCACGACCAGAACGCCACGTGCCTCTGCCAGCTCCAGCAGGTAAGTGCTGTAGATGTATTCCATGTCGAATGGTGGATCCTTGCGCATGAGGATCGCGTCGAGCTCGTCGAGCGGCGCTACGCGTTCTTCCCCGAACTCAAACCACGGAGTGCGGTCGCGAAACAGCCGGACGCGGCGGCTGCGTCCCATCGCCCGACCCTCGAGGAGAAACAGGTCGCCCTGCTCAAGGTACGCGATTTCCCAGTCACGTGTCTGCGCCTCCAGCAGCATGGCATAGGTGCTGTCCTTCTTGATGTTGATGGATCCGATAGGATCCATCACTACCCCCAGCTTCATCATGGAATTTCACGCCATGCAATCGGTGTCGATGCGGGTTGCGCTATGTCAGTCACCGGGTGAAATATCCTGCAATTCGCGTGCTGCTGCAACGAGGGCGAGCCGCGCGATGACGCCGTAGGCATAGAAGCGATTGGGTCGTGCGTCCGGCGCTCGGCTGCGGTCGGGCTGAGTGCAGGACTCCTCGAACGCGAGCGCCTCGAACGCGAGCGCCTCGAAGGTCATGCCTGGGGCATTCAGATTCTCATCGCGTCCGCGGTCAGGATGCACGCGATAAAAGCCGCCTACGACGAAGTGATCGATCATGTAGACCACCGGCTCCGCGACAGCTTGCGGTTCACCCCAGGATTCAAACGTGTAAACGCCCTCCTGCACGATCACGTCGGTGACCACATGGCCCTCCTTGCCGCGTGCCATTTTGGTGCGCTGCTTGCGGTTGAGCTCGCGCAGCTGATCGGTGTTGCGCACTGTCATGATGTTCATGCCATAGGTGCCGGCATCGGCCTTTACGATCACAAACGGCTCCTGGTCGATGCCGTATTCGCGGTATTTCTGCGTGATTTCCTCGAGCACTGCGCCGGCATTGGTTACGAGACATTCCTCGCCTTCCCGCTCCTGAAAGTCGACTGCGCCGCATTTCCGGAATATCGGATCAATCAGCCAGGGGTCAATCTCGAGCAGTTTGGCAAATTCTGCGGCAACGCGCCGATAATGGGTAAAGTGGGTCGACTTGAGGCGGTTCGACCATCCCATGCCGAGCGGTGGAACGACCGGCTGCGCCACATTTTCCAGGATCGCAGGCCGGCCGCCCGACAGATCGTTGTTTAGCAAAACGAAGCAGGGCAGGAAATCCCCGACGCGCAATTTGTTCCCGTCACGCACCAGCGGCTCCAGCAGCACGCTGCGTCCCGACGGCAATGCCACCGAGGTAGCCTCGCGCAGTTCGGGGATCATTGAACCTATTCGCACCTGGAATCCCGCCATTTCCAGGATCTTCGTCAACGCAGCCAGACTCTCGAGGTAAAACATATTTCGCGTGTGGTTTTCAGGCACCACCAGAATGCGACAGGCCTTCGGGCAATAGCGCTCCATGGCTGACTGGGCCGCCTGGACGCACAGCGGCATGAAAGCCGGATTCAGGTTGTTGAAGCCCGCCGGGAAGAGGTTGGTGTCCACCGGGGCGAGCTTGAAGCCTGCGTTGCGCAAGTCTACCGAGGTGTAAATCGGCGCCTTTGTCTGCAGCCACTGACCGCGCAACCATTGCTCGATATCGCTCTGGCGGCGCAGCAGGAGCTCCTCGAGTTGCTGAAGCGGGCCGGTGAGCGCTGTTGTCAGATGGGGCACGGCATGCAGATGTTCGATCGTCATGGCGGTTCCTTCCCAAGTTGGCGGGCGATGATGGTAACGCATCTGGCGCAGCGGTAGAATCAAAAAGCCAATGCATTACCTTGCGGTTGGCACGCTTCGTGCTTCAATATCTTCGGGCAATTCGTTCCGCCTGCTCGAGTCAGCGTAACGGGTTCGTTTGCGTGGTGTCGGGGCAGGGGGTCTGCTTTGACGCGGATCCTGGATAATGGAATGGACAACGGCGCTGAGCCGCCGCGATTGGCACCATGCCCGTGACTAAGCAATGGATTTTAGCGACTTTTTATGCTAATAAATCATTGTTCTATAGAAAAATGTGGAGAAAACACATTTAGAACCGAGCAGACACGGCCACAGCCATCTACAATAAAGGACAAAACGTGTCTAAAGATCAGGGTGGAGTACGATCTTGAACATAAAGGTGATGATCATTGACGACAGCAACACCATACGTCGTACCGCCGAAGCGTTGCTGAAAAAAGCCGGCTATGAGGTATTTACTGCAGCAGATGGGTTCGAGG
>VFSW01004391.1_pt1 | contig 21065 bp, 16 predicted proteins | sample 5358111 | NCBI WGS metagenome assembly VFSW01 (sample SAMN11554181, study PRJNA540505) | mine drainage metagenome | isolation source: sediment from site ElyBrook_90M | place: USA: Ely Copper Mine, Vershire, VT | collected 2017
TTAAAACCCACTCATGTCCCCTCCACGCCCCCACCCTCCGCCCCTGGCGCTCCTTTACCCGGGCCCTGCCGGCGGGGGCGGCCGCCCGCTGCGTTGACTCACATCTTGGTCCAGTCCCCGGCGCCTTCGAACGCCGCGGCGGCTCGATAGATGGTTGACTCATCGTTGTACTTGCCAATCAGCATCAACCCGATCGGCAGACCGTCGCTCATTCCACAGGGAATGCTCATCGCCGGATGCCCCGACGCGTTGAAAGGCGCCGTATTGGGAACCATTTCGAATGCGCGCTGGATATAGAGATCGCGCGGCGCATCGGGCGGCGGCAACGGCGTCGCCTTCATCGGCAAGGTCGGCATCAGCAGCAAATCGTAGCTATTCAGCGCGGTATCGTAGGCGGCTCGCAGTTTTCGGTTCAGGTTCTGCGCCTTGGCATAGAAATGGCCGCGATAATGCTTGGTGAAATATTGGCCGAGTAGCATCGTTATCTTGAGGCTGTCGGACAATTCATCGGCGCGATGGCGCCAGGCGGAGTGAGCGTCCACCAGCGTCGTATTATAGAGACCGCGCCAGTTGGTCCCCATGCCGTTACCCTTCATCATGAATTCAGTAGCGCCTTCCGCGGCGATCGGCAGCCAGATTGCCGGGGCCAGCAGATGCATAGGAACCGATATTTCATCGACGGTGGCGCCGAGCTTTTTGAAAAGTTGGGCACCCGCCATGACCTTGGCATCGACGTCGCGCTCGGAGTTCGGAAGCCCGAAACCTTCCTTGACGATGCCTATGCGCAATCCCTTGACGCCGCCTTCGAGCGCCTGCGTGTAGTTCGCGACCTTCGGTGCATTTTGCCGCGGATCGAGACCGTCTTCTCCAGCGAGGACTTCAAGCAGAAGCGCGTTGTCGCGCACATTGCGGGTCATCGGCCCAGTGTGGTCGAGGGTGATTTCGATCGGCATGACCCCGGTATAGGGAACGAGGCCGTGCGTTCCTTTCATTCCGTAGACGCCGCAAAACGACGAGGGGATGCGGATCGATCCGCCCTGGTCGCCGCCGATCGCCATGTCGGCCTCACCCGTCGCCACCACGACAGCACTGCCCGATGACGAGCCCCCGGACGAATAGCCCATTTTATGCGGATTATGGACCGGGCCTTTTGCATTGGTATGGCTGCCACCCGAGAAGCAGAAGTATTCGCAATGGGTCTTTCCGAGAATCGTTCCGCCGGCGTCGAGGATGCGCGTAACAATGGTGGCATCGATATCGGGCGTGTAACCTTCGAGGGTCGAGGCGCCGTTCATCATGGGAACGCCCGCGAGGCTGACATTGTCCTTCAACGCGACTGTCTTCCCGGCGAGCTTGCCGCTCGATGCACCCTTGATCGTGGTCTTGACGTACCAGGCATTGAATTTGTTCTCTTCGCCCTCCGGGTGATAACCGGGGGTGCGCGGATACTTCACGACCGGAACATAATCCGGCATCGCATCGACGGCATCGTAGGCGGCGTAATTTGCCTGCATCAGAGTGTCGTAGGATTTGAGCTCCTCATCGCTCATATGCATGCCGAGGTCCTCGGCTACGCCGCGCAATTGATCGAGAGTGGGTCTTCTGACTGCCATGGCCTGGTCTCCCTGTGATCGCTGCCCGCTGGATCGGGCTTAAGTGGCGATTCCTATAAATTCTCCGACGAGACTTGCATCGCCGAGATCACCCGGCTGCACTTCCTGGGTAATCGTACCTTTTTGAATGATGAGAACCCGCTTTGAAAGTGCGGCGATAAAGTCGAGATTCTGTTCGACCAAAATCATGGTGAGTCCGCTCCTGTCGCGCAGCCGTTGCAAGATCTCGACAATCTCGTCGATGATCGAAGGCTGGATACCCTCCGTGGGCTCATCGAGAAGGACGAGACGCGGCTTGCCGCAAAGACAGCGCGCGATCGCAAGCAATTGCTGCTCGCCGCCCGATAGAGCGCCGCCGGGGCGGTCGAGAAGCGGCTTGAGGCGGGGAAATTCGTCCAAAACCGTCGCAATGGTATCTTGCTCCACGCTGCGTTGCTTGGTGCATCCCATCCGCAAATTGTCGTAGACTGTAAGGCCGGGGAAAATCTCGCGCCCCTGCGGCACGTAGCCAAGCCCAAGACGCGCGCGACGATAGGGTTCGGCCGCTGTCATGTCGTCACCGTCAAAGCGCACAAGACCGCCGGTCGCCGGCAGGAAGCCCATCAACGCCTTGAGCAGCGTCGTCTTGCCCATGCCGTTATGGCCGAGAATTCCGATGAACTCGCCTTCGTTGACAGCGAAGCTGATCCCGTTGAGGATCGGAATGCGGCCGTAGCCTGTGCGCAGCCCCTGCACATTGAGCATCATGCGGCCGCCTGTTTGCCAAGATAGATGTCGCGCACTTGCGGATTGCGCAGGATATTCTCCACGGCATCCTCCACCAAAACGCTGCCTCGATTGAACACCGTCACCTGCTTGGCGATCATGCGGATGAACTGCATGTCGTGCTCGACGACGATGAGAGCCTTGCTGCGATTGATCTCACGTACCAGCTCGGCGGTCTTGCGCACCTCCTCATGCGTCATACCGGCGGCAGGCTCATCGAGCAGTATAAGCTGGGGATCCGTCGACAATACGATTCCGAGTTCAACCCACTGCCGCTGACCGTGGGCGAGCTGGCCGACCAGGCGCCCTGCCGCACCGGTGAGGCCGATACGCTCCAGCATCTCATCGACCACGGCGTTCGCGCGCTTGCCGGAATGGATGCGGCTCGCCGCGAGCCAGATATTCTCGCGTACGCTCAAACCATCGAAGACGCTTGGTACCTGGGTTTTGATGCCAATGCCGAGACGCGCGATCTGGTGGGCGTGGGCGCGGGAAATATCGTGACCGCTGAATAGCACCTGACCCTGACTCGGCTGCAGCTGCCCGGTGAGCATCTTGAAGAACGTGCTTTTTCCTGCGCCGTTCGGACCGATGAGGCACCGCAGCTCGCCTTCAGCTAGCGTGAAATTGACGTTGCGTACCGCCTTAACGCCGCCGAAATGCATGCTGAGATCGCGGGTTTGGAGAAGTGGCGCTGCCATCATCCCTCCTCCACCTGCTTGGGCTTAAGGGCTGAAGTCGTTCGCCGCGTACGCGCGCGCAGCAGCCATTGTCCGAAATCACAGAGCGTCGGCACCAACCCCTTCGGCACGAGCAGCACGAACGCGACAAGGATGATTCCAAGGATCAGCGGCGCATTGGCCAATAGCTTCGTCCACCAATCCGAACCGCTGGGCTGGTTCGCCCCCAGCAACGCGCTGAGCCACTGGATGCCAATGCAACCGACGATCGGACCAATCAACGTGCCGCGCCCGCCGACGATGACCCAAATGATGATTTGCGCGGACTGAGCCAGTCCGAAGATCGTCGGGCTTACGAACCCTCCCCAATTGGCGAAAAGACATCCGGCGAAGCCGGCGAGCGCGCCTCCGATGGTGAAGGTCACGAGCTTGTAAGCTCGGGGATCGTATCCCAGGAGTTCGGCTCGCCGTTCGTTTTCCCGGATGCCGACAATGACGCGGCCGAACCGGCTGGCCAGCAACAGGCGCAGTCCGAAATACGTCGCGAGCAATGCCGCCGTTGCGAGATAAAACATGCCCTCGAGATCGAGCACGGCCGCCTTGTTGCCTGGGAAATTGAGCGGCGGGATTCCCGGAATGCCGTTGAAACCGCCGAGCCGCGCCACGCCGATATGGAATTCCGGGCCGGCGGTGGAATTCACCGAATTGAACAGGATCAGCGTTACCGTCAGCGTGATGACGCCGAGATACACGTCGCTGATGCGCCCGTAGAAGATGAAATAGCCGAGCAACGCGGCGAAGGCTGCTGGCAGAGCGATTGCCAGCAACAGCGGGACCGTGCTCTCACCGATATTGAACATCGCGATGGCATACGTATAGGCGCCTAACCCGAAGAAAGCCGATTGGCCGAAGCAGAGAATGCCGCCGTATCCCCAGATCAGCGCCAGGCTGAGCGCCAAGATCGCCATGATCATGTAGATCGTAAGTTCAAGCACCGTATCGAGCTCGACCAAGCGTGGTGTCAGGATCAGGAAGGCGATACCGACGATGCCAACCAGCCCTGGGCCGAGAAATTTGAGGGCGCGAGCGTTCACAGACCTCTCCGGAAAAAGCGACCCGTGATGCCCTGCGGCAGCAGGCGGATCAGGACGATTGCCGCCGCAAGCAACGCTACTTCGCCGAACACCGGTGTCGTGGCAAACGTGGCGATCTGATTGATCGTACCGAACAGCACGGATGCGGAAACCGTTCCGCTGAGTATGGCCGCGCCGCCCCCGATCACGGTGATGAAGGATTTGGCGACATAGGCGACACCGATGGTCGGAAAGACGCCAGAGACCGGCGCAAGCACTGCACCGGCAAGACCTGACAAGGCGGCACCGATGCCGAAGGTGACGGCATAGACCCGCGGCGGATTCACGCCAAGCGCCGCAGCCATATTGGCGTTTTGCATGGTGCCGCGGGCAATCAGGCCGAGGCGCGTCCAGCGCAGCGCCGCGAAGATACCCGCCAGCACGACGACCGCCACGGCAATGACGAACAACGTGTATCCGCTGGTGCGATAGGCGCCGATCTGGAAACTGCCGAGCGGCGCCGAGATGCCAACCGTGGTGTTGCCGAATATTGCCGTCGTCAGCCCGACCAGGAAAAGACTGAGGCCCCAGGTCGCGAGCATGGTGTCGACCATGCGGCCATAGAGGAAACGGATGATGGTCCGCTCGACAACGACACCGAGGATGCCGACAACGACGGGCGCCACCATCAGCATGGCGACCCAGATGCTAATGCCGTGGTTGGTAGCGACGATCGCCGCATAGCCACCGAGCATCAGAAATTCCCCATGTGCGAGATTGATGACCCGCATCATGCCGAAGATAATGGCCAGCCCGACGCTGATCAGCGCCAGACTGGCAATCGCGTAAAGCACCTGGATCGCCAGGAGAGCAATGAGATCCACGTTCACCATTCCCGAACAGAATCTAACGGCCAACCGGCCTTAGATCTTGATCACGTATTGCTGGTTGTCGTTGGGGTTCTTGATAAGATTGCACACCGCGGCGGTATCCGACGGCTTCTGCTGCGGGAAGTCTTCGAGCACTTTGAGCTTCTTGTCGTTGACCTCGGCAATGTGAACGTCGAGGATGCAATGGTGGGTCGGAGGGTCGATCGTGACCTTGCCTGAGGGGGCATCGATGCTGATTCCGGTTTCCAGCGCCTCGATTACCTTCATCCGGTCGATACTGCCGGCTTTTTTGACCCCCTCCACCCATAGACGGAAGCCTTGATAGGTCCCCATGGCGAGTTCGGTGATATTGGGATAATCGGCCCCGAAGCGCTTGTGGAAATCGGCAACGAAGGCCTCGTTCTTCTTGTTCTTCAAGTCCTGGAAATAATTGTAGCAGACGAGCATGCCGTTGCATTCGTCGGGCGACAACACGATGTGCTCGTTACCCACGGCGAAGGTAGTCGACGCCATCGGAATACTCTTGCGCATGCCGGCCGCCGCCCACTGACGATAGAAAGAGATATGCGCGCCGCCAACGAGCGCTGACCATACGAAATCCGGTTTCGCCGCCTGGATTTTGGAGATCGTCGAGCCGAAATTCGTGACGTCGAGCGGGAAGAAGTCGATAGACGAAACTTCGCCGCCGTTGTCGGTGACGTATTTCTTCACCCATTGCGAGGTGATCTGGCCATAATTGTAATCGGCTGCGATGACATACACCTTCTTGCCCCACTTCTTCATGGCGTAGGGCACCAGCTTTTCCACGGTTTGCGCCGGGGTCACGCCCGTGTCGAACTGATCGCGATCGCAGACGCCACCTTCGTATTGGGTATTGTAGAAATAGAGCGTCTTGAAGCGGTCGAGCACGGGCCGGATGACCTCACGCGAGGCGGAGGTAATGCCGCCGTGCACGACAGCAACCTTGTCCTTCAGCGCCGCCTGCTGCGCAAACTGCGTGTAAAGCTGCATGTTAGATTGCGTATCGTAACTGATCAGTTTGATTTGACGTCCAAGAAGGCCGCCAGCCGCGTTGGCCTCTTCGACGGCAAGCGTCAGTGCATCGACCATCGGCTTGCCATAGATGTCGAGTCCGCCCGAGAGATCGTGGATGCTTGCTACGTTGATCGGTTCTTCCGCCCAGGCGTTGGAAGCGAACGTGCCAGCAGCGGCGGCAGCGGCCGTACCCTGTAAGAACCTTCTGCGATTGACTTTCATTACCGTACTCCTCCTCGTTGTTGCCGATACGTCATGAGACCAGATATTTTTTCAAAATCGAGGCGCCCATCGTATATTTTGGATCGACCATGTTTCCGAGCCGGATGCGCCCAGCTTGACTGAGAAGCATGTAAGCGTCGATCTCATCGAAGCCGTAGTCCGCACTCATCCAGCGCACCAGTTCGCGGTAGGCGATGCGTGCCGCATCTTCCAGCGGCCGAGCGCTGCCAATCGTCATCAGAAAATTTTCCGTTTCAAGCCGCGGCCACGCAAAGCTCCAGTGCTTGATGACATCGATCTGCAAGGTGACCGTGGCGCGTTGTTCGATCGCCACCCCCGACAACTCGCCGTCGCCCTGCGCGGCATGGCAATCGCCGACATAGAGAAAACCACCTTTGATATGCACCGGAAAGTAAAGGATCGCGCCGGGAGCGACGTCCGGCAAATCCATGTTGCCGCCGTGGTAATCCGGTTGCAGCGACGAGATCGCCTCGATCTCGGGCGAAATCCCGATCGTGCCGATGAACGGCTCGTAAGGGAGGATAATCTTGTCGCTCCAGCGCACGCCGTTTTTGTCAACGTGCATTTTCCGCACCCGCTCCGGCAGCGGCGCATTGAGCATGGCTGTAGACGCCGTTCCGACGAGGCCGCCGAATTCCGGAATGATGCAGGTGGTGCCTGCGGGCTGCGCGCCCCGGGTCTCCACGGCGTGAATTTGGACGGCCAGGCAATCGCCCTTTTCCACACCGTTGACGGCAACGGGGCCACACTGCGGATTGAGAAAGGGAAACTGCAACTTCGCGGTCGGACTGTCCTGCTCACTGGTGATGACGCCGCCAAAGGCATCTTCCGTCTCCACCACGACAACGTCGCCGGGATTGATCGTGAGTACCGGCTTGGCATACGGCCCGTAGACATAGTGAAAGTCGCCTTGCGCAGCGATGGAGAGCTCGTGGCGTTGCCCGGCCTGCCCCTTGGCAAGGCCGCGTTTCGCCATGATCGAGGTCTTGAGCCAAGGGTCATTGATCATCGATATATCCCTAAATCGTCAAAGCGAAGGATGGCGGCGGTGCCAGTCGGTGACGCGCTGGAACGCGGCGCCGGCAGCCACCAGACCGGCTTCATCGAAATGGCGGCCGACGAATTGGAATGCGACCGGACCACCGCTTTCGGTAAAGCCGCCCGGAAGGGTAATGCTTGGACTTCCCGTCATGTCAAAGGGACAACTGAAACGCAGCAGACCGGCGATCAGGTCCGGATTTTCGCCCAGCGTTGCCATGGTGCCGATGGTCGGCGCGGCAAATGTCTGGGCCGGCACGGCAAGAAGCTCGACCTTTTCGAACAGTGCCCTCACCAATCCTCTGAATGCTTCGCGGCGCAGAACGATCTTCTGATAGTCGGTGCCGGATTGCTGCAGACCAAGTTCGATCAATCCGGCGAGCCCCGGACCGTATTCCGACTTCCGCGAGGGGTAGGTTGCTTCGTGCGCGACCGCGGTCTCGATGCCGCACAGCGGAAACCAGTCTGCGATCATGGCAGTCGGATCCGGAAAGACAACCTCATGAATTTCCGCGCCAAGATCGGTTGCAACACGCAGCGCGTCCTGAAGAACCTTAGTCGAAGCGGCATCGACACCCTCACCGGTCCAGCGCGGATCGACACCGATCCGTGTTCCACGCAAGCTGCCATTCAGGTTCGCCAGATAATCCGGTACCGGCTCCACGACGGCCGTGGGATCTTTCGGATCCGCTCCGGCGATGGCGCCTAGTATGGCGCCGCAATCCACGGCACTTCGTGCCATCGGCCCGATGTGGTCCAGCGTCGCGGCGAGCTCGAAGACGCCGTAGCGGCTCACGCGTCCCCAAGTCGGCTTCAGGCCGGTCACATTGTTGGCGGCTGACGGAAAGCGGATCGAACCGCCGGTATCTGATCCCAGTGAACCGTAACAAAGTCCCGCGGCAGTCGCTACACCGGAGCCGCTCGAGGATGCACCCGGCCAAAGCGTTGCGTCCCAGGGATTGCGCGGTGGATCGATGTCCGGATGATGGTCGGCGTAAGCACCTTCGGTCAATTGCAGCTTGCCGAGGATGACCGCACCGGCCTCCTTGAGCCTGGAGACGACGGTCGCATCCTCGCTGGGGCGATTGTTGCGGTAAATCTTCATACCGGCAGCGGTCGGCGCATCCTTGGTCCAGCACAGGTCCTTGACGGCGATCGGCACCCCATGAAGCGGCCCCCTCACCTTGTTCTGCGCGATTTCCTTTTCGGCGGCGTGTGCCTGCTCCAGCGCCGACGAGGCCATGACATGGGCGTAGCTCTTCAATTTGCCATCGAGACGCGCGATGCGATCCAGCTGGGCTTGCGTTGCCTCCACAGGAGAAAGATCGCGCTTCTGAATGCGCTGTCCAACCTCGACCAGTTCGGAATAGTGCAGATCGCACGTCGGCATCAGATATTTTGCCTCGTTCCGTTCTAGTTCAGCTTCCAGTCTCCGCCAGCCTCGATCGCCGAAGCAAGCCGTATCAATGTTGCTTCTTCGAAATGGCGGCCGACCATCATCAAACCGACAGGCAAGCCGTTTACGCGACCGCACGGCACGGTAAAGGCCGGATTCCCGGAAACGTCGAACGCGCAGGTGTTCGCCTGCATGTTAAGCGCCATGTCGATCGCGGTGCCAAGCGGTGCATCGGCTGGCGGAATCGGAGTTGCCGTAAAAGGAATCGTCGGCATTGCGAGCACGTCGAACTGGTCGAGCGCCTCGTCGTAGGCACGGCGCAGCAGCACCCGCAGATTTTGCGCTTTTGAATGGTAGCGCCCATGATAATTGCGATGCATGTACTCGCCAAGCATCAGCACCAATTTCACGGTTGGCGAAACGTCGTTGATCCGTGTCCCCATCCCGCGGGCGAAGGCTTCCTGCATTGAAAGCGGGTAGTAGCCGGGGACGTTGTTGCCGACGCCGTACCCCTTAAGCATCATCTCGGCCGCACCTTCCAGGATGATCCCGCTCCAGACATGCGGTCCGTCGAGATGCCAGGGCACCGAAACTTCCTTGGTTTCAACGCCGATCTTTCCCAATGCCGCTATGGCCAGCCGCACTTTGGCATCGACAGCGGGATCGCTTTCGGGGTGACCAAATCCTTCACGCAGGATGCCGACGCGCAATCCCTTTACGGGCTTGCCGAGCGCGGCCATGTAATCGCCGGGGCGAGCTGCGATCGTTCGGGTGTCCCATCCATCGTGGCCGGCTATCACCGTCAGTAGCCGAGCGACGTCTTCGGTTGTTGCGCCCATCGGACCGCAGTGATCCACGGAATAGCTAATCGGCATCGAGCCCGTGGTGGGCACAAGTCCCCAGGTCGGCTTCAGGCCATAAATCCCGCACCAGCTTGACGGCGTGCGGATCGATCCGCCCTGGTCTCCGCCGAGAGCCATTGGCACCTCGCCGGCCGCCACGAGGGCGGCACTACCACCCGACGAACCGCCGGCACTGCGGGCGAGGTTATGCGGATTGCGGATCACACCGGTTGCGCAGGTATGGCTGGCGCCCGAAAAACAAAGATCCTCACAGGCCGCCTTGCCGGCAATGGTACCCCCCGCATCAAGAATCCGCGTCACCACGGTGGCATCGAGCTCCGGGACATATCCCTCGAGCAACGCCGAGCCATTCATCATCGGAACACCCGCGACACAGATGTTGTCCTTGATCGCTACCTTCTTGCCGCTCAGCAGCCCTTCTGCGCCGGAGTGGATGTTCGTCTTCCAATACCAGGCGCCATACGGATTTTCGGATGCCGAAGGCCGGTATCCGGGCGATCGTGGCGCAATCGTCGCCAACGCGGGCGGAACCAATTCGTCAAGCCGGCCATACGAGGCCAAAGGTCCTTTGAAAGCTTGCTGAAAGGCCGCAACCTCGTCGGCGGTGAGAACCAAACCGAAATCGGATCCCAGGTTGTCAATTTGCTCCAATGTCGGAAGGCGAACTACCATGCTCCACCCAGCCCTTGCCCGTTAGAAGAAAAACGAAAAAAGCCACCCGCGGCCCGAAAAGGCCCCGAATGGCATCAATGCCGCTGCTATCAATGGTCTCGTAGACTTACGTTGCAGAACGAAACTGGCGGGTCGTCACTCAGACGTCATCGGCTGCGCGAGAACTCTTTCGCAATGCACACATTCACGTACGAGTTATTCTGTCTTAGCGTCACCGGGCTTGTCAATGTGATGGCGGCACTTTTTTATGCATAGCGTGGCACAAATGAGGTGCAGCGCAGATTGATGATACAAGGTGACAGGTCGACAATCTTGCGGTGAGATAATTTGCCACACACCTCCCGGGCTTCCTCATGAAAAAGCCATCCGTCCCTCTCGGTCTCGTATTTTCCCAATCGGGACCTTACGCAATGATGGCGGGCGAGATGCTGAAGAGTGCGCTGATGGCCATCGACGAAGTCAATCATAGCGATGAGTTCGATTTCACATTTGCACCGCATCTGCGCGACCCCGGCGGGGTCGTCGCTGCTTATCATACCGCATGCGACGATTTAATTCGCGAAGACCACGTCGATCATATCGTCGGCTGCTATACATCGGCCTCTCGCAAGCAGGTCATTCCCGTCGTCGAACGCACCGAACGGCTGTTGTGGCATCCGGCACGATACGAAGGGTTCGAAAGCAGCGACAACGTCATTTATGTCGGGGCCGCGCCCAATCACAACGTCGTCCCGCTGGTCCGGCATATGCTGGATCATATTTCCGGCGACGTGTTCTGCATCGGGTCCAACTATGTCTGGACGTGGGAAACCAACAGGGTTCTTCGGGAAATCGTGACCGGCGCGGGCGGCCGCATCCTCGCTGAACGCCTGCTGGAGCTTGGAGAGACCACCGTGGACCACATCGTCAACGAGGTCATCGACCGCAAGCCGCCGGTCGTATTCAACACGCTGGTCGGAGAATCCAGCTACTCCTTCATGCGCGCGCTCCATGAGGCGATGATGCGCGCGGGACTCACGATCCCGATGCTGAGCTGCAGTCTGTGCGAACCCGAGCTCAAGCTGATCGGATCAGCGGCTTCCGTCGGGTGCATCACATCATCTGCTTATTTCGAAAGCATTGAGGGGCCCGAGAATCGAGCTTTTGTTGCGCGATGGAAAGCCCGCCACGGCGCCGACAGCAACCCCTCGGTCGATGGACAATCGACTTATGTCTGCGTCATGTTGCTTGCCCGCGCCATCCGCCGCGCCGGCTCGGCAGACGTCGGGGCCGTCCGGCGCGCTGCGGCAAACCATCGCTACGATTCTCCGCAGGGCCCGATTTGGGTCGATCCCGACAATAATCACTGCTTCCTGACACCCCGTTTGGCACGCTCTGTGCCTGGATGTCAGTTCAAGATCTTCTGGGAGGCGGATGCCCCTGAACGACCCGATCCCTATCTGTCGAACCTCGACCTGGCGGCAATTGGCACGAAGCTGGAAAAGAGCAATGATTTGATGACAAAGCGGTCACACCATCTGCGGATCGTGAAATGACGAGGTCATCGCCCTTCTCCGTCCGCGGCCGTCGCGCTCTCTTGGTGATCAGAGATGAACGCGAAATCTCAATTGTGCGCCGCCAGCTCAGCCGCCTGGGCATGACGATTGCTGAACATGATCCGGCTGAGGCGCCGCCACCGGGCGAAACCGTCGACATCATCGTGGTGGACGCGGACAGTATTCCCATCAAGTCTGACCTAACCGCGGCGTGGAAGGTCAACGCACCGGTCATCGCGCTGATCGGAACGGAGACGCCCAGCCGGTTGAAGTGGCTGCTCGACCTTAGGCCGGCATCGTTTCTCATCAAGCCGCTGGGCTCGGCCGGACTTTATACCGCACTGGTGGTCGCGTTCGATTCTGCCCAGCGAAAGATTGATGAAGCCGCGCATATCGAAAGACTGGAGGATCGTATTCGTTCCCGGCGCGTTGTCTTCGCCGCAGTTATGCAAGTTATCCGCGCCCATGATCTCTCGGAATCGGAGGCGTTTACACTGATCCGACAGACGGCCATGCGGCACCGCACGACGATCGAACAATTGAGTGCTGAAATTGTAGCGATCGGAGGAATGCCGAACCGGACAACGCGGACCGCGTAATACTCGACCTGCCGCATTAAATTGCGATCCGAAACTGCATATGCGCCATGAACTGGATCCAATTTGCGTGCGCTTCACCACACGACCCGCCAATCCGGCGCCGAAGCGGCCAGCAGTGCTTCTCGATCCTGTGCCCAGTCACAAGACGCTGCGGAAGTTTGCGAATTGCGCAGATCTTTGGGAATGTTGTCCCGGTTTCTGCGCGCGGACCATCTTGACGGCTTGCATTGACGATCAAAGCGAGCCAACATCGCCGGCAAATGAATTAAGAGAAGCCAGGATGGGGATGGGAACGAAGGGCGTCGGGCAGCAGGGTATTGTATTTGCGGTTTTCACGGCACTCTTTGTCGTCTTCGCAATTGTCCTTCCCGGCTTCTTTACAACCGAGAATATGCTGACGCTGCTGCAGAATGTGGCGGTGCTTGGCATCCTGGGTCTTGCGATGGCGATCGTCGTCATCGGGAGAGGCATCGACATTTCGCTGATTGCTGCTTTGGCCGTGCCACCGGGGCTCGTGCTTCAAATGGTCCAGGACGGTCACTCGCTTCCTGTCTCACTCGCCGCGGCGTTTGCACTGACGGCGGCATTCGGTCTGGTGAACGGATGGCTGATCGCCTATGCCGAGGTACCACCTCTGTTCACGACGTTGGCATCCGGCCTGTTTCTTGCCGGCCTCGGTCAGGCGGCGCTTTTCAAACTTGATGTGGTCCAGTGGAGCCCGGGGCTCGACGGATTCGAGCGCCTAGGACAGGGCAATCTACTCGGTGTACCGATGTCGATCGTGATGTTCGCCGTTTCGTGCATCGCGGTAGCATTCTTGCTGCGACGGACGCGGATCGGCGCCTACATCTACGCGATCGGCGACAATCCCTTTGGCGCGCGGGTCACGGGTATTCCCACGCGTCCAATCGTCGTGCTGCAATATGTCATGGCGGCGATGATCGGTTGTGTGGCTGGTCTCATCCTCGCGGCGTCGGTCAACAGCATGCCAACGCGCATCTTCAATTCGACGCTGATTTACGATGTGATTCTGGTCGTCGTTCTTGGCGGCATTGGATTGTCGGGCGGGCGCGGCGGCGTTATCAACGTCGTGATCGGGACACTTCTGATTGGCACCATGCTCAATGGAATGACCATCATGGACGTCTCATATTCCGCACAGAACCTTATCAAAGGCGTAGTGCTGTTGATCGCCGTGATAACGGATTCTTTCCTGAACCCGCGCAACGAGGAAACGGCGCAACAAGGCGACATTTGAACGACGGTGTAACAGAGCAATCAAAAAATAACGGGAGGGCAATATGACTATATCCAGGTGGACGACACTCAAGACAATGCTCATCGGAATCGGCATGGTGGCCGCGGCAACCCCGCCGGCGCTCGCGCAGAAGGGCCTTGACGAGCCGTTTCAAGGTGCATTCAAGGAGTCGCTTGCCGGCAAGACCGTTGCTTACGTACCGGTCGCGATGAATTTCGATCTTACCGAGGGCTGGTTCGCGGGTCTCAAGAAGGAGCTGGAGCCCTACGGCGTCAAGGTTATCGTCCGCGATCCAAACTGGAGCACGAGCGCTGGCGCACAGGCGGTGACGACGCTGATCTCTGAAAAACCGACGGTGATGATTATCCACAATCCCGACGTACAGACCTACGCCAAGCTGCTCCAGCGCGCCGAGAACGAAGGCATTTATGTTATCCAGATCAACATGGGTTCGAGTTATCGCAGTTCCGCTTTCGTGGGCGCAAATTGGATCGAAATCGGCGAACGCGACACCGACGCGGTGGTGAAGGCCTGCCAGGGCAAGTCGAACAAGATCGCGATCATCCAGGGCGCATTGTCAGCCGCGGCCAGCGCCTACACCCTGAAAGGCGTTGAAAATATCCTCGCCAAACATCCGGATATCAAGGTCGTCTCAAGCCAGGCCGCCGATTGGGACGCAGCCAAAGCCAAGGCTATCACGCAGACGGTCTTGAAACAGAATCCCGACCTGTGCGGTATCGTCGGCTTCTGGGACGGCATGGATATCGGCACCGCGGCTGCCGTGAAGGAAGCCGGACTCACGGGCAAGGTATTTGTCGCGACCTCCGGTGGCGGCGAACGAAGGGGTGCGTGTGAGCTCGTCAAGTCAGGCGCTTTCGACCTCAATCTGAGCTACGACGTGCCGACCCAGGCTGCGGACATGGCGGGCATGATCAAATGGCTTGTTTCCTCCGGCGTAAAACCCGGCACGGTAAAAGGATCGATGTATACGACGCTGGTCCCGATCACCAAGGAGAATGCGGCGAGCGATACGGCTTGCTGGAATCTCAGCGACCTCAAGAAGTAGGTCATCGCTGCACTAAACTGACGAGCGGCCACGCCATCGCGTGGTCGTTCGTTTCAGGTGAATGCACCGGGCGCATACCGATCCAGATTCCTCCTTTCCCTCCAGGCCGCCGATGCAAGACGCATTTCTTCGTTTGAGATACCGCTACTGGCCAGACCATCTTCTCGGCGAAATTCTATCCAAGCGTTGGACAGAGACCGCGATCCCGGTCATCGTCCTCCTGATCATCACCATCGCTCTTAGCAGATCGATCGATGGTTTCCTTTCTGTCGGCAGCCTCGCCGATACCGGCCGACAGGCCGGCGAAATCGGCTTCGTCGTACTCGGCATGGCAATCGTCGTCATCGTCGGCGGGATCGACCTTTCCGTGGGATCGATGTTCGCTCTGTGCGACTTCTGCGCACTGTTCTGCCTCAATGTTCTCGACTGGCCTGTACCTGCGGTCATTGTTGCGACGATCGCATGCGGCGTGGTACTCGGAGCCATCAACGGCCTGTTGATCGGGTATCTCCGGCTGCGCGCCTTCATCACGACGCTGATCACGCTGATCATCTATCGGTCAGCCTACGACCTTCTGCTGTTCGACTATTCGAACAAGATCGCCGCCGCCTTCCCCGACATCCCATCCTGGAATTTCCTGGGCGGGGGCGGGCTGGCCGGCGTCCCCAGCGTTGTGCTGGTCTATATCGCCGTCGCGGTGTTTGGACATATTTTCTTGACGCGTTTGCGCCCGGGATGGCACGTGACCGCGATCGGCGGCTCGCGCCGCTCCGCATACAATTCAGGCATCCCGGTGCGCCGCACGATCGCGCTGTGCTACACCGCAGGCGGGGTACTGACCGCGATCGGGGCGCTGTTCTTCGCCGCAAGGCTTGGCACCGTCGGCGGTGACGTCGGCGTCGGGCTTGAAGTAACGGTATTGACCGCAACCGTGCTCGGCGGCATCAGCCTCGGCGGCGGCAAAGGCTCGGTCGCAAAGGCGCTGGTCGGCACGCTGATCGTCTTGTTCGTGATCAACGGCCTGACGACCTTATCGGTGAGCGGCGGCGTCAATCGCATGATCCTGGCCGGGGTTCTGCTCATCGCCGCCACCATTGACATTCGCTGGCTGAAGAACCGGATGCGCATCATCAGCAAGGTCTATGTCAGCCCAACCTATCATGGCCTGGCTGCGGCGGCCTCGACCGCACCCGGCAGCGGTCCGTTCGCGCAAAATGACAAGCTGCGCGACGTGACGCTGATTGGGCTCGGTCGCATCGAAGCGCCGGAAGACGTCATTCTCGACCGCAACGACAATCTCTATGCCGGCTCGCGCCACGGCGACATCATCCGCTTCAAGGCGCCCGACTACCAGGAAATGGAGGTTTTCGCCCATATTGGCGGCCAGCCGCTCGGCATGGCCTTCGATCGCAACGATAATCTCTACGTGTGCATCGGCGGGATGGGCCTCTATCGAATCACGCCCGATCGCAAGGTCGAGAAAGTCACCGACGAGACCAACCGCAGCCTTTATTCGGTCAATGACGACAGCCGCCTACGGCTGGCCGACGATCTCGACATCGCCGATGACGGACGTATTTTCTTCTCAGAAGCTACCGTTCGATACGAAATGCACGAATGGCCGGTCGACGGATTGGAAGCGCGCGGCAACGGCCGGATCATTTGTTACGATCCGGCGAGCGGAGCGACGCGCACCGTGTTGCGAGGATTGAAATTTCCCAACGGCATTTGCATCGCGAGCGACGGCAAATCGATCCTGTTCGCCGAAACCTTCGGCTGCTCCATCAAGCGCTATTGGTTCGATGGCCCCAAGACCGGGAAAATCGAGACGGTGATAGACAACCTGCCCGGTTATCCCGACAACATCAATCTGGCTTCGGACGGAAACTACTGGCTGGCCATGGTGGGTATGCGCAGCCCAGCGCTCGATCTTGCATGGAAAATGCCGGGCTTCCGCAAGCGAATGGGCAAGCGGGTTCCGATCGACGAATGGCTGTTCCCGAATATCAATACCGGATGCGTCATCAAATTCAATGAACGGGGAGAGGTTCTCGACTCGCTTTGGGACCTCCGCGGCGTCAATCATCCCATGATTACTTCGATGCGCGAGCACCGCGGCTATCTCTATCTCGGCGGCATCGCCAACAACCGTATCGGCCGATACAAGCTCGCCGATGCCGATCCCAATTTCGTTCAGTACGATCGGCGCTGGGGAGCGGGCAAGTGATCTCGGCGCTCAAGGCCTTCACTGATCGGTTGCTCGGGCGAGGCGACGCGACCATCACGGTTCCATCGTTCGACGGCGCGTTGAAGCCGAACCAGATATTGGAAAAGGCCGAAACAATCGGGCAGTTCGAGGCGCCCGAGGACATCGCGACCGACGGCAAGGCGCTCTATATCGCCGATGGCACCGCCATTTTGCGCCTCGACGGCACTGCTACCACGGAGGTAAGGCGTTTTGACCGCATCATATCAGCGCTGTGTTGCCTGCCGGATGGCGGCATGGCGGTCGCGCTTGACGGGCGCGAGGTGCGAGTGTTCGCGACACCGTTGGCACCATCAGCCGCAATGACATTTGCGGACCCATCGATGAACGCGATCAACGCGCTCTCGCCGGGGTCAGACGGAACGCTGATAGCAACGGATGGATCGACGGCACGCCCCTATCGGCGATGGGTGCACGACCTGATGGAACGCGGCCGCACCGGGCGCGTCCTTGGCCTCGACATCGCAGCCAAGCGCGTACGCACCATCGCCTCGGGGCTGCATTACGCGTTCGGCGTGTGTGCCGCGGGTGACGAGCTCTTCGTCAGCGAAAGCTGGCGACACCGTCTTCTCGCCATTAGCCCCGATGGAAGCCGGCGCACCATTCTGGACAATCTGCCGGTCTATCCCTCCCGCCTTTCCTCGGCGGCTTCTGGCGGCTTCTGGCTCACGGCGTTCGCCGCACGCACTCAGCTCGTCGAATTCGTGTTGCGCGAGAACGCATACCGACGCCGCATGATAACGGAAATCGATCCGGAATACTGGATCGCGCCAAAACTGAAATCCGGCCAGTCGTTTCTAGAACCGATGCAGGGCGCTCATATCAAGACCATGGGCGTCGTCAAGCCGTGGGCTCCGCCGCGGTCCTATGGCCTCGTCATCAGGCTGAATGCAGATGGAACGCCGCTTTACGCGCTGCATAGCAGGGTCGACGGCGTCAACCACGGCGTTGTGGCGGCCGTCGAAATGGATGGGTCACTGTTCGCACTCGCCAAGGGGCCGGGCCGCCTGTTGCGCGCCCCGCTGACCATGATCGAGAGGGAATTGCGCTCATGAGCGACACCATCCTCGCGCTCCGCAACGCGACAAAGCTCTACGCGGGCGTTCCGGCGATCGAGAACGTCGATTTCGAACTTCGGCGTGGAGAGATTCATGCGCTCGTCGGAGAGAACGGGGCGGGCAAGTCGACGCTGACCAAAGTGATGGCCGGCGTTGTCACTCTTACGTCCGGGACGATGCAGGTCGACGGCGTTGAAGCAGCGCCCAGAACGCCTCTCGAAGCACGTCATCTCGGTATTGCAATGGTGTTTCAGGAAAACAGCCTGGTTCCGACGATGACCGTCGCCCAGAACCTGTTCCTGGGTCAGGAGCGTTTCTACAACCGGCTACGCGGCATTTACATCGCCGCCCAGCAGTTCCTTCAATCCCTCAATTTTGACGTCACTCCGACCGCGACGGTAGGACTCCTCGGTGCCGCCAAGAAGCAGATGGTCGAAATCGCGCGCGCAGTCCTGCACGATGCCAAGGTCATTATCTTCGATGAGCCCACGGCCACGCTTACGCCGGAAGAAAAGAAATACTTCTTCGACCTCGTGCGTGACCTGAAGCGCCGCGGCGTGTCGATCGTGTTCATTTCGCACGCGCTCGAGGAAGCGCTGATCCTTGCCGATCGAATTACCATTCTTCGCGACGGCAAGCATGTCGTGACCGACGACGCCGTGAACTTCGACCGCGCGCGCATCGTACAGGCGATGGTTGGACGCGATCTGTCGAACACGCTCTATGGCTCGCGCAAGACGACGGTGCGGCCTGCCGGTGCGCGAGTCCTCACGGTGCAGAACCTCAAGATGGCGCCCATGGTTAAGAACAATTCGCTTTCGGTGTTCGCCGGGCAGATCACCGGAGTGTTCGGCCTGGTCGGCGCCGGTCGCACCGAGACGTTCAAGATTGTTGCTGGCGTTCTCAAGCGGGATTTCTTCCACGGCGGCGAGGTGATCCTGCACGACAAGCCGGTGCGCTACCGCGTTCCCGCGCCGGCGGTGCGGGCAGGTATTGCCTATGTCACGGAGGACCGGAAGGTCGAGGGCTTCTTCGAGACGATGTCGGTGGCCCGCAACATCTATCTCGGACTGCTGGCCAAGCTCCCGGGAGGCCGCTTCTTCCTGTCCCGACGCGAGGCCGACAAGCTCGGCAGGACTTGGGTGGAGAAGCTCAGGGTTCGTGCGACCGGTAATGATGGGAAGGTCGTGGAACTGTCGGGCGGCAACCAGCAGAAGGTGGTCATTGCCAAGTCTCTGGTGCAGGATCCCGACCTCATTATTTTCGATGAGCCGACGCGAGGCGTCGATGTGGGCGCGATCGTCGAGATCCATGATTTGATCCAGCGGCTGGCCGACGAAGGCAAGGCAGTCGTGGTGATCTCGTCGTATTTGCCGGAGATCATGGCATTATCCGATCGCATTCTGGTGTCGAGACAAGGCAAGGTGGTCGAGGAATTCTCGGCATTGGAGGCGACAGAAGAGAAAATCATGTACGCAGCGGTTCATTGAAGGGCCGCCGGGAGCGGGCCCCCGCGAGGCGTGCCGAACAGGGATCTGTGCCGCTTTGATCGGCGTCATTGTCTGTAAGGGGCTTGCGACCTATCGGTGGTTTTCCTCAGAAGGCTACGAATTGGGAGCGTAAAATATCACCGAAGAGTCGTTTCCCACGACCGGCAATGACCTCATCTCATTTTCTTCATTTTGCGGACTATGCTCGACAAAGATTCTGCGCGCCGCCGATGCCATCCGGCCCTCGCTGATCTCAAGGTCGGGGGCGCCCTCGCCCTCGACGCGGGCGAGATAATCGACCCGGATCGTTTTAGTCGCCCTCGTTTCAGTCGCCATGGACCTCGCTCTCCCTCCAGGAGGCTTCGGCCGCTGCGTTGAAGGTGCAATGTCGCGTGGCGTCGCGCCGAGCGCCTGCCGTTCGCGCGCGAGCGCGGCGGTGTTGGGGGTCTCCATCGGACCGTAGCAACCGTAGCAGCCGCGCCGGAAGAACCGGCAGATTGCTCCGCAGCCGGCATGAGTCACCGGGCCGAAGCAGGGCGTGCCCTGCACCATCACGCAAACCGTGCCGCGCTGCTTGCATTCGATGCACACGCCTGAAATATGGTCTTTTGATCCTCACCAAAATCGGCTTTGCTTGCCTCCGCATTTGGCACAGCGGCCAACAATTCACGGCTCTTGGCACGGAGTGACACATGAACGGACTCGGCGGACTTAACAAATCGCCCGAAGGCGTCGTGATCGGGCTGGTGCAGTTGCAATTGCCCGTTGTCGCGACCAAGGCCGACCTCGCCCGGCAGACCGACCGCATCGTTTACATGGTGGGCAAGGCACGCCGCAATCTCGGTACCATGGACCTCGTGGTCTTCCCGGAATATTCGCTGCATGGCCTGTCGATGGACACCAATCCCGCCATCATGTGCCGGCTCGACGGCCCGGAAGTCGCGGCGTTCAAGAAAGCCTGCATCGACCACAAGATCTGGGGCTGCTTTTCGATCATGGAATTCAATCCCGACGGCAACCCTTATAATTCGGGCCTGATCATCGACGATCACGGCGAGATCAAACTGTATTATCGGAAATTCCATCCCTGGATCCCGGTCGAACCGTGGGAGCCCGGCGACATCGGAATTCCCGTGATCGAGGGGCCCAAGGGTGCCAGGATCGCGCTCATCATCTGCCATGACGGCATGTTCCCGGAAATGGCGCGGGAATGCGCCTACAAGGGCGCGGAAATCATGATCCGCACCGCCGGTTATACCGCGCCGATCCGCGAGAGCTGGCGCTTCACCAATCAGGCCAACGCATTCCAAAACCTGATGGTGACCGCAAACGTTTGCATGTGCGGGTCGGATGGCTCGTTTGATTCGATGGGCGAAGGCATGATCGTGAATTTCGACGGCAGCATCCTCGCTCATGGCACGACAGGACGCCCCGATGAGGTCATCACGGCGGAGGTGCGCCCCGATCTCGTGCGCGAGGCGCGGATCCACTGGGGCGTCGAGAACAACATCTACCAGCTCTGGCA
>VFSW01004392.1_pt1 | contig 21062 bp, 26 predicted proteins | sample 5358111 | NCBI WGS metagenome assembly VFSW01 (sample SAMN11554181, study PRJNA540505) | mine drainage metagenome | isolation source: sediment from site ElyBrook_90M | place: USA: Ely Copper Mine, Vershire, VT | collected 2017
GTATACGTGGTTCCAAAGAGGGTTGCGCCATTGCCAGCGATCGAATTGGCAACGACATCGCCGACGATAGCCATCTCTCCAAGGCCGATAGCGGCACCAGTAGCGTTTGAAGTGGACGTGATTGAAGGCATGTACGCGCCAAACACAAGCACGAATTGACACGCGGTCATGCCACTGATGTCCATGCTACTGCACGGGGTGTATCCACCGTAGCAAGTGCCTGCGTTGACAACACCGGGTCCTGCCAGCGTCTCATCGCCGCTGATGAGGATGAGAGACGGCACCGATCCATCGTCTGTGCAGGTGAGCGAGCCGGTCACTCCGTAGTTGTGCCATGCGAGAGATGACAGGCTCCCCGGATGCACGCCGCCAGCGGCAACGGAGTTGTGCCATGTGAAGTTGCCAGTTTCGATGGTCGGCGCGCTGTCCGATCGAATCTCTTGGTTTCGGAACGGGATGGCCGCTGGATCTTCGGTGCTGTGGGCGGTTCCAGGCGAGACCTGGATAACAATGAGCTGATTTGCGTCTGCCGCACTCGCGTTGGGTCCGATGGCAGTGAATGCCGCCGTGAGCGACTCATACGGCAGCCCGATGAATCCGGTAGCGTCGGCTGCTGCTACTGTCGTGTCAAGGTCGGCATACTTGGTGCGCACAAGTGAACTACCGGATCCGCTGGGACTTGGCGGCGGGATGATTCCGCCTGCGTTGATGACCGCTTCGCCTTCGAGCACCATGGCCATGATGGCATTGCAGTCGACAGCGTACGAGAGCGGATTGACGCTGGTAGTCGGCCTCTCGAACCACTGGCCGTAGCAGCCGAGCAGAATCGCGTTCAGCTCGTAGAAGTCGGCACTGGCCCCGTCCCACACCGTGTCGAACTCTTGCGCGATAGCGAATGCGACGTCTGCGGTTGCGACGTAATCCGCTTCATGCGGACTGGTGATTCGGCGCTCGCCGTTGGTGATGGCGGTGAATGCGCCTGCGAACGCTTCGCAAAAGACATCGACATTGAGCGGCGTATACATGGGGCGGGTCCTATTTGAGACTTTTGTCTCGCTTGTGGTTTGCGGTACCGCAAACGGTTCGCTTTGGGTTTGCGGTACCGCAATCCCCTTGGTCAGTTACAGAGCTTCATGAACTCCGGCAGAAATCGTCTCGCCACCGCGTCTCGAATGGCAACCTTGAAGTGACCTCGACCACACGATCCGCTTGCGAGTTTCGCGTTGTGAAACTCTGGCGGCAGCGATGCGCACGCCTCGCGCGAATCGTCACGAAGTGCGATCCAGTCTTCGAGGTACTCTGCCGTGGTAGCCCGTTCGATACCTGTTTGCCACGGTCCGAAGCTTCTGCACTTGCGATCGGTTTTGTCGCCCGTGCGTTCGCCGTGGCAATCCCCGCGCGCCTGCTTCGTCGCTGAGCTTTCGTAGCTCGCGTAAATGGCGGCTTCGAGCGCATCCCACGGATCTTGCAGACGAGCGGCGATGGCGGTTGCAATGTCCTTTGCGCCAGCCCCCCTCTCGTAGTGTCCCGGAGTGTTCTTCGGACACGCTTCGAAACCGCGGTAGAAACTGCATTCGGCCGGGATCTTGGTCATGATGGCCAGTACGGCAGCGGCAGTGATGCTCATGATTGTTTCATCTCCTTTTAGTGTGTCAGTTGCGTTTGAATGGTGCTGCGAATGGCGGCGGCCTCGTTCGCCCGAGATTCCCCGCCAATAGTGCTAGTGATGAAGCGAAGAAATCCAGTGGATGCTATCGGCCAAGAATAGGGCTCCGGCGCCCCCAAGAATTCCGATGACGGTTCCCGCTACGACGTACCCTATGGTTTTCGACCGTCTCTGCCTGTCTTCGAGGTGGCCTTGTTCGACACGTTGTAGCCGCCTGAATTCTAGGTCGCGTTCCTTTGCTTCGAAAAGCTTCGCGACCTTTTCCTCCGGCGTCGAGTCCTTGGCGATGTATCCCTCGATGGCTGCTCGCTTTACCTGTTCGGTATATGCATTGAGGTCGTGTACGTTGGTGATGTCTGACGATGAGTCTTCGACCGGCCTCGGATTGGTAGGACGTTCGGCGGGGACCTTCGTCGTCTCCAACGTTTTGAGCCGCTCGTCGTTTTTCTCCCACCGTTTGGCGCACGTTTGTTCATGCCGCGCGAGACCGTCGGCTACGTGACGCACTGTTTGGTATAGCCCCTCGAATGTGAGCCCCCTGGCACGCTCTTCGCGCTTTCTGCCAAGGTACTCTGCAAGTTCACGCTCGACGGCTTCGTTCATGGGTTTTTGGGCCACGGCTCAGTAGTTTTGGGTTGCGGTACCGCAACGGATGTTGGTTGAACCCCCCTAGGCTAAAACAGCATCCCCCCCCTTTGCGCTTGAACTACTGCTTTTTGCCAAGCTTGAGCGCTTCGGATACGGCCGTCGCGCCGTGGGTGAGCGCTTGCGCACCGAAGAATGCAACGCTCGCCGTGGTGATGGCGGTCATGGCCGTGGGGCCGTCGATCTTGCCGGTCATGGCAAGGACCATCGTGCATGCAAGCACCGCGACGCCGCCAACAACCTGAGTAATCTGAGCATTCATGGTAATCCTCGCTTCCTTCGATGCTACTTGGAGTGGTGATGGCCGTGGTGATGCTTGAAGCCGCGCATGGTGATGGCCATTCTGGCCATGTGTCCAACGTGGCCGCTTTCGTCAGCAGCCTTGTGCAGCGTGGCAAGCGGGATGATCTGCCCCTCGGGAATGCCGAGCGCCCTGTGGAGCGCCCCCTTATGTTTGGCAATCCCCGTCTTTTGGACCCACTTGCGAGGGCGCTTGACCTTGTGACGGCTCATGATCTGCCTCCTGGTATGATTTGTTTGAGCGCATCTGTTGCACTCTCACCACCGACGATTGCCGAATCGCTATCGGGCGGCGCGTCACTGTTCTGAGAAGTATCGTCGGTGTCTGGCTGGACGTCGATGACGGCCGGCGGAAGCTTTCGCCGCTTGGCACTTGAGGACGAGCGCGCTGGCAATGCTTTCGTAGTCGTTCGTGCTACAGGCGCATCAATGACGCCATACACTTGATCCGCAAGCCTCTCTGCATCGGCCAGACACTTCTCTTGGGCCTGAGCCGTAGTCCACGGAGCGCAATACCGATGAAGGTATGTGCCAATGGTGTTGGCCACCGTGTACTGAACGAACTCCTTGCGGGTCATTGATTCGTTGGAGTAATTATTCGACGCCGCCGCGGTATCGGTCGGCAAGCTCTTGCGCGAGCGCCTCGCGAGTCGGCTTGTTGAATGTGCGATCGATGGTCTCGTTCGGCGCTCTAAACTCCTTGGTGTATCGCTTGGCAGCAGCGTCGACCCAGTACATCCAAAGCTTGGCGGCCTTGGAGTGGTCGTAGACGCCCTTTTTGGCCTTCTTTTGAAGGTTGGTGAGAATGGCCTTCTTCTGGCCATACAGCTCGCCCGTGTTTTCGGCGTAGAGGTCGAGTTCGTGTTTCGCAGACTCGTCCACAGGCGCCCGATGGCGCTTGGTTCCCACGCGATGACGTTTGGCAGCCATGATCACTTGCTCCACTTGAGATGTTTGATGGCGTAGTCCTCGGCGAAGTACCCACCTACGCCGCCGCCGACTGCTCCAACGATTCCTCCGATGGGACCGAGCGGAGAAAGCAGTCCTGCCGCTCCCGCCCCGATAGCGCCGGCAGCAGCAGCGGCCCATCGACCCCACTTCGATGCCACCTTGTTTTGGACCGCGGCAGCCTGTTTGAGTGCTACAGCGGGCGGTCCGAGCTTGAGTTTGACGAGGTGCTTCGGAGGGAGCGCTTGAGCCACCTGCGCTACGGGGTGTCCGGCCGTTGCCAGCGCCGCCTTCAAACGCGCCGCGTAGAGAATTGGATTCTCTCCCGGCTTTGGCATGACAGGTAGCGCAGTTGGGGCGGAGCGCATGCCTGGCGGCGGTTTCACGCCCGTGTTGACGCGGCCGAACGCTGGTGCCGCATGGAACGTGGCGACCGGGTTTCCGGTGACGACGCCTTGAGCGACGGCGGCAGAGTTCTTGAAGTTTGCAAGGTCTTGCGTGGCGGCCTTTCCGAGGTTTCCGAAATCGCCCGTGAGGAGCGCCGCTTGCACGTTGGCTCCGGGAATTCCGAAGGCGTTTCCAGCCAAGCTGCCAAGCCCCTCGACGGCGCCGCCGATGTTGCCGCTAGCGATGTTGTTTCCAACGCTGGAAACGGTGTTGACAACGCCACTGGCGAATCCTCCTGCTGCGTTGCCAAGGTCGCTAAAAAAGTCGCCGAATTGCGGACCTTCGCCAGCAAACGACGGCGAGTTAGAGCCGGTCGTCAGTAGCGCACTGTCACAGCCTGTTGCGGTACCGCAATCGCTAGGAGCACCGAGATCGCTGGGAGCGTCCAGATCGCTAGGAGCATCGAGACTGCTAGGAGCATCGAGATCGCTAGGAGTGTCGAGATCGTTTGCAGCGCTGCCCGTGACGAGTCTTTCGGCCGCGTCGAGGTCTGCCCCTCGCTCTTCGAGTGCAACTCGCGATCCCACCCACACGGCTCCGTCTCTGCGTAGTCTTCGCCATAGCGCAATACGCTTTTCCGGCTCCATGCCGGCCGACCCGCTTGCAACGAAGTACCCCGCCCTCGTCTTGTGCGTCGTGAGCATCGTCGGCGGCAGCCTCCCGAGACGCGCCGATTCGAGGGCGACGGCCGCATCGTGCCCGACCGTTTCCGCCATGTTGACGTCAGCTTCTTCGTCCGGCGCAAGACAGGCGAGCGTGATGTCGAACACACGGCGCTCGGCCGACGGCAAAAGCGCACGCACGACGGTCGCCACCGGGTCCGATTGGGCGATGGCAAGTCCTGCGCGCGCAAGCCTGTCGAGAGTCTTTTTCGATGCTGCGATCATGCGCCTTCCTTGGGCGGTAGCGTTCTAGGCCACCACTTTGGCTTCGATCGTGATCTTGCGCCGTGCAGCGACGCGCTTGAGCGCCTCATGGAGCGCGTGGAAGTGTTCCGGTGGCAGCGTGGCAAGGATCTCTTCGAAAGCCGTAGCGCCTCCCGACGTGGCGGCTTTCTTGAGAGTCTCGATGAGCCACGCTTTGGCGGCAGCCTTGAGAACTTCGTTCATCAAAGTGATGTCCGCCTATCCGGCGGACCTCCTTGCTACAGGTGCCGCTCGGCGATGCCGATGATGCGCCGCGCCGCTGCCGGGTCGTGCTTGGCGGTCGCGACGAGAGTTCGTTCGGCGGCCCTGGTGACGAGTGCAGCGTACTTCTTCCGCGCCTTGGGCGACGGGCTGTGGTGATGCCGCTTGGCGCCTGCGGAGTGTTTATTCGACTTGGCCATGATGATGTTCCTTTGGGTGTTTGAGAGTGTGGGGTTGAAGTGTTTTGCGGTACCGCAATTGTTGGCTATCGACGGCGGTAGGAGTTGACGCTAACGTCTTGCGCGTTGATGCCGGGCACAAGGCCAATCTTTTGGTGAAAGTCGCGCATCCTGGCCATTGATGGCACTGGCTCTACCGAAAACCCGTACCGCGTGACTCTCACCTTGGCGCAGAGGTTTGGGTCCCAATAGGTCCCCGGTTGCGGTGCCGCCCTCTGCGGACGAATGGTCTTTGGGTCGACTGGCGGCCCAGCATTCACTCGCCTCGCAAATGACGGACTTCCTGCCATGTGAAGCACCGACGCGCGCGTTAGCCGTCGATGGCGCCGCTATCGTACGAGCCGCTGTCGGCCAGGGCTCGCGCGGCATCGTCGACTGCACCTGGCCCCGCGTAGCTCTGCCCATCGGCTGCCGGGTTTTGCACCTGCTGATTTCCGGCGTTCGGGTCGTTGTACGCGTTCTGCGCGCCCGAGTAGGGGTTGAGCATGTCGCCGCCGCCTTCGAGCGTTCCTGCGTTGGTGAGGTACTGCTGCGGCGTCACCGTCCCGCGCCCGTGGCGATGGTACCAGTGCTTGTCGAAGCCGCCCCCGGCGTAGCCGTAGCCGGCCGGGATGTCCGTGTAGCCGGCTTCCCGGCGATGGTCCCAGTAGGCGCTTGCGTCCGGGTGACCGACGGGCGGCGGGTTTGCCGGCACGGGCGGCGGCTGCCACGGAGTGGGCGCTGGCGCTTGCGGCGTTCCGAGGTGCGGGAAGACGAGCATCTTCTTCGGCTGCGGAGGCGGAGGCGCGGCGTTCTTGGCCTTGAGCGCCATCCCTTGCCGGAGCGCATTGTAGATGCCGAACGGCGTGAGACCGGAGGCAGGCGCGGCGGGTGCCGCCGACGGTCCGAGCCCTGCGTTTGCGTTCATGTTGAAGGCGGCATCGGCCATGAAGTCGCCGACGCCGTCGAACTCGCCGCGAAACCACGGATGCGCGCCGCCCCGGAAGTTTCGCCCATGCCATCCCCCGTAGGGCATGGGAGGCTGCGGCATGTAGCTCTGCGCAACGAGCCCATCCCACATGGGCGGAGTGGGATTCGACGGATCGTCGGGCATGGGAGCCGGGGGCGGCATCGGCGCACTGAGGTCTTGCGGCGATGCTCCACCGCCCTGAGCCACTTCGGCCTGACGGCGCTGCCAACGGGCGAAGTGTCGTGCCCAAAAGTTATTCCACGCTCCGTATCCGAACTCGCCATTGACGGCGGCCTTCTGCACTGCGGTAGGAGCGGCAATTCCGGCAGCGGCGTTCGAGAGGTGGGCAGCGGCGGCGTTGAGGTGGTCGCCTTGCGCCTGCACCGTGGGCGCCGTGGCGGCGGCCGAGAGGTGGTCGGCGGCAGCGCTGAGCGATGGGCACGCTGGCCCGTCGCACTTGCTGGCGGCGTCCGCCACGTGTGCGGCGGCGTTTTGGATGCCAGCCGTGGTGGAGGCCGGATCGGTGTGTCCCGTGGCGGCAGCCGTTGCGAGCGCATTCGACGCCTTGGCGAGCGGTTCGGCCGTCGCCGGGCTGGCAGCGGGGCTCGTGGCGGCCGTCGCGGCCATGGCGCTCGCGGTAGACGCGTGGGTCTGCGCATCGCTCGGCGCCGGATTCTGCGCCGCCTGGCTGAGCGTTGACGCCGCGGTGGCGAGGTGGTCGGCGGCGACCGGCGTAGGCGCGGCCGGAGTGACCGCCATCACGGTCGCGGCAGACTTGGGAAGGCTCGGCAGGACCGCCGCTTGCGCATGCGGGTCGGCGGCGAGCGTGACGGCCGTGACGGTCTTTGCGGCCGGAACTCCGTCGGCAACGAGACCGTACGTGATCTGAAACGCCTTCGTCGCCGCGATGGTCTCCGGCGTCATGGTGCCCGTCTCTTCGAGCGCAGGGCTTGCGCCGAGGACGTTGAGGAGGCGCTGGAGCTTGAGAATGGCGTCCTTGCCAACGTCGCCCTTGGCGGCCGGCGTGAGGGTCTGCGGCGGCGGCTGCACTTGGTCGGCGCCCATGTACGGGCGGCAGTAGGGGGTCTCGCCCGATGCGATGTCGGCAGGTGCCGCGTCACTCATGTCGTGCAGGCTGTCTTCGTCGGGGCGAACCTGGATGACCTGCGCGAGCGGAGCAAGACCCGACTGGGAAAGACTCGCGCCGAGAGGAGACTGGGACACGGCGAGCGCGAGCGACGCTTGCTGCACGGGTAGAGACTGTCCCACGTGGCTCTGCGTGGCGGCCTTGACGGCGAGCGCCGTCGAGAGAGCGCCCTTGAGCTGCGGCGTGATGCTTCCCGTAACGGCCATGCCTTGGGTGCGCTGCCACGCGGAGATGGCGGCAGAGGTCTTCGGCCCAAACTCGTTGTCCGTGGCGAGAGGCGGCTGGGCACCGAGCACGTTGAGCGCGCGCTGGACGTCCACGACCGAATCAACGGAGAGGTTTGCCGCCTGTCCGCCGACGATGATGGTCGGCTCGACGCCGAGCCTTGCAGGATTCGACGCGGGCGGCGGAACGAACGTGGCGCGAGTCCCGTTGTTGGGCGGGATGGGCGCAGTGGACTGTCCGATGGTGGCAGTCCTGTTCGTGACGGGCACTACGACCTGAACGGGCTTCATGAACGGGTCGAGGCGGCGGAACGACTGGAGCTTCGGCTTGCCGAAGAAGTGGTCGTATACCTCGTAGAGGCCAAGCGCGCTGGCCGCCCCGAGGGCGCCTTTGACGATGAGAGGGTTCATGAGTCCAATTCCTGTCTTATTGGGTTGAGAAATTTTGTTGTGGGATTGCGGTACCGCAAACCTCAATACTGCGGGTCGTTTTGGCCGTACGGCTTGCGTTTGCCGACGTATTTTTCGAGTTCGTCAACGGTCATCGACGAAAGTGGCTGGAGCATCGTGCCAGACAGCGAGTTGACTAAAACAGCTCGCTTCCCACGAACGTTCCCACGATAGTCGGAATGCGTCCGTTTCCATGCAAGTTCGATCAAATGCGCTCGCCGACTAATCTTGTGACGCTTGGCAGCCATTACTTTTCTCCGTCGCCGTCGGTACCGCTGCCGAGGCGTTTGGTGATGGGTGTGACGTTGCTCTTTGCGTCGCCCGTTGGGCCGGCTGGGACTTTGGCAGCGGCGGCGCGCTCCGCTTCTTTGCGGGCGGCAACCTTGGCGGCGCGCATGCGGATCATCTGCGCCTCTTCCTGCGTGACGAATCCTGCCATGACTGCCATCTTGAGCTTTTCGTCGTCGCCGCCGAACTTCTCGGCAAGACGGTCAAGAATGAGGCTATCCGAGGCGGCATCGGGAATGACGTCCTGCCCCGTGGCGGCGTTGAGCAGGCTCGGCCCCATCTTGATCATGAGTTGCTCGCGCTCCGACTGCCGAGTGAACGCGAGCTGTTGCATGGTCATCTGATGCTCAGCGACGGACTTGCTGAACACCATCTCTCGAACGAGCCCATAAGCGTCGTTGAGTTCGATAGTTTGGTCGTTGATGCGCTTCTGGAGAGCTTGTTCACGCACGAGGCTCGTCTGCTGCACCATCGTGGCGAAGCTCATGATGACTTGATCTTTGTTGTCCATGGCGCGCATCATCTGAGCAAAAAGACCGTCCTTGGTGGCGTCTTCTCGCTGCCGATGTTGCGCACCATTCGCTTTCATCTCGCCATCTTCGATGACGAACGAGTGGGTCTCTCCGTGCTGGATTTGACCATCGTAGTAGGCGCGCATCTCGAAATGGTGGCGCCCGCCGATGTCCTGAACCTTGTGTTCGGACTTGCCGCGAAATGTGTTGAAGAGGGTTTCGACGGTCCAGCTTTTCCCCGCAAGCGGGATTGTCAACACTTCGTCTTGTCCGCTTCCAGGCTTCATCCAAAAGCAGCCGATAGCTGTCAACTTGCGCGCCTTTTCGCCCTCCACGATGGGCTCGTGGAAGATTTCAGAGAGCCAAGTTTCGAGGGTCTTGTATCGACTCATCTTTTGCGGTACCGCAATTGCGGGCTAGTTGGGCAGTTTGCCTAGTGGAGCGAAGAGGCCGCCTACTTCATAGTAGCAGAACCGTTTGATATGTAAAGAGAATTCTGCATTTGTCAAGATGCGCTGGCGATACCATACCCCGGTTTGCGGTACCGCAAAACATTGCCGACTTGGGTTTGCGGTACCGCAAAATGCTAAGAAGCCTCAAATGCCAAGAAGCCTCGAACGCTTAGAAACCGCCGTCGATGTCGTATGGCGAGCGGTAGAAGCCGCATCCTGCCGACCCGTCGACCATGCAATTCCAGCGGTCCTTGGCTGGCAGGTCGCTCGTCGTGCAATTCTGAGGATTGACATACGGCCACGGCGCGCCAGCGTCCCAAAAGTCGGGCTTCTGAGCAAGGTAGAGGGAATTGGGAACGAGCGCCGGGTCGCCCGCGTCGGTCGGGACGATGGACGCATCGGGCGCGCCGCCATCCGCCCAAAGCTGCTGCCCCGTCGTCCAATCGCAGTTACCCACCTGTTCGATGGTGGCGTTGTTTGACGGATCGACGAACCATTCGGCCGCCTTCGTTGTGGCCGAGAAGTTATACTCGAATCCGGTCAATGCAGGGAGACACGCCGTGCTCGTGCGCTGCGCCGGGATGGTTTGGCCATTTGTCCCAAGCGCGTTGCCCCAAAATTGGTGGTCATACTCGTTTTGCGGGAGCTGCGCGGCGACGCGGTTTTGGATGTCTTCGTAGTAGTACGTGCAGCCCTTGTTGGTGTACGAGTAGATAGAGAGTGGATACTCGGCGCTGCGCAAGCCGACGAAGCTATTGCGTACGACCGAGATCGCATAGGAGTTACCCCACACCGGGTCTTCTCCGAAGGCGTAGCTTTCATTGCCTTCGATCAGCTCGAAGTGCGGCGTCGTCATGTGAGCCGCATTGAGCCCCACTTCCGGCTCTGTCGGGTAGGTAGAGCCCCAAGCGTCTTGCCCGTAGTTATACGCGAAGACGTTGCCGCCTCCGCTCGCGCGCATGACGACAAGCTTGTTGCCGTTCCACGTGATCGAGTTCTCTACCAGGTTGTCGGCCGAGCCAACGTTGAATCCGGTCAGGTATCCGCCTCCGCCGGGATTCGGAGAAAACACGTTCGGATTCCAACCGGACGCGCCAGAGTGGTGGACGTACGAATCGCGCAACTCGGAACGAAAGCTTTGGTCGAAGTTGACCGCAGTCCCGTTTGTAAAGTCGACCTCGACGTTTTTCGCCCAGCAATAGGCGCAGGTCCAAAAGTGGATCCCTCCTCCGCCGTCGCCGCCCGCGCCGCCAAATAGGTAGATATTCTCCACGCCGATGCTTCGACCGGCCGGCGTGGATGGCTCCCACACCGCTGCGCCGCTCGCAGCCGAGAAGGTGATGTGAAACGGCGTCGTGAATGTGACAGTGTTGGCGACGCGATCGATGGAGGCAATCTCCATGACTTGCTCGGTCGGACGGTCGTAGTTCGAAAACCACCCTCGCGACGGGTCGGCCGCCTGGCCGCCGCCAGGGCTTCGGGCAGGATCCCACCACGTAACGGCGGGATTGGTCGGTTGGTCGATGTAGACGATCTCGTTGACGGCGAACGTTGCTGGAACGGCCGGAGTCAACGTGGCGGTGTAGCTGTCCTTTACCGCGTCGGCGGCGAGCAGCGTACCGCCCCATGCCGGATCGCCGCCTGCATCCGCGATCGATGTGGCAACGAATTTGAGGGAATTGTAGCGCGTGCCGAGGTTGATGGGCGAGTAGGGCTGCGTGTTGCCGTCTTGCTTGATGAGCTGCGATGCTGCGCGGCCATTGGCGTCCACGGCGCCGCGGAGGGTCACGTAGTTGGGAACCGTTACCCCTTGACCGCTGATGTTGTACGTACCGGCGTTGAGAAACACCGCTTCGTTTTGAGGGCACGAGTTGAGGGCATTTTGGATGGCCGTCGTGTTGTCGGCGCCGCCAGCGAGCGGAGAGAGGATGGCGCAAAGCGTGGTGCGCGCCGGGATTCCGCCGTTGTAAGTGACTCCCGGCTTGAACCACGTTGTACGTGATTCTGGCGTGACCCCAGCGATGGCGATGGCCGTGTCGGTGACAGAGCTATTCACGGTTGAAGTGGCTACAACGTGGCAGTTGTTGGCAGGCGTCGCCGGTGCCGTGTAGGTACCACCCGTCGTGATGCTCCCGCATCCACTTGGCTCCGCGACAGACCACACGACGGATCCCGTGCTTGCAGTCGCAGCAAACGTGACGTTTCCGTTCGTGTCGAGGTTTGCCACGTGCGACGGGCTCGTGATGGCGAGCGTGAGCGGCACTCCCGCATCGCCGCCGCTCCCGAGGCACGTCAGGTGAGAACAGGCGCCGCTCAGGCAATCGGAACCCTGCGTGCAGGCGGCTCCCGCTGACCCTGCTCCAGTGCCGCCTATGACAGTGTATTGAGCGGCGGTTTCGGCGATGGTCGCGGTGATGTTTTTGGCTGTAAATGACGCCGGAACGATGCTTGCGAAGACGCGCGAGAGCGGTTCGCGAATAGGCTTCCACCGCGAAGCCAGGACAGCGGACAGAATCGCAAACCAAATGCCGACAATCTTTTGGAAACGGCTCATGGCGTGAACGACGCTCCTAGCATGATCCAGCTCGAAAACGAGACGACTGCGGTGGCGGAATACAAGCCTGCTGCGCCCGCTGTCTGATCTTCCAAGACACCGGGCGGCGGATTGTTCAGGTAACGGCTCGTGTAGCCTGAGCCGGCGGAAGAAAAGAAGCCTGTTCCGATACCGACCAAGAGGTCCGAAGCCTGAGTCGTGGTGAAGGAGGTGGTGGCAGGCGATGTCGACCCGGTAGCAGCCGATCCAACGTCGTAGCCTGCGCCCGCCGGCGCGTTGTAGTCGCCGATGAGGATAGAGGCGTTCGAGAAAGGGGCCGAAAATGTGACCGTGAAGGTCTTTGCGCCCGCTATCGGCGGAATGGCCCAGTAAATAGCGCCCGATGTCGGACCGAATGTAGACGCGCCGGTCAAAAGTGTACCGGTGGCGAGCGCGTAGCTGTTTCCCCTATCGTCTACGACGGACGATACCGTTGCAGTGCTGTCCCAAAAGAAGCCGACGGCAACAAGGTCGCCCGCCGTAACCGTCGCAGGGAGAGTTCCGACAATGGTGTTGGTGGACGTGCCGCCCACTGCAACCTGTTGAACGAAGGTGAAGGTTCCAGGGCTTCCGCCGTCACCCGCGTCTCCGGCGTCCGAACCGGAGTCGGTCCCGCTGTCCGGTTGAGCGCCGCATGGGCCAAGACATTCGAGGTTTGCGCAGAATCCGGAGATGCACTGCGCGCCCGCATCGCATGCTGAGCCAATGGCGCCACTGCCCACGCCGCCGGTCACGGTGAGCGCGGTAGACGTAGCGGAAACGGTTGCATTGATGTTTTTCGCTGTGATGTTGGCCGGAGTTACCGACGCGCGAATGGCCGCATCCGACGCAGTCTGCGTAGGCAATATAGCGATGGCGACGGTAAGCACCGCCGCCCATGCGACCAGAATTTTGTCTATGCGTCGCATTGTCATCACCCTACTTGCTCCCAAGTATTTGACGGGCCGTCGAAGCGAAAGATCGCGCTCGCCCATGCGTTTGGCCCCATGCCAACTTCGCCAGCGACGATGCCGCCGTTGTATGGATCCTGAATGCTGTTGCCATTAGGGTTTAGTTTCGCCTCATTGGTCTGCACCCCAAACGTCCCAGCGTACAGCATGTCGCCGTCTTGAGGATTTGCGTCGATTGTCCCGGTCGATGTTCCAGCAGCGCCCGTGTCGAGCCGCACAACATTGACGCGGCCAGGCGGGATCGGCGACGTTGCATTCGATATGGAAGTGCGCACGCCGCCAGGAAGCCCGTCGAGTTTCGTCTTGTCGGCCGCACTCATCGAACCGGCTGCCACGTCGCTGGCCGGCGTGATGCGGATTGCAGGAGTAGTGCCGCCCGTCGAAGTGACGGGCGCAGTCCCAGTGACGCTTGTGACTGTACCGCCGCCCCCACCGCCCCACGGCGGCGGTGTGATTCCGGCGCTAGAAAAGGTGGACTCCGACTCTTGCAACGCAGCGATGCACGCCGTAGCGAACTTCGCCCACGTGGCAGGGTCGAGCATGGCCGGAGTGACCGGGTAGGGGCTATTGACAGCCCAATACCGTTCACTCCAGCTCTGGATGGTGGGCGCCTGGAGGCCGTCTGGAGCGGCCTCCCCATACGTAACTCCGTATGCTGTGTCGACCGCTTCCGCCCAAGCGAGCGAAACTTGGGTCGCCTTGAGGTAGGCCGCAGGGCTCGGGTTACTCGGATGGTCGGAGCTGACCGCGATGCCGGCCATGGCGCCTGCGTAGGCTTGGACAAACACCGTGTCGCTATTGGGCGTGTACATGGGTTTTGAGGGGTTCCTATTGGGAGGTTGCGGTCCTATGGGAGGTTTGCGGTACCGCAAACATGAGGGACAATGCGGGCAATTTGCCTATTAGAGGAGCCCGCCCGTGGCGACCTTGACGTAGCCTCGCGTGACGAGTGCTGCGGCTTTGAGTCCGAGTCCAAGTCCAACGGCGGCGATGCCAATGCCTACCCAATGGTCCTTGACGAAGCCAAGTGCTGCCTTGCCAACATCGCTCGCGCTAGGGAGCGAGATGTTTGGCGCCGCAATTCCGGTCAGGCTTTGCAGGGCGAGAGCGGCGGACGATTGAGTGAGCGCGCCCGACGCGTCGATCTGCGCCTTCACAGTAGCTTGCGCTGCCGTCGTCGGCTCGGATGGCTTGGCGCCCGCCGGCTTGATGGGGCTCGCATCTTCGTCCTTCCAGAACTTTTGTGCGTCGGCAACTGTTTTCTGGAAGGCGGCGAGCATGACACCGCCCTCGGCGGTCATGTCATCGACGGTTTTGCCGGAAAACTGATTCCACGCTTGAAGTAGTGCATCACGCTCTTTGGCGTAATCATCAGCGAGCTGCGTGAGTTCGCCCGACGAAAAACCGCTAGGCGGGCTGACCGCGATATTGATGAGCGCGGACGAGCCGACGTCCATCGCGCGCGCGGTGCCCGTCACGTAGGAGTCCCACAGACGGCGGTATGCAATGACGGCGTCAGAAACGTCCGACCCAAACCGAGCGCCGCCGAAGCCGGCCCACGGTTGGCCAAGCTCGCCCCCGAAGGATGCTTCGGTTTGCGGTACCGCAAACTTCTGCCGGTCCTTCTGCGAAATCTCCCGAAACCGTTTGCCCCAATCTGTGGTAGCAGCCATGCGTTTTAGTCCTCTCCCGCGGCTAGGCGTCAGATTTTCAGCGACCACTTGCCTCGCTTGAGGCGGTTGTTGAGCGCTACACCGCCGAGCGCGGCGGCGGTAATGCCGACGGCGACAGCGGCGGCCTTGTTTCCGGCCGAGATAGCAGCGGCGATGACGCCGTTTGGCCAATAGAGCGTATCGGGATTGCCCTTGCCCGACGCTACTGCGGCGGCGTTGCGGAGGAGCGATTCGGTGGCGCTCACACGCGGCACGATACCGGGGTTGATGGTCTGCTCGTGCGCGTTAGCGGCGACCATAGCATCGGCCGCTGCGTTGTAGTCGCCTGCCGAAAGGGCGGCAAGATACTTCTGGCCGTTTCCTCCCCACACGCTCGTGAACCCCGGCCCCCACGCCCACGCCATCGAGTGGTGGGCGAGTTGCGCGTCGGCTGGCTGATTGGCCATGTTGGGGATGTGATTGGCAAGGTACGACTGATTGCTCTTGACCGTCTTGTAGAGAAGCGTGTTGAGCGCGTCGGGAGAGAGACGCAAGTCGGTGAGCGATTGGCACGCGGTGGATTGAACGCCGGGCCACGCCGCCTTGAGCTTGTCGAACGCGTCCTGAATCTCGCCTGCATTGGCCATGGGACCGCCAACGCCGTGTGTCCACGGGAGCGCTCTCATGGGAGCGGCAGGATCGTCGCTTCCTGCCGCTTCGATGAGATTTCCAGTGCCCGTTGTGACAAGCCCCTTGCTGTCCGTGTAAGGATAGGGAAGGGCCTTGCCCTCAAAGCGCCCGTTGAAATCTGGCATACTGTCGGTGACAACCTGCCGAAGTCCTGGGATGCTCGGCCCCGAAACCTTCTGAATGGGCCGCGGAGCGCTTGGGGTAGAACCGAGCCCCATGGCACCGAGTGTTTGCGGGCCGATCTGACCGTCGATTGTGAGCCCTTTGGACGCCTGAAACCGCCTCGTTGCGGCTTGCGTGAGCGGTCCCGCGTCGCCGTCTTCTGCGAGCGGTGGCGAAGCGTAGCCGTGCTGATTGAGATAGCGTTGCGCCGCCTGGATCTGGCCCGAGTCCGCGCCGAAGTCTGGCCGAAGTCTGCGGCGAGCCGACTCGTAGCCAAACCCGGGTTGCGGTACCGCAATCCCGCCATAGCGCGTACCGCTTCCGCCATAGCTCGTACCGCGCTGCTGGTCTCTGAAAAACGCGCGCCAGTTTCGCATGATGTTACCCTTCCGGCCTTTCGTCGGCAGCAGACTCCGAAGCCGATCGGAGCGCCGCGGCTTTTGCGTAATTGCGGCAAGCACGCTTGAGCCGCGCCAGCGCCTCATCCCACGCAGACGTGATGTCCGCCATCTCCGCACGTCCGCTTGCCACGCCAGCCATCGAGCGAAGCGCGTTGACATCTTCGGCGGCGCACCGCATGGCTTTCTGCGCTTCTTCGAATGTCATTGTGTTGGGCACTACGCGTTTGCGTCCTTTGCGGCGGCGGGTTTGGGCATCTCGACGTGGCCGTTGGCGGTCGACACACCGTTTGGCTTTTTGTCGGCTTCCGGCTTGAAAGTTCCGTTTTCGACGGCTTCGGCGTGGTCACGCAAGTCCCGCGCAACGCCCGTGGCGGTGAGGTATTCGAAGAGATTGGCGACGTCGCGAATGGCCGCCGGCTTCGTCGATTTCATGGCCTTGGCGATGATGGCCGCATGCTGCGCCTTCTTTTCGGGCGTGCGCTCCAACCAATCAGCGCGCCGCAGGGCAATCGCGGCGTGGTACTTGTAGCCCCACTGCGCAAACTGTTTGGCAATCTTGCGAAACTTCTCCGCCGCTCCCGGCCCGTCGAGGCTGGAGAGCGCCTCGTGTAGAAACGCCTCGCGTTCGGGCGGAATCTTCGCCGACGCGAGCGCACGGTGGGCAGCCTTGGCAAGGAGTCCGAGAAAGGCGATTTCGACGATCATGGTGGGTCTCGCTACTAGTTCTTGAGCTGCGTCAGGTCTGCCACGGCGCGCTCGCCGTGCTCGTCCACTGCAAGTGCGCCGACGGCTGGACCAACGGCGACGACGCGGTAGTTGCCTGGTCCGAGGTGGAACCGCGCCTCTCCGGCATTGGACGCGTGGCAGTAGTGGATTTCCTTCACGATGTTGAACGCTTTTGCAACGCGGTCGTACACCTTGCGTTCGACGGCGATGGCGTAGAGCGGCTTTTTATTCCACCGATCGAGATACGCCTTGCGGGCAAAGTCGCAGCCGTGATGCCGAAAGTCGGGCGAGAGCCTGCCCATTTCGTCCACGTGGTGCGTGCCCTGCAAGATAACGATCTTGGGGCTCTTGCACTTGGGACAGCACACGAGCGCGAGCACGTTCGCGGGAAGCCCCTCGCACGGCGGCGTCCAGGTGCCAGGGCGCGGCGGCTCGGCGAAGGCGAGACGTGACGGTCCGTCGTCCTGCGCCATCTCGACGAACTTCCACTCTTCGCGCGCGAATACGAACGTATCTTGCGACACTGCGTTTCGCCGATCGACTTCGGCCATAATGCTCGGTTTGACAGGGGCGTTGCTCATGGGCGGGACTATCTCCTCAATGCCGTGTGTTGATCGTTTCAGTTTGCTATCGAACAAACGTCTCGTTTTGCGGTATCGCAAACATAGGGATGCGCGGCGGCTTCCACGCGCCGCGCTTTTTCAGCTCTCCCTGGAGCACACGAATGCGCGACTCGTTTTCGCGCCACGAAGCGCTCGTTGGGTCATCCCAGCGGCCATGCTCCTTCGGCTGCTCCAGACCGCGCCCTTCGTCGACCAACTTGTTTTGCAGCTTGATTTGCAAGCGGTAAAGCGTGTCAAGTGCCGCGTCAATCTCGGCATTCGACATGGCTGCCACGTTGAGGAGGTATTCGCCGCTCATCGTTATCGCCTCTCGCCAACTGTCTTGAGCCCCTCGACCTTCGTCACGGGCTCCGCTACTTCGTCCGCCTCGCGGAGCGTGACCACCACCACATCACCATGGTATTCGCACGAGGCGGCGAGCGGCACTTGCTGGTGCTGCACCACATGCACGGTCAGATCGCGAAATGTGTAGGTGAGCTTCATGCGCGCCGGCCTCCTGCTTTATCGCGTTCTACGGCGTTATGCCGATGGTGCAGACGATGGGAATAGTGAGCTTCGCTGGCGAAGGATCATTGCTGCGGCCCCTGCGCACGCGCCGATGGGACCGCCGAGCAGAAACCCGGCTCCCGTCGCGATGAGCACAGGTTTGACCGCGTCCGGCAGGCGTTGATCGGCGAGCTTGCTAAACGCGTATCCGGCGAGCACGGGGCCAATCATTCGAGTAAGGCGCATGGTCTTTGGTCTTCCTTGACAGTTGCGTGGTGGCAGTTAGCGGCTTGGTCAGACCCGGTGCTTGATGGCCATCCACGAGGCGAGCGCAATGCCGCCCACTCCGGCCGTGGCCGCCCCGAGCATCGTCGCCCCTAGTGACTTGGCGATGAGAAACCCAACGCCGCCGAGCGCGCCCATGGGCAGAAGGTCCGACGCCGCATCCTTGAGATTGGATGCCGCGCTCTTGAAATTGGGCGACGGCGAAGCCGGAGGAGCAGCAGCGTCGCTGCCAAACCCGAAGTGATGATGCCGCGCGTGGTGATGGTGGTGCATTCGATTTTTCCTTTCGAAGTTATTGCGGTGTCGCTCGAAGTTATTGCGGTACCGCAATCTCCATTTTCTGCTCGCCAAACCCCCTTCGGGGGGCGCCCTAGATGCACCAACGTGTGGCGATGACAGCTACCCGCCACGGAGTGGCTGGGCTAGCCGTCGATGCCCCAATTTAGGGTGACTACGGCGCCGTTGGCTCCGTCGGCGTTGGTGATGACGACTTCGGTAGCGCCCGGCGGGATGGGGATAAACCCGCTATTGGCGGCCGTCGTATACTGATCGAAGACTCCGCCGCTTGCCGTCGTGAAGGTGACGAGGATGTTTGGCTGGACGGTGGGAAACGCCGTATCTTCGGAGGCGGTAACCTGGAGCGAGATAACGCCGGCCTGGTAGGGGATGGCGACCGTTTCCGACGCGTGACTCGCGAGCTTGGCTGACCCTGCGTAGAGCGTCGGCGGCCGAGATTCGGCAGCGCGGTTGCCGCGCTCGACAACGCACGAGACGGTGTATTCGGTGCCGGCCCCGGGCGTGGGCGTAGCATCGGTGAGCGGGAGGGTCTTCGGTGTCGTGTCGATGACCGAAACGTCGAGCACTCGGCCTGGCGTCGAAATCTGCGCGCCCTTGACGACGTCGATCATGCGCTGGACGGTGTTGCCGTTTTCGCTCCACCGGAGAGCCGCCACGCAAGCGAAGATGGTCCCCGGCGGGTATTTGACGTCGAAGACGACGGTGTAGACGCCGCCCTCTTGAAACATGGCCGACTGGAGGAGCCTAGCCGTTGCGCCCGTCTGCGTTGCGAGCGTGCGGGATTGGCCGTCGCCGGGGAAGCGCGGCTTTGGGTCGCGCGCCTCGCTCTTGTTTTTCCAGTCATTGCTGCGGTCGCGATAGGCTTCCGAGAAGCGCGGTGGGGACTCGCGCGGGTCGCCATCCCGCTCGTCATCGTAGACGCGCGCGCCGCTCATTCCGTCGTAGAGCGGATCGGTGAACTCGGGCGGAAAGTGGAGCGCGAAGGCGGGATGATGGTTCACGATTAGTCCTTCTGGCGGAGCGTAAGTTGACGTTTGATTGCCATTAGAATTCCCTACTTGGTGAGGTGGTGGCCTCCAGGCCCCACGTTGGAGTCTGGACCGTTCAGCTCCCAGCCTATATCAGCAGAAAGCGTATCAAACGGCGCGCCATCTCGGATCTGTTGAAGGCGACGGGCCATGCCAATGCAATGGCCAGCACACAGATACGACAGGTTTGCGGGATCGACTTTGGCCATTGCATCGACTGTCTCATCCTCTCCGGCAAACGCAAGGCCCTGCCGGAAGGCCGGAAGATTCTGCGGCGGCACGCGCGCTTGAAGCTCGCCAATCCTGGGAGTGCCGATGTCGGGTCCATGGCAGAGAAGGATGATGGCCGCTTCGAGCGTCCCTGAGTCGCCCGCATGGGGAAGAAAGCAGAGCGCCGTGAGGAGCGCGTCCGGGTCGAGCGGCAGCGTGAGCGCCGAAAGAGCCCCACCGCTCTCCGCCCCCACGTCGATGGGGGCCGCTGGATTGGCCTCCATATAGGCGAGCGCTGTCTTGTAGGGCGCCTGCGCCCAGGTATCCCCGGCTCGCGCCCGGTCGCCGAGCTGTTGGAGCCACCCTTGCGCGTTCTGGTCCCCGAGCCGCGCGCGTCGGACGTTCCCCACGGCATCGCTACCCGAGATGCGCGGACGGCTGCCAATGCCAAACGCAGCGGCAATTTTTTGGAAGGCACTCATTTTGCGGTACCGCAATCCTTTCTCGACTCTTTGGGAGGGGTACGCGGGTAGCAGCGTCCTTATCCGCGGCCATCTACGACTCGCACCGGCACGCCACGCGCGTGGGTGGGAATCGCGTCAATCACGTCGGGCGTTGCATCGGTCACATAAACGACGATGCACTCGGTTGCGCCCTCGCCGCCGACGTTGACACCTTGCAGCCATGGCGCGCCGGAGAGCTTCGCTTGGATGTCCTGCAAGGCGGCCATGATGATGCCGTGCTCGGCGCTGAGCTGGCCATGGTCCTGGTGGAGTGCCGCATGGTCCTGGTGGAGCGCGGCATGCTGCGCGGCCATGTCCGCCGGCTGCCCGCCGTTCGGAGCGCCGCCGTCGGGGACTCCGCCGCTCGGCGACGGAGAAGCGGCCGGCGCGCCATTCGGCACGAGTGCCAGGTGGAAGCCGGTTGGAAATGGCGCGCCGCGAAACTGGCCGCTTCGCTTGGCGACGTCGATGCCAGCGGCGGTGTTGCGGAGCGCCTCGGCCGTTGCGCCCATGCCGAGCCGTTCGTAGCCGGCTGCCACTTCGCGAACCGCTGCGGGGTTTCGGCTTCGAAATGCCTTGCGCGCGATAGCGGCATACTTTGCACGCTTCTCGCCGTGCATCGATGGGAGCGCCGCTCGTGCCTCCAGGTTCGATGCTTCCTCGGGAAATCCGTCCGCGCGGAACTTGGCGGCAAGCGCTTTGAGTTTCCCCGCGTCGGTTTCGGTCGAAATGGCAACGCGGTAGAGCGCCTGGCGCTCCGGCGTCCACACGCCCGGGGTCGAGTTTTTCACGACGCGCCACATGACGATGCCGAGCGCCGCGAGTAGGCCAAAGAGAGGGTACAAGGCATCGTCTCCAACTTGGGTTGTTTTTGCGGTACCGCAAACGACTTGCGAAAACGACTTTCGAAGTGTCCTAGCGACTTGCGAAGCGTCCTAGCGACTTGCGACTTGCGAAGCGTCCTAACGACTTTTGAAGCGTCCCAGCGACTTGCGAAGTGTCATTGCGGCTTCCGACTATCGATGTGGCCTTGCGGCTTGCGCGTAGAGAAGACTCCTTGCG
>VFSW01004393.1_pt1 | contig 21061 bp, 17 predicted proteins | sample 5358111 | NCBI WGS metagenome assembly VFSW01 (sample SAMN11554181, study PRJNA540505) | mine drainage metagenome | isolation source: sediment from site ElyBrook_90M | place: USA: Ely Copper Mine, Vershire, VT | collected 2017
AATAAGCCCACCTGCTCTGCTGCTTCGCCGCTCCAATTTGCTGTCTGTGCCGCTTTATGTTCTGATTCTGAATATGACAAAAATACTGACCACGGCTGTTATTCTCCTTGCTGCCGGCACAACGCTGGCCGCCAGCGGTTTGGCCCAGCAGACCGACTCAGCGAAGCCGGCAACTGCTTCGCCCTCCACCTCCACGACCCATAAGACGGCCACGACGAATAAGGCGGCCACAGCGAAGAGCGGTGAATTGAAGACCGATAAAGAGAAAGCCAGCTACGCCCTCGGTATGAATATTGGGATTGGTTTGAAGCGCGACAGTGTCGACATCGATCCATTCATTCTTGCGCGCGGGATGAAGGACACACTCGCCGGTGGCAAGACCCTCCTGACCGACGAAGAAGCCAAGGCTGCAATCAACGCGCTCGGAAAAGAAGTGCGGGCAAACCAGGAAGCCAAAATGAAGACTCTTGGCGAAGCAAATAAGAAGGAAGGCGAAGCTTTCCTCGCCGCCAATAAGACCAAGGAGGGTGTCATAACTCTCCCCGACGGATTGCAGTACAAAGTTGAAAAGCAGGGCGACGGCCCCAAGCCGTCGGCCAGCGATACCGTCCAGTGCAACTATCGCGGCACCCTCGTCAACGGCAAGGAGTTTGATAACTCTTATAAGCGCGGCATGCCTTCATCCTTTGCCGTCACCGGAGTCATCCCCGGATGGACCGAAATCCTCCAACTCATGCCCGTCGGCTCCAAGTACCAGGTTTTTGTCCCCTCCGAACTCGCCTATAAAGGGCGTGCTAACGGTAATGACATCGGCCCCAACGCAACCCTCATCTTCGAAATCGAACTGCTCGCGGTCAACCCCAAGCCGGTTCCGGCAGCCAAGCCAGCCCAGTAGTATTCCGCTTCGTTGCAACAAACGGGCCCGCCATCTCCTGGCGGGCCCGCGAAGCAGGCTCGTTGCATCTGGAGCGGCTTACTTGTCGCGCGCTAATGCCTCGCCAGAGACGTGAGAGGCGTGGCGTGCAGCAGCCAGGCAAGAGCCGCGAGGACGGCTGCGAAATACAACTGCACCGCGACCGAGCCGTCGGCTGGAATCGGCTTGCGGTAGAGCTGCCAGGCAAAGCCCGCAGCCAGTAGAAGCAGCGTCGCTTCCCCTGTCCACCAGAAGAGCAGAACACTGAAGACGAGCAGGCTGACGCGTCCCATTTTGTCCAGCGGCTGGATTGCCCCGGCGCCATCCAGCATCCACACGGGAATGAGGTTGAGCAGGTTGAGCCAGGCTCCGGTATGGGCCAGCGCAGCCCAGAGAGGATCTCCCGTGTGCCAGAAGAGCGCTGCCGCGATAAAAGCCGCGAGCAGCCCGGCGGCAGGTCCGGCGAGCGAGACCAGGGCACGCACCTCGGTCGAGATGCCCAGCGCCTGCCACTTGACGTAGGCTCCGAGGCCGGGGAGAAAAACCGGCATATCGGCGGGCAGACCGCGACGCTTGACCTCGACGAAATGCCCCATCTCATGGAGCAGAATCATGACCGCAAAGCCGATGCCGAACCAGGCTCCGTAAAGTGCCCAGTAAATTCCAAGAAACGCGGCAAAGCTGAAGAGGAACTTGAGCTTGAAGAGCGCGAACAGGAGGGTCTTCGCCTTGGCCAGCAGCAGCGCCAGCGGTGCCAGCGGGCCCAGGCGCTTGGCCCAGGGATGCGGAGGCTTGCCGGGCGGAGGTGCTGAGGGGCGCTGCTCAGACTGCTGCACTGTCTCCACTGGTTAGTTCATTCCACAGCCACCGCCGCCGCAGGAGCCGGGGGCCATGCCGCAGGGCAACTTGGGAGCGGAGCCGGAAGACTTTTCGGTGCCATGCGCGGCAAAGGTAGAAAGCTGCTGCTCCAGCTCCGTGCTCTTGCAGGCGGGGCACTCGGACTGCTTGGAACCGTAGACGATGGCCTCAAACTTTTTGCCGCAACCCTTACAAATATATTCAAAAATCGGCATCACAACCTCCAGAGCAGCGCCGCGCGATGGCCTAGGCGACCCGCGACGGCGAACTGATAGATTCATTATACGGGTGCAACTGGCCCACCAAAAGGCTCCATGTCCAGCGCGGAAATCGTCCCCCATTTCGTTGCACCCTTCGCCAACGACTTTGTGCCGCGCCGGTTTTTGCGCGGCGGCAATGCCCAGACGATTGCGGGAAACTTTTTGAAGCGCGCCAACCTCCTGCCGCCACCGGAGGAACGGCTCTTTCAGATTGAGCAGGAGGTGCGGATTCTTTGCCATTGCCACTGGCAAGCGGAGCGGCAGAAGCGGCTGACGCTGATGATCGTGCATGGCCTGGAGGGCTCCAGCAACTCGCATTACGTGATTGGAACCGGAAGCCGTGCCTGGGCACGCGGCTGGAATGTGGTGCGGATGAACATCCGCGGCTGCGGCGGCACCGAGCATCTTTCCTCCACGCTCTATCACTCCGGTCTCTCGCAGGACGTGGAAAAGCTGGTGGCGGAGATGATTGCAAGAGATGGATTGCAGCGCGTGGCGTTGGCAGGTTTCTCGATGGGAGGCAACCAGGTGCTGCGCGCCGTGGGGCAGTGGGGCACGCACACCCCTCCGGAGTTGATCGGGGCCGCCGTGGTTTCGCCTGCCTGCGATCTGGCACTTTCAGCGGACCGGATTCACGAGGCGGCAAATGTACTTTACGAGTGGTGGTTCCTCGTCTCGCTGCGCAAGAGCTTTCGCCGTAAGGCCGAACTTTGGCCGGGCCGATACGATCCTGCGCTGCTGAAAAACGTGCGCTCGGTACGAGATTTCGATGAGCACATCACGGCGCGCTACATGGGCTTTACCGGCGCGGCGGATTATTACGACAAGGCCAGTTCATCGCACGTGCTCGACCGCATTGCCGTGCCCACGCTGGTGATCCACTCGGACGACGATCCGTTCATTGTGATTTCTGCGGAGAGCCAACGCAAGCTGACGGAGAATCCTAACGTGACATTTCTGCATACCAGGCATGGCGGACACTGCGCCTTCCTCGCCGAGCCGAGCGCCGATGGCCGCGACGATGGCCGATGGGCCGAACGCAAGATGATAGAATTTCTCGCGCAAATGGAAGGCCCAGGAGTTCGTTGAGATGGATGCGGATTACAGCGTCGAGCTTGGCCCTACGGCACCCGCGCTGGAGCTCCCGTGGCAGGATCCAGAGGGGCGGCTGCATTACGTGGAGCTGCGCAGCAATCCCGGCTCGCTCGCTCACAATCTCGCTCTCATAAATGTCGCCCGCATACCAGAGGCGCGGCAATTCCCTGCTCTCGGGCGCTTTCTAATCGCGGTGAATTCACCGGGAAGCGATTGGCAGTCGGCGAAGTGTGACGTGTGGCCGGACGAAACCGATGTTGCGGAGAACCTGTACAACCGGGGATTCGAGCAGAGCTGTTATGTGGACATCGTGCTTGCCGGACGAGCGGCAGCGTTGCGCTGCAGCCTGGAAACTCACCAGCGGCTGGCGCGAGAGCTGGCACAATCGCTGGAAGCAAACGTGGCGCTGGAGGCAACGGCTGATATCGTGGTGCGCCGCTGTTATTTCCACCACGGCAACGCCGAGGAGTCCGATGCCGGATATTGCATGACGCTCTTCCTTTCGGCCTATGGGAGCTCTCCGGCGGAAGCCGCCGAGTGCTGGGAGCGCGCGATGGACTTTGCCGCCGGATGTGTACTGCAGTTACGGTCGCACGAAGGCTGCGCCAAAGCGCGAGAACTCAGCTAAAATGGATACGAGCGCCAGCTCAAACCCCGTGGGAGCGTAGCTCAGTTGGATAGAGCATCTGCCTTCTAAGCAGAGGGTCGCAGGTTCGAGTCCTGCCGCTCCTACCAGAAATTTTCTCCTGCCATGTCTCATTTCCACATCAGAGTACATTGAACGTTCGCGCTCGCCCGAAGCATTGCGGGATCGGATACACTAGCCTGTTAAATTCAGCGGGGCGAAAAAAGGGGGCTGGGATGGACGAGGTTTTGACGGTGAAGGTGATTGCTCAGATCGCCGCAGTCAAAAGGATTCCGGGCGAGAGCATCACGATCGACAGCACGTTTAAAGAGCTCGCTATGGACAGCCTGGACGCGATGAACCTGCTGTTTGCGCTGGAAGAACAATTGGGCATTGCTATTCCAGATGAGGCGGCGAGTTCGATTCAGGATGTGCGCGGCGTGGTTGCGGGAGTGAAGCAGATACTGGCGGAAAAATCCGGGGCGCAGGGTTGAGGGCGGGGGCCACGCAGCCGCCTCGGCGTGTAGTGGTCACAGGTGCGGGGATTATTTGTGCGCTGGGAACCGACGCAGAGCAGTGCTGGAGCGCACTGCGCGAAGGGCGCAGCGGAATTGCGCCGATTCAATCCACTGATGTAAGCGAGCTTCGCTTCCAGAATGGGGCCGAGGTTCGCGGATTCCGGGCGGAAGAGCACTTTGAGGCGTCGCGCTGCGACCTGATGGATCGCTTTGCGCAGTTTGCGGTGGTAGCGGCCCGCGAGGCGGTGCGGGAAGCAGGCTTCGAACCTAGCGCTCGGACAAGCGTTTTTGCTGAGACTCACTCCAGCGAAGATTCTTCCGGCGAAACATATTCGGGCAAGGCGGGCTCCGGTCTTTCCCGGGAGCGCGTTGCGGTGGTTACCGGAACGTCCATGGGTGGGCAGACGAGCCTGGATCGCGGCTTCGCTGCGATTTACAAAGAGGGGCGGCCGCGCCCGCATCCCTTCACAATTCCGCTGACGATGTACAACGCAGGAGCGAGCCATATCGCAATGGAACTGGGGATCACCGGGCCAGCGTTCACCATCTCGACCGCCTGCGCTTCGGCCACCCACGCAATTGGGCAGGCGTTCTGGATGGTGCGCTCAGGGGCGGTGGAGGCAGCGATATGCGGCGGCAGCGAGGCGCCGTTCAGCGCCGGAATTATGCGAGCGGGGTAAGCTATGCGGGTGGTGACGCCAGAGCTCTGCCGTCCGTTTTCACGCGACCGCAAGGGGCTGACGCTGGGCGAGGGCGGGGCGATGCTATTCCTGGAATACGCGGAGCGAGCCGTGGCGCGGGGCGCGAAGGTGCTGGGCGAGGTGGTTGGATTTGGCATGTCAGCCGATGCCGGGCACATCACGCAACCCTCGGTGCAAGGGCCGGCGTCGGCGATGTCTGCAGCGCTCAGCGATGCGCGTCTTGCGGCCACTGAGGTTGACTACATCAACGCGCATGGCACGGGAACCGTCGCCAACGACGTGACTGAGACGCAGGCGGTCCGGCAGTTGTTTGGCGCGCACTCGGAGCGGCTGGCGATCAGTTCGACCAAATCCATGCACGGCCATGCGCTGGGGGCGGCCGGAGCCTTGGAAGCATTCGCGACCTTGATGGCGCTGCGCGAGGGAGTTCTGCCACCGACCGCAAACTACACCGAAGCCGACCCGGATTGCAACCTTGACGTAATTCCGAACATCGCTCGCCAGAGGCAAATTCACGTTGCGCTCTCGAACTCATTCGCCTTCGGCGGATTGAACGCAGTGCTGGCGTTGCGGCGATGGGAGGGGATTTGAAGCGGATTCCGCAGCGTGAGGAGCTGGACGACGACACGCTAAAACCGGAGGCTGCGGTGGAATCTCTGGGTGATCTGCGGCGGGTGAACCGATGGTTTGGCGGGGTGAGCACTACCGTTTATCTGCTGCGGCGGGCGATGCGAGGCTCGGGGTTGCACTCGGCTTCCGTGCTGGAAGTTGCGGCGGGCGACGGATACTCGATCATGCAGGCGGCCAAACGGTTGAAGGAAGAGCACCTGGAGGTAGAGCCACTCTGCCTGGACCGGCGCGGATTGCGCCGCGAAGCCCACTGCTGCGAGCGAGCCGTGGTAGGAGACGCACTGGCGCTAGCCTTCCCTGCCGGCAGTTTTGATTTTGTGAGCTGCGGACTTTTCGTACATCATCTTGCGCCGGAGCAGGTGATTGCATTTATGAACCGCGCGCTGACGGTGGCGCGGCACGCGGTACTGATCAACGACCTCCGCCGGAGTTCGCTGCACCTGACGCTGGTGTACGCGGGGATGCCAATCTTCCGCAGCCCCATCGCGTTCAGGGATGGAGTGGCCTCGGTGCGGCAGGCCTACACCCCGGAAGAGCTGCGGGAACTGATGCGGCAGACCAGGGCGGCGCACTCCGAGCTTCGCAGGCGCTTCTTATTTCGCGTGGGAGCGATTGCCTGGAAATGACGCCGCGCCACTTGCGGAGGGCGCGGTGAATCCATACTGCGACAGCAGGCTGGCGATCTCAGGCTTGCGAATGTAGTCGAGGAAGAGCGCCGCGGTGGCTTTGTCCCTGGAACTCTTCAGAATGACTGCAGCCTGTTCGAGAGGTGTGTAGCTGGAGGCGGGAAGCTCGGCGAAGCGGCCAGCCGATTTCATCGCGGGACTTAAAGCCAGCGAGAGTGCAACGATGCCTGCCTCAGCGCTTCCCGATTGCACGAACTGCGCCGCCTGCGAGATGTTTTCTCCCATCACCAGTTTGCTCTGCAACGCATCGTAGAGTCCTTCTTTTTTGAGCGCCTCAACGGCGGCGCGGCCATAAGGAGCATGCTGCGGATTGGCGATGGCAATCTTCTTTACCTGCGTAGAGAGCAGAGCGCGCAGCCCACGGGAGGGATCGACGGCCGAACCATTGGGGACGTAGAGGACAAGTTTGCCGACGGCGTATTTATAGATGGAACCGGGTTGCGTCAGTCCCTCGGCTTCCAGGCGTTGCGGGTACTGCAGGTCGGCGGAGAAGAAGACGTCGAAGGGAGCTCCGTTTTCAATCTGAAGCAGGAACTGGCCAGAGGAGCCAAAGTTTAACCTGACCTTCTTGCCGGTTTCCTTCTGAAACCTCTCTGCCACCTGCGGAAAGACGGACGCGAGATCCGCCGCCGCTGCGACCACGATCTCCTGCGCACTGGCCAACTCGGCGCAGCAGCAGAAGGCGACAACAAGCAACAGTTTCTTCACGATGATAAATTCTCCGGTATATGCGCCGGGCCGGTCAGGCTTCCTTGCCCTTCCAGATTCCTCCTGCAATGGCCACCGTTACCAGTTGCACAAAAACGATCAGCGCAACACAGGCCTTCCACTGGCCATAACGCCACAACATTCCCGGCAGGACTCCGGCTACGCTGCCACCGCCATAATAAAACATCACGTAGAGTCCGGCGGCGGAAGCGCGGCCACCGGACTGCACTGCGCGATGGATGTACGTGGTGGCCGCCGACTGGCAGACAAAGACCCCGGAGGAGCACATCACCAGGCCAAGCAGGATCACCAGCAGATTCGGGACCAGAGTCAGCAGAACTCCAACGATGCCCGCCATGACGGAGGCGATAAGGGCGGCTTGCGAACCAACACGGGAGATCCAGATGCCGCCTAACGGCGTAATCACAAGGCCCACAAGGTAGACCATGAACAGCGCGCTCAACTGGGCAGAAGAGAGTCCGAAGGGCGGAGCCGCGAGATAAAAGGTGATGTAGGTGAAGGTCGCCACCAGCGTAAAGAGCACGTTGAATCCGACGGCAAAGGTTGCCAGAAGCTGCGGATTGCGAAGGTGCCGCGTGACATTGGTCTCCTCGTGCGCTCCCTCCGGCAAGGGCGAGTCATGCGGCAGCCAGCGCAAGAGGAGGAGACCGAATACGATGTCGAAGGCTGCAATGACCACAAAACCATTGCGCCAACTGGGCGCGACGAACGGAATGAGATGGTATGTGGCCGCGACCCCGGTAAGAATGCGCCCGAGAAAACCACCGAGCACCGTGCCGCTGACATAGATCGACATCACCTGCGGCACGCGATGGCGCGGCCACTCCTCGGCGATGTAGGCAATGGTGACGCCAAAAATTCCGGGCATCACGAGGCCCTGGAGAAATCGCCAGAAGACAAGCTGAGAGAGCCCACTCGCTGTCGCAGCCAGGATGGTGGGCAGCGACAGCAGGAAGATCGAGAGCACGATGACCTTGCGGCGGCCGACGCGCTCGGCCAGCGCTCCGCAAAAGGGGGCACTGAGCGCGACGCCGAGGGTGGCAGCACTGACGGTGCGTCCGACCTCGGACTTGGAGGCGTGGAAGATCTGCTCGAAGAGCGGCAGCAAAGGCTGGGTTGCGTAGAGATTGAAAAACACGCCAATCCCGGCGAGGGTTACCGCGATGACGGCTCGGGTACCAGCTTCGTCGTGCGAAGCTACGGTTGAGATTTGCTCCCCTGTAACAGATTCACCAGCGGCCAGCACCGCATCGGCGGTCTCTTCACTGGGAAAATCATCTGGTTCTTGCAACCTAGGTTTGCCCCTACTTTCCGCCAAAGCAAAGTTTTGCGATGGTCATCAACTGCATGTTCGACGTTCCTTCATAAATACTGCCGATCTTGGAATCCCGGAAGAACTTCTCCACCGGATAATCCTTGGTGAAGCCGTAGCCGCCAAAAATTTCGACCGCCTGCGAAGCTACGCGCTCGGCCACCTGGGAGGAGTAGAGCTTCGTCATCGCCGCCTCCTTCAAGAAAGCGACCCCGGCGCCCTTCATACGAGCAACGTTGTAAACCATCAGGCGGAGGGCGGTAATCTCGGTCGCCATTTGAGCAAGCTGGAACGAGATAGCCTGAAAATTCGCGATCGGCTGGCCGAACTGCTTGCGCTCCTGCGAATATTTCACGGCACATTCCCAGGCGCCCTGGGCCAGCCCAAGCATCTGCGCGCCGATTCCGATGCGCCCCTCGTTGAGAGTTTCAATCGCGACCTTGTAGCCTTTGCCAACCTCGCCCAACAGGTTTTCCTTCGGAACCTTGCAGTCGTCGAGAATCAGCTCGGTTGTGCTGGAGGCGCGGATGCCGAGCTTATCCTCCTTCTTGCCGATGCTAAAGCCAGGAAAGTCCTTCTCGACGATGAAGGCGGTAATTCCCTTGTAGCCAGCCGCCGGGTTCACGGTGGCGATGATGAGGAAGAGGTTGGATTCCTTGCCGTTGGTGATCCACAGCTTCTGCCCGTTCAGCAGCCAGTGGTCGCCCTTATCCTCGGCGCGAGTCTGCAGAGCGAAGGCATCCGAGCCGCTGCCTGCCTCGCTGAGGGCATAGGAGCCGACCCACTCGCCGGCCATCTTCGGCAGATATTTCTGTTTTTGCGCCTCGGTGCCCCAGCGGATCAGCGCGCTGTTCACCAGGGTGTTCTGCACATCCACCAGGACTCCAGCCGAGGGATCTACGCGGGAGAGCTCTTCGACGGCGAGAATGGTTTCAAAGAATGTGCAGCCGGCGCCACCGTATTCCTCTGGAATCTCAATGCCCATAAGCCCAAGCTGGTGAAACTGCTCAATCAGCGAATGATCCATCGAGCCGCGCTCATCCATCTCTCTGACCAGGGGCCGGATCGACTCATTGGCGAACTTGCGGATGCTATCGCGAAAGAGTTGCTCATCCTCAGTCAAAATGAGCAATGGCTGCGGCGGCAATTCACGGGCATTGGTGGTCGACATAGGAAATCCGGGACTCGCGAATGAAAGATGACTGATCGGCGATTGTATCAGTTTCAGCGACGGGCGCACCGAGGAGGAAGGCGGGGCAGCGTGAACTAACGGCGATAAACCAGTTTTAGCTTTTCGGATTCCAGCAGCTTTTTGTACTGGGAGCGGGCGTGTACGGCCCAAGGGCCCTGCGCATCCAGCTTGAGGTAGGCGCGCCAGTGCCTGAGCGCGAGGCGAGGCTGCCGCGAGCGTTCATAGGCGAGCGCCAGATTGTAGTGCGCGTCCGCGTAGGTGGGAGCAAGTTGCAGCGCGGCGTTGTAAGCGGCGATTGCCTCATCCAGGCGCTGCGTTTCATCCAGCACGTTTCCCAGATCGAAATAGGCCAGCGCGTAACGCGGATCGCATTCGATGGCCTTGCGGTAGTGTTCTTCCGCCAACTCGTAGTCAGACCGGTTGTAGTAGAGCGTGCCGAGATTGATGTGCGCGGGTGCGTAATCGGGGTCGAGTTGCAGAACCTTGCTGTAACTGGAAATCGCTTCACCCGCCGAGGCCGGGTCCTCTTCCAGGGCAACGCCGCGGGCAAACAGGTCCATGGCGGATTCGCCGGCCGATCCTTGATGGAAGCGGGCGTTGCTCTCCACCACCTGGCCCGAATTGCTGAAGTCCATGATGAACTGCCCGTCGATGGGGTCGAGCGCCTTGCCTCCGGTGCGGAAGGCTACGCGCGAGCCGACGGAGAATGACCCGGCCTCAAGGAACGGGTTCTCCATGCCCGCAACTCGCGCCTGCATTGCCTGCAGCGAGGCGAGAATGGCAGCACTCTTAACCCGCTTGGCACGCAGGTCGCGAACTTTCTTCACTTGAAGGAGGTCAAAAAAAGAAAAAGTATCATTGGCAGCGATCAAGCCGGCTCGTTGCCACCCGCTGAGTTGCCGCGCCGTGATTCGAAGAATCCTGAGTAAGTCCGAACGTTCGAAGTAGTTCACTGTGATTTGTTTCGCCGTTCGCAGTAATTATCGCTATCACCATCGCTCAATTGCAAGGGGAATATCAAAACTCGCTTGACAAAGGCGCGAGTTTGGCAAAGTGTGCACAATAGAAAGTGCAGCTTGGGAGATGTATGGCTTCGCCGTTCACAAGGAGGCTGAACAGATGATAGCCGCGGCTCTTTACGAATGTGCGAAGCTCCCTTTACTATAGGAAAGGTTTTGCCGACGTAGCTCAGCTGGTAGAGCAGTCGATTCGTAATCGACAGGTCAGCGGTTCAATCCCGCTCGTCGGCTCCAGACATTTCAAAAGGGCGCTCCTGGTGAGCGCCCTTTGCGATTGCATTGGCACTTTCTGATCTACATCCGCAATTAACATCTCACCGGCTCTCTCGCAGCGTCTCGTAAATGCGAAGTACGCCCTCGTGCAGAGGTGCGGACGAAACGAACGATGGAACGCTCATTGAAAACGTTGCGTCGCATGATGTGATGTGCGGTGAGGCTCGTTGACGGAACCGATGTAGGAAACGAAAAGGCCGCCCGGCAACTGGGCGACCTTTTCTTTCAAGGGAGAATAGTTCCAACGGAGGCTAGACCGTCAAAACTTTCTGAAGAAATACTATGAGCCCATAAAACCGGGTGTCAAGCGAATTCTCGGAATTAAATGTCTTTGAAATCAATTACTTAACATTTCTGGCAAACATTCACTTAGTGACAAAATATGTCACTTTCCTTTGTTCTTTCGCCTAACCCGTTGCGCATGGTCAGCTTACGGGTTCTTTTCGCTAACGAAGATCAAGCCGGATCATCTTGCCATCGTCGGGTGTTTCACCTAGCTTCTTTCCTCGGATTCTGGGCAGATAGAACCTTCCGAAGCCGAAAACGGCTCAGGCACCGACCGAGATTAAGAAAAGAATGGCTGCCAGGCTGAGGGCGGCGATGACTACGTTGCCGATATTGTCGCGCTTACCTTGGCCGGCGTTCTCGTTCCAAGTGACGTTGGCGTCATAATTCACGCTCGCGAGAATTCGATTGGCATCGCCTTGAGAGATGTTGCCGCGAACCAGCGCAAGGATGGGACCACTGCGTTTTGCCACGCTGGTTCCACCACTGAGGGGCGGAGCCAGTTGCTCGAAGGCGGGGAGTTTGTCGATGGCAATGTGAGGCGTGGGATATTCAACCAGCAGGATTTCGGCTGAAGCCGGAGCTTCTCCGTTGATGCGTGCCCAGAGAAGCTGCGGGCTCTTGCTGAAGTCGATAAGTTGGGGACTGAAATCCATGTTGAGCGCGGAGTATGCGGCGGGGCCAATTAGATAACGTGCGGTCTCCGCCACCAGCGGCTTGCGCGGCAGATGGGAGGGTAGAGTGGGCAGCACCGCGACCGGTCCCTTGGCCTCCGGCAGAAGCGCGGCAAGTTCACGCAATTGAGCTCCGCTCATTCCCGTGAGGCGATCGAACTGCACATCGACCAGGATGTTGCCAGAGAAGAAGAGTACGCGTTCATTGAGCGATGCGGCCAGCGTTCCTATGTCTTCGACGCGCATGAGAGGCTCACGATAGAAGGTGAAGGCGGCGTAAGCGCCGGCAGCGTCTTCGAATCGCGCGGCTTTCACCGTGATGGTGCGGTCGTCATTCTTGTAGGTGGCCACTTCAAAATCGGTGAGGCGATCTTCTTTGAGCACGCTGGACGAAGCGCTGTCGATCTTGCGCGGATCGGTGCCATGTTGGGGCGCGCCGCTGAGCTCCCAACCGGCAAAGGCCTCAGGCAGAATCGCGGCGGGCGCCTTGGCCTGAGAAAACAGGGCGGGGGCCGCGAGGAACGAGGCAAAAAAGATTGCCAGCAGCGCGACGTACAAAGATCGGTGCAGTGGTTTCATCGGTTTCACTACTTATTAGACCACGGCGGACGAGAAGAAGTTGCGGAGCCGTGCAGGTCGATTCCGGGCAGGAACATTGGCCGGAGCCGATGGCGTGATATCCTAACTGTACGAAGTGCGTCACCGCCCCCCGGCAGTTCCAGCACTACCCAGAAAATTATGATCTCAGTTTCCAGTGTTTCCATGCGCTACGGCGCTAAAGTTCTGTTCGATGAAGTGTCCACGGCGTTCACGCCGGGCAAGCGCTATGGTCTGACGGGTCCAAACGGGGCCGGTAAATCGACCTTCATGAAGCTATTAACCGGTGAGTTGGAGGCGCAAAAGGGCACCGTGGTGCGCCCGCGCAAGTTCGGCGTACTCAGCCAGGACCAGTTTGCCTTCGACGGATATCGCGTGCTCGACACGGTGATCATGGGCAACAAGCGCCTGTGGGCGGCCATGGAAGAGCGCGAAGTCATCTATGCCAAGGCGGAGCTGACCGACGACGACGGCATGAGACTGGGCGAGTTGGAGGGCATCGTGGGCGAAGAGGACGGATACTCCGCCGACACCGATGCCGCATTGCTGTTGCAGGGACTCGATCTGCCGGACGAACTCCATGAGCGCAAAATGGGCGAGTTGCAGGGCGGCCAGAAGGTTCGCGTGCTGCTGGCGCAGGCGCTCTTCGGGCATCCTGGAGCATTGCTGCTGGACGAACCGACGAACCACCTCGATCTGGATTCGATTCACTGGCTGCAGAGCTTCCTGAATAACTACGATGGGACGCTGATCGTGATCTCGCACGACCGCCATTTCCTGAACAGCGTCTGTACCCATATCGCCGATATCGACTACCAGACCATCATCACCTACACCGGAACCTACGACGAGATGGTGCTGGCCAAGACCCAGGTGCGCTCGCAGATTGAGGCGCAGAACTCGCAGCGCGAGAAAAAGATCTCGCAGCTCAACGATTTCATCGCGCGCTTTTCGGCCGGCACACGATCCAGCCAGGTGCAATCACGCCGCAAAGAGGTGGAGCGGCTGCAGGTAACCGATCTGGCGAAATCGAACATTCAGCGGCCATACCTGAAGTTCGAGCAGAAGAGGCCCTCCGGAAAACACATCCTGGAGTTGGACGGCGTCAGCAAGTCTTACGAAGATGTCGAAGTGCTGCGCGGCTTCACCGCAAGCGTAACTCGCGGAGAAAAGATCGGGCTGATGGGACGCAACGGCGCCGGAAAGACATCCCTGATCAATGCCGTGCTGGCCAACTCGCCGACCACGCCGATGAAGGAACTGCGCGAGACCAGCGGCTATGATGGCGAGTTCCTGAGCGCCGGAGAAGTGATCTGGGGACACGAAGCCTCGGTGGGATACTTTGCGCAGGATCATCGCGCACTAGTGGCTCCGGGAATGTCGGCCTTTGAGTGGCTTCACCAGTGGGACCCGGGCGCGGCCGATGAAGAGATTCGCGGATTATTGGGACAGATGATGTTCGCCCGCGACGAAGGCAATAAGCGCACCGACGTGCTCTCCGGCGGAGAGACGGCGCGGCTGCTCTTCTGCAAACTGATGCTACAGAAGCCCAACGTGCTGGTGCTGGATGAGCCGACGAACCACCTTGATCTGGAGTCGATTAACGCTCTAAACATTGCGCTGCAACGTTACCCAGGGACAGTACTGATCGCCACGCACGATCACGACCTGATCGACGAGGTCGCAACCAGAATCTGGCACTTTGAGAGCGATCACAACATCACCGACTTCAAGGGATCGTACGAAGAGTTCCAAGGGGTACTCGCGTAAACTTCATTTGCAAGAACGGACGAAAATGCCCTCTCATGGTTCATGGAGGGCATTTTTATTGGCGGTAGTCCATACAAGCCCGCTGTCGGCTTGTGTGAGGCGTTGAGTTGCGAGGCTCCCTGTTATTGTCGCCCTTCGCTTAGGACGGCCTTGCTTGCGACCTTCACTCCGCTGAGCCCGTTGACGTACCGTGCCACTCCCTTGTAGAGAGACTCGGCAATCCTCTGACGGTACTCCGGTGTCTGCAGTTTGCGCTCGTCACCGGGGTTGGAGACGAAGGCGATCTCGGCGAGGATTGATGGCATGTTGGCGCCGATGAGCACGATGAATGGAGCCTTCTTCACGCCACGGTCGCGCAGGTCGCTTCCTCTTCCGGCCAGTCCCTGGTAGAGCGAGTGCTGCACATCGATGGCGAACTCCCGCGATTCCTCGACCTTCTCCCTCAAAGCGATCTTCTTCACCAGGTCGCCAAGTTCGTGAACCGACTTTTCGCTAACTGCATTCTCGCGGGCGGCGACTTCCAGAGCGTCCGGCGAGGGATTGAAATTAAGGTAGTAGGTCTCCACGCCTCGTGCCGAAGCATCCTGGCGGGAGTTGGCGTGGACCGAGATGAACAGATCGGCCTGCTGCTGATTGGCGATCGCGGTACGAGTTTCAAGCGGAACGAAGGTGTCGTCGTCGCGGGTGTAGATCACGTCGGCCCCCATTCTGCTCTTCAGCAGCCGGCCAAGGCGCAACGAGACGTCGAGCACGAGATCTTTTTCCAGCAGGCCGTTGGGGCCGATGGTTCCGGTGTCATGGCCGCCGTGTCCGGCGTCGATGACGATGCGCCCAACCTTCAGACCGAGAGCGCGAATGAGGGAGCGCTGGCCATCGGCGGTGGGTTGGGCCTGACGAATCTCCGGATAGCGCGGACTCTTCTTGTTGGCCACGGTAGTTTTTTCCGGGCCACGCGGAGCAACCACCTGCACGGTGGGCTCGGAGGTGGGTTTGTCGGTGGCCTTGAGCTCCGGCCCGTTGAGATTGGCGACTTCGGACTGAGTGGACTCCTGAGCGGTGCCCACAGCGGGCGCAGGCTCGGCCAGAGCGGCGCGCGGAGCTTCGGCTTGCGCCAACGGAGTGGAAACCTGCGAGGACAGAGATTTATCTTTCTCCGCGGCATTCTTTGCGGCGATGTTCTCTACCTCCGCGGACTGATGCGAGACGAAGCTGCCATCGGCCATTCTCGGCCCGAACTCGGCGACCGGCCTACGCGCGGAGGCAGTCGAGCCGGATGACGAGACGGCAAGTACCGCTTCCGGCTTGAATGGCGTCGGCTGGGTTGGCCCTATGACCGTTGGAAGCGCGGAGGGGGTGGAATCTTCCGGCTTTGCCTCCTGGGTCGGAGACGGAACTCTCTTCTCGCCCTCCTGCTGGGCTCGTGCCACCAGAGTTTGCGGAGCATTGGGCTTGCGTCCGTGAATGTCGACAATGAGGCGATACGGATTGGGGAGCAAAAAAGCCGAGTAGTCAGAGACGTCATCGACCTCAAGCACTACGCGCACCATACCTTTTTGGAATTGGGCGACGCGCACCCGGCGCAGAAAACCGTCGGAAACTTCGAAGGTTTTGCCCACCAGCGTGGAGGCCAACTTGGTATCGTGCAGGTCAAAAAAAATCCGGTCGGGGTGAGGGACGCGTCCGGCCTCGTACTTCACTTCCTGTTCAAGATCAATGGCGACGCGGGTGTAGTCAGGCGTAGACCAGTGACGGATTCCGGTGACCAGTGGCAGAGTGTTGCGTGGCGCATCGTTTGCGACCTCGCCCGACTTTGCCTCCTGCGACTTAGCTTCCTGCTGCTTAGGTTCGGGAGTGCGGGACGGCTTCTGCTTGTTGCGCGCCTGCTGATCCATCTCGGCAAGAGCATCGCGCGCGTCGGCGGAAAGTTGCAGATGCGGGTAGCTGTGAATTACCTCCTGAAAAGTCTCCCGCGCTTTGTCGTTCTCCTCCAGATCGTCCTTATATATCTGGCCAATGGTGAACAGGGCGTCAAAGCGATATTTGCTGCCGGGATATTCACGGCGGAGGAACTCGTATTGCGAGATGGCGGCGCGCAGGGCCTTGTCATCATTGAAGGAGCGGCCGCTTTCGGCGAGCAACTCGGCTACGGCCACCACGCTGGCGTCCGCCTTGCTGCTGCTGGGCGCGGCATAGTAGACGCGGCGGTAGGCATCCATCACGCGCTGGTAGTCGCGTCGCGAACGTTCACGCTGAGGCAGGCCATTGAGTTCTTCGCGCATTCGCTCGGCGTTCTCAAACTGCGAGCGCGCCTGCTGCTTCTTGACCTGCAGACTTGCGGCGAAGGCGGGCAGAGCAAGCAGGCAAAGCACGGAAAACGCCGTCAGCCAGAGCTTCCATGCGCGCTTATAGATTGGTCCCGTCATCGACTGCATCATCCTCGAAAGCTGGCCGAAAGCTAGTTCGTGTTGGTTATCACCAGTCTGCCGCGCGCATCGCGGCTGACCTGAATCGGGAGCGACAGGCTGCTGACGGCAACATCAGAGCCGCTGCCCATGAGACTAGTGATGCGCTTCACGTAGTTGCGAGTTTCCGTATACGGTGGGATACCCCCGTTGCGCTCGACCGCCCCCTGTCCTGCATTGTAAGCGGCAAGAGAGAGAGAAACATCTCCGCCAAAATTTTCCAGCAGCCCCTTCAGATGGCGAACTCCAGCTTCAACGTTCTGCGCAGCGTCCAACGGATTGCTCACGTCATACTTGCGGGCCGTGGCCGGCATCAACTGCATCAGCCCCATGGCGCCTTTGGGGGAGACGGCGCCGGGATTATAGTTGGACTCCACCTTGATCAGCGCGCGAACCAGATTCGGGTCCACATGGTGACGCGCGGCCGCCTCATTGATATAGCGATCGATTTCAGCGGCGCTTACGGAGCGATTACCAGCGGCGCGGGAGTAGTTGGGGTCCTGGCCGGCGAGCTTGCCTTTGACCTTGGCTACGCCTGAATCCAGCTTCGGGCGCGACTCAATATAGTTGGATACCTCACCGGCGATAGCGCGTGCGGAGCGCATGGCCCTGGGCGTTGCGGGGCGGACCGACTTCCAACGCTGTTCGACGTTACTCCAGTACAACAGCTCCGATCGCTGCTGAGTGACATGCGAGGGAGCGTCATTGGTCCAGACGATGCGTCCCTTTTCCGAAACAGGCTGAAGCGCCTGCGCCGACAACAAGGAGGCAAGCGCAAGCACCACCGAGGCTGACGCCAGGTGACGAACAAGTTGCGCCGGGTTTCGGAATGTCCGCATATCGATACTCATAAACTAGGCGCTACCCAATCGACGCAGAAGCAGTGGCGTTATCCCAGAGTGACTGGATTATAAGGCCGACGAAAGCTGCACAGCAATCATTGAGACACAGGGAATCCAGTAAGTGAACTAGGTAAAACACGTACAAACACAGGAGAAAGCCCTATTCGCACGAATGCACGGTTACGGGCGGTCATGGCTGAATGGAAAAATTGCCAATAGAAAACAGACGCGGCAGGGTGAACCACTAATTGGCAATGCGAAGGGCCGGAGGCATGACGCGTCCGGCCCTTCACTATGCGTTGAACTAGCCGAGCAAGGCTTCGACGGTGGCATAGCTTTCGCGCAGTGCCTGGTCGAGCGCCTCCGGATTCTTGCCCCCAGCTTCGGCCATGTCGGGACGACCTCCGCCGGCGCCTCCGACCTTTTGTGCCACCTGCCCTACGATCTTGCCCGCCTGAAGTTTTGCGGTGAGGTCTTTGGTGACGCCGACGATGACCGCAACCTTGCCATCTGCGACCGAGCCGATGATGACCACTCCTGAGCCGATCTTGTTGCGGAAGTTATCGACCAGGGTGCGCAGTTGCGTCCTGTCCAGGTTATCGGCGCGGTGCGCCAGAACCTTGACGCCCTTCACTTCCTTCACGTTCTCATCGGCAGAGGCCACGGCGGAAGCAGCGGACTTCATGCGGACCTGGTCGAGCTCCTTCCGGAGCTTCTTGAGTTCATCCTCGCGGCGATCAAGCTCCTGCCTGAGCGCTTCAGCGGGGCTCAGCTCGCTGCGTCCCACCAGCGTCGAGACCAGTCCTTCGAGTTCGTGATCCTGCCGGAAGCGAGCCAGCGAATGTTCACCGGAGATGGCTTCAATGCGGCGCACGCCGCTGGAGACACTTCCCTCTTTCAGGACCTTGATGAGCCCGATTTCTCCGGTGGCCGCAACGTGCGTGCCGCCGCAGAGCTCGGTGGAGAAGTCGGCAATCTTGAGCACCCGCACCTTTTCACCGTACTTTTCGCCGAACAGCGCCATCGCGTGGTACTCGTTGACGGCAACGTCGATGGGCACGTCCATGATGGTCTGCACGAGGTTGTTACGCAAAACCTCGCGGTTGGCGATCTCCTCGATCTCCTGCAACTCTTCGTCGGCGACCGAGGAGAAGTGCGAGAAATCGAAGCGCAGATAGTTCGGCGAGACCAGCGACCCGGCCTGTTTGACATGCGTCCCGAGCACCTGACGCAGCGCGGCGTGGAGCAGATGCGTCGCCGTGTGATGGCGGCGCGTGGCAGAGCGCAGCTCGGAGTTGACGACGGCGATGAGCTTTTCGCCGACGGAGATGGGTTGGCGGGCAACGACTTTGTGCGCGCGAACTCCCTGCACCGGCGAGTGTACGCCTTCGACTTCGGCGACGACTACGGTGTGATCCGCAGAGTAGAGCCAGCCTTTGTCGCCAACCTGCCCGCCGCTTTCGGCATAGAACGGAGTGTGGTTGAGGACCAGCTCGCCGTGCTGGCCGGGAAGCAACTGCTGCGCTCCCTTTCCATCAACCACGATGGCGAGAACTTCGCAGTCTGCCGACTGCTCCTGCGTGTACCCTTCGAAAACGGGCGGCGGCAGCGCGGCAAAAACCGGCGACGCAGACTTCTGCGAGCCGCCCTTCCAACTGGCGCGGGCCGTAGTGCGCTGCTCTTCCATCGCTGCATCGAAGCCAGCTTGATCGAAGGTCACACCCTGATCGCGCGCGGCATCGGTCATGAAATCCAGCGGAAGGCCAAAGGTGTCGTAGAGTTTGAAAGCCTCGCGCCCGGGGTAGATCAATGGCTCCAGCGACATCTCGCGCTCGACCTCCTTGTGAATCCGGCGGAACTCCTCGTCAGCCATTTCGCCTTCATCGTCACGTGAAGCAATCGAATGAATGAACGAATTGTTAAACCTAGCGAAAGAGCGATCCGAAATTGTCTTTATACGCTCATTATCTAAGTTCTTGAAATCGTCCTCCAGACGCTTCAGTCCTACCGCAACGGTGTTTGCGAAGCGGACCTCTTCACTCTCGATGACCTTGGCCACGCGCGCGGCGGACTCGCCGAGTTCGGGATAGGCGCCGATCATTTCCTTCACCACGGCTTCGACCATCTTGTAGAGGAAGGGCTGGGTCTGTCCGAGCAGGCGTCCGTGGCGGATTGCGCGGCGAATGATCTTGCGCAGCACGTAGCCGCGGCCTTCGTTAGCGGGGAGGATGCCGTCGCTGATAAGGAACGTGGCGGCGCGGCTGTGATCAGCGATGACGCGGAGCGAGCCAGCGTGGTGCGCCCTCTCTTCTTCTTCCTCAACCTTTTCCCCATCGACTCCGATCAGTTCGGCGGCGCGATGAATCAGCGGCACGAATAAGTCGGTGTCGTAGTTGCTGACCACGCCTTGCATCACGGCGGTGACGCGCTCGAGTCCGGCTCCGGTGTCGATGGAGGGCTTGGGAAGCGGGTTCAGCACGCCATCCGCGCTGCGGTCGAACTGCATGAAGACCAGGTTCCAGATCTCGACATAGCGTCCGCACTCGCAGGGGAACTTGCACGTACCGGCGGCGCACTCAGGGAGCTTCTTGTCGCTGGAGGCGATGCCCATGTCGTAGTGGAGCTCCGAGCAGGGGCCGCAGGGGCCGGTGTCGCCCATCTGCCAGAAGTTTTCCTTCATGCCGAGCTCGAAGATGCGCTCGGGCTCTACGCCGGCCTTGAGCCAGAAGTCGTAGGCCTCGCTGTCACGTGGGACGCCGTTCTCTCCCTGAAAGATGGTGACGTAAAGCTTGCTGACCGGCATGTTGAACCATTGCGGCGAGGTCACCAGCTCCCATGCGTAGGCGATGGCATCCTGCTTGAAATAGTCGCCAAAGCTGAAGTTGCCGAGCATCTCGAAGAACGTGTGATGGCGATTGGTAAAGCCTACGTTTTCAAGATCGTTGTGCTTGCCCCCCGCGCGCACGCACTTCTGCGAACTGGTAGCCCGCGAGTAGTCGCGCTTTTCGGCGCCAAGAAAGACGTCCTTGAACTGGTTCATGCCTGCATTGGTGAACAGCAGGGTCGGGTCATTGGCGGGGAGCAGTGAGGAGCTGTGTACCTGGCGGTGTCCCCTCTGGACAAAGAAGTCCAGGAACATGCGTCGAACGTCGTTTCCGGTTTGCATACGAGTCACTTTCGATGAATCCCAAGGCCGCCAAAAAGCCGCGCCTGATGCGCGGCGGCAGACGCCCGTCGGGAGACGAAAAGACGATTCTAACATCCCCAGAATCAGCTTCGAAGCTGGTGACAACAATGGAACTGTGGTATCGTGAGTTGCCAAATTCTACAAAGAGCGATTCCTGAATCGCTAAAATGTCGCGACAATTCGAAGATAGAGGGCCATACTACCCTCCGGATCTCGAGGCAAATGATGGAAAATGCAGTCAAACCGGGCAATCAGGTTCCGGTACTCCCCAAGCGCCGCGAAGCACGTCTTCCCGTTGAGCTGAATGTCCGCGTACTGGGTATTGATGCCAACGGCAAACCCTTTCATCAAGCGGTGGTGACAGTCGATATCAGCTTGTCCGGCGCTCGTGTCATCGGATTGCCGGCAAAGCTCAATCGGGGCGATATTGTGG
>VFSW01004394.1_pt1 | contig 21053 bp, 19 predicted proteins | sample 5358111 | NCBI WGS metagenome assembly VFSW01 (sample SAMN11554181, study PRJNA540505) | mine drainage metagenome | isolation source: sediment from site ElyBrook_90M | place: USA: Ely Copper Mine, Vershire, VT | collected 2017
ACTGCTTTGCTCTCATTGAAGTTCCACAAATCTTTTTTGTATTATTTCGGATTAACCCGGGTCCGCGCACATTGTTCTCTTTACGGTATTGGCGTTGTAACAGTCATACCCTGTGATGCCGGCAGGTAATCTATGATCATCAGGTTTTCCGTATTGTTATGAAACTTCCAGCTTACGCTTACAGAAAGTACCGGTGGCAGGCTTATGGGCAGATCGATCGGAAGAGTCAGCCCGTTCTCATTTGTTGTTTCAACCTTGAATGAAGGGAATTGGGCTGAAAAAGATTTAAGAGGAGGGTTAAAGTCTCCAAAGTTTGTCTTTATTTCTTCTTCTCCAAGCCGGTAATCGGCAAGCATCATGGCAATACTTGTATCATTGATATAATTTGAAGCGTCTATGTTCTGGTTCTCAAGCGACTGTATGGAAATCAAACCCACCGCAAGTATTGCCACTGCAACGAGGAGCTCGAGCAGAGAAAATCCGCGTTCAGGATTTTTCTGGTTCATAATATTTGTCATATATTGCCACCTGTCCTGTGAACGGGTTGACCTCAAGAGAGTATACATTCTTTTTATCATCTTCGATATGGATAATCGTATACGGCATATATCCCTGAGGATAAAATTGTATGGCAACGTCTGTGGCGTTTTTACTGACCATGGTTGTATCGACAATGATATCCTCGAACCGAATGCCGTTGGGTAGTTTTTCCGGCTTACCGAGAATGTCCTTATCATGGTGCCATTCACAGGTATTCGTCTCAAGAGAAGGAACACAGGTCTCAACCCAGTACTCATTCTTTTTCAGGTCAAACTTCATACGGTAGTAGTCTGTTTTTGAAAACACGGCTTTTGCGTATACATATCTGATAGTCGAAGACAGCCTCTGTGCAGATGTTCTGAGTTCCACACCGGTAAGATCCATTAACCTCGGCGTAGCGATGCCGAGCACAACAACAATAATAAACAGCACAACAACAAGCTCGATAAGGGTAAATCCTCCGGGCATGCCGTAAGTTCTATCACTGGATCTTACGCTCATGTTCATAGTATCATCGCGCAGGCTTTCTCCGCTGACACCCCCCTGCTGCTTCTTACTGGCATGAGCCCGTATCAAGGCTTGTTATATCCTTATCTTTACCTTCACCGCCCGGCTTGCCGTCTGCTCCATAAGAAATAATCTCATAATCGGAACCATTCGGAGCAGGACTTATGTAAACATAATCATTGTCCCACGGGTCCTTGGGAATATGCCCGCCCTCTATATATCCTCCCTGTTTCCAACAGCACGGTATCTTGCCGATTGTCGGCTGTTCAACCAGGGACTTCAATCCCTGTTCCGTTGTCGGATATCCGTGATTGTCGAGATAATAAAGCTTTAGTGCCGTCTCGAGCGACTTTATATCGGCACAAGCTTTAACCCTGTTCGCTTCTTCTTTCCTCGGGATAACATTCACCGCGACAAGGGTCGCGAGTAACCCAATAATAAGCACCACGACCATTATTTCTATCAGGGTAAAACCGGATAGAAATCCGCCGGGCTGCTTTGTTTTTGAATGAACCGGGAATTCTAATCGTAGTGTGTTTCCCCGGTAAGCTTTATCGCTTTCTAACGGAGTACACCCTTTTTGTTTCTGCATCTTTTACCTCCTAATGTACTAATTGATTCATCTGGAATATCGGCAGAAGTACGGATAAAATGATAAACAGTACAATCCCCGCCATGATGAGAATAATCATCGGCTCAAGAAGTGCTGTCAGGGCACTGATTGCTGTTGTAACATTATCCTCGTACGTTAACGCGATCTTCTCAAGCATATTTTCAAGCTCTCCGCTCTGCTCGCCGACTGCTATCATCCTGGTAACCATGGGCGGGAAAACGCCGCTTGCCCTTAAAGGCGCCGATATCGACGATCCTTCAACAATGGACACCTTTGCCTTTTCTATTGCCTGCCCGATGACACTGTTGTTAACGATTGTCTTTACTATATCCATAGCCCTTACCACCGGTACGCCGCTTTTTAAAAGCGTTGCAAGCGTACGCGCAAACCTTGCTATGATCACAAGCCTTATCAGCCTGCCGAAAACCGGTATCCTGAGTAAAAAGCCTTCATATCTGACCCGTCCCTTCTCTGTCCTTATGTACCATCTGAAAATATAATAAGCACCTATTGCACCTATTATAAATAAATACCAGTATGTGCTCATGATGTTGCTCGTGAATATTAGCAATCTGGTAAAGATCGGCAGGGTCTGATTAACGTCCTTGAATAACTGTGTTACCTTTGGGATAACAAAGGTCATCAGTGCTATTACAACGAACGTGGCAAGCATGACCATGATTGCAGGATAGATAAGCGTGGCTATGACTTTGTACTTCAGCTTCACCTGGTTTTCAATATAATCGGCGAGCCTCTGGAGCACGACATCCAGCGCACCGCTCGACTCTCCTGCAGCGACCATATTGACATAAAACTCGGGGAACACCTTTGGAGCGGTTTTCAGTGCATCCGCAAATGAGCTTCCCTCATTTATCCTCGTTTTGATATTGCTGATGATCTTCTTTAATTTTATCTTATCGATCTGTTCTCCAATGGCGTCAAGCGCATCAACCAGCGTAAGACCAGCCCCGATAAGACTGGACAGCTGTCGTGTAACGATTGCAACATCCTGCTGTTTTACGCTCGTCAGGAGATCCGACACGCTCATCTTTGCTCCGCTTTCCGCTCGTTCTTCTATCTCCTGCCTGAAATCCGTAGCATAAATGCCGGTATCCTTGAGTTTTATGCGTGCTGCATGCTGATTGTCCGCTTCTATGACACCCCGCGTTGATTTTCCCTGAACAGTAAGCCCTTTGTATTCGAAAATTGGCATAGTTTACTTTAAACCACTTCGGTTACCTCATCCTGTGTAACCCTCAGAATTTCCTTAATGGTCGTAGTCCCGTTGATCACCTTTTTAATACCGTCCTCTTTTAAGGTAGTCATGCCCTTTTTAATGGCAGCGTGTTTTATCATTGATGAATCCACAGACCTGGTAATCATGGAACGTATTTCATCATCTATAATCAGTATTTCGTATATGCCGGACCTGCCCTTATAACCAGTGTTGACGCAGTTTACACAACCCTTTCCCTTATATATCCTGTCATCATGCAGGAGGTCCCTGGTTATGCCTATCTCCATTAATTCCTCGTCATCGGGTCTATAAGAAATTTTACATACAGGGCATATCGTCCGTACAAGCCGCTGTGCTATAATTGCGACAACGGACGAAGAAACGAGGAACGGTTCAATACCCATATCTATAAGTCTTGTTATACTGCCGGCTGAATCATTCGTGTGCAGCGTGGAAAAGACAAGGTGGCCTGTCAAAGATGCCTGTACGGCTATCTCGGCCGTCTCTTTATCCCTTATTTCTCCGACCAGCACGATGTCCGGATCCTGCCGAAGGATGGATCGCAGGCCGTTGGCGAATGTCAGATCGATCTTTGAGTTAACCTGGATCTGGCCTATACCTTTTATCTGATACTCAACCGGGTCTTCTATGGTCAGTATGTTTACCTCGGGTGAATTAAGGACCGACAGCACAGAGTACAGTGTGGTCGTCTTACCGCTGCCGGTTGGACCTGTAACCAATACAATACCGTTGCTCCTCTTGATGAGCTGGTTAATCAGCTTCAATTTTTCGTCGACAAGTCCGATATTGTTGAGTCCGATGAGCACGCTCGATCTGTCGAGCAGCCTCATAACCACCCTCTCTCCGAATGAGGTCGGGATGATGGATGTCCTGATATCAACGTCCTTTCCCGCTATTTTTATCCGTATCCTTCCATCCTGCGGGAGCCTTTTCTCGGCTATATTCATGCCTGCCATGACCTTTATCCTTGAGGTGATGCTTGATTGAAACCTCTTCGGTGGTTTTATGATTTCATAGAGTATTCCGTCGATGCGATACCGTACCGACAATTCTTTTTCAAAAGGTTCTATGTGAATATCGCTTGCACGCTTTTTGACCGCCTCGAACATCAGGGAGTTAATGAGCCTTATGATAGGCGCCTCGTCTGTTGCATCGAGCAGATCCTGCGGCTCATTTAATTCCTGGGCCACATGATCGAGGTTTGTATCCTCAAGCTCATCAACCATATCCTCGGTACTGACATCTATCCTGTCGTAATAAATATTTACCGCATTGACGACGTCTCTCTGTGTCACAAGGACGGGTACAACAGGCATATCGAGAAAGCGTTCTGCATCGTTGACAGCCTCGATATTCGTAGGATCTATGATGCCGAGCCTTACCAGTCCGTTTGTTTTATCTATCGGTATTATGCCGAAACGCCTCGAGAATGTTTTGGGAAATTTCTGAATCAATTCTATATCAAGCTTCATACCCGTAAGGTTCGTGATATATTCAATTTCGAACTGCTCTGCCAGTGCTTTGATGAGATCCGATTCTGTTATAGCCTTGAATTTTGTAAGCAGTAATTCACCCAGCCTGCCGCCCTTCTCTTTTTGATACGCAAGAGCTTCTTCAAGCTGTTCGGGCGTTATAATGCTCTGGAGCAATTCTCCTATCAAAACCCCTTTTTTCATGGTTTCTCTGTTGTTTCCGTCTGTTTTACGGCCTCAGTGGTAAAGACGGTACCTGTTAAAGGCACTGCAGTCGTCGGGGGAACGGAAGACGGATTTCCAACCGCCGGGGTGGTCGTAGTTACCTGCACACCCTGTGTTTGTGTTATCGATGTGCCTGCAGTCATAACCTGAGAAGTGACTCCGCTCATGGGAACCGCCGCACTCTGCGTCATGGTCGTGCCTGTGGAAGGGGCCGCCTCCTGCTGTTGGACCGGGAACTCTCCTTCAGGGGTAATATAGGTTTCACCGGTAAACAGAAGCGGAGCGGGTTGCTTTGTACCCACTTTTGATTCCTTGTTCATGCTGTCAAACGTTGCGGTAAAAGGACTGTTTTTGAGCTCGTAGCCAAACGTCTCCTTTTCAAATTTTTTGGACTGTTCTTCCTTTATCTGGTTTATCCTTGCTATATCGGACTGGCTCTTTACAATGTATGGCGTAAGGAAGATCATGAGGTCTGTTTTATCCTTTGATTTGTTCGAATACCTGAACAACCACCCTATGAGCGGCAGATCGCCAAGGAACGGGATCTTGCTTTCACTCACACTCGAGTTGTTCTGGAGCAATCCGCCGATAACTATGGTGCTTCTGTCTTTAACGGTAACCACTGTTTGTGCGGAACGTTTTGACGTTGTTATTCCGACCGTGTTCGCATTCAGCCCCTGCGGGGACGGAATAATAGCGGTAAGTTCGAAATCGAGTTTGAGCCTTACATAATCACCGGCATTGATCTGCGGCGTGATTTTAAGTTTCAAACCGACATCCTGTCTTTGGACGAATGTCTGGGTATACCCGCTGATCTGTCCGATGGCCTGACCCGTTGGTATCGGAACGTTCTGACCGACCATGATCTCTGCAGGCTCATTGTCCGTTGCAAGTATGTTCGGTGTTGACAGGACATTTGCCTCACTGTTTGTTTCAAGCGCATTGATAAAAGAAATGATATTGGGATACGTGACGCCGTTCAGGGTAATAGTTCCATTGATGATACCCATGGACAGACCGGACTGGCTAAACGGACCGAGCGGGCTTGTTGTCGTCGGAAGTATCTGGCTTCCCGCCCCCATATTGCTCACAGCACCGAGGTTGGTCCCTCCTGCATACAGGTTGGGTATGGCATTCAGATCGACGCCCAGTTGTTTTGTTCCGCTGAGCGAAAGCTCCGCTATAACAGCCTGAACATAAACCTGCCTTCTCCTTATATCAAGCTCCTGAATAACACCCTTTATAATTTGATAATCCTGCGGTGTTGCAATAATGATAAGGGAATTCGTCGCCGGATCTGCGGATATTTTCACGCCGCCTGCAAGCTGTGCAACGGCAGCATGCTGTGCAGCCTGGCCCGGCACGGAAGGTGCGCTGCTTCCCGCAAGGGTAGCAAGGGTGGCTGAAAGCTTCTCGGCATTTGCATTCCTGAGATAATAAACGTGTATCTGTCCCTCTCCTACGACAGGCACATCAAGCTTCTGGATCAATATTTCAATCGATGCTATCTCGTCGGCGCTTGCAACAAGGATTATGGAATTTGTTCTGTCGTCGTACAGTACCTTAACCGGCTGCTGCGTCTGGGCCGCCTGATTGGGTCTTACGAACCCGAACGAAGGTTTCGATTGCCCTGTATACAGGTTATTGATTATCGTGGATATACTCTGTGCCGTAGCATACTTCAGCTTTATTACCTGAATCGTCTGCCTGTTTATATCCGTATCCAGTTCACGTATAATCTTTAAGAGCCTGTCTATGTTGGAAGCGGATTCTGTAACAATCAGTGTGTTCGCAGGATCGTACGGCTGGATATTGCCGAACGATGACAGAAACGGCCTCAGGACATTGGCCATATCGTTTGCGGTTATATAATGGAGCGGTATGACCTGGGTAATATAAACATCGCTGGTTTGTTCCGCTGTTCTTCCGAGGTATGTACTGATATCCGCACCCTTGGCATCTCTCAGGGAAAGGATCTTGATCACGTTGCCGGTGCCCACCGTGGTAAGCTGGTTTACCTGCAGAACGGATTCGAATATCCTCCACGCTTCATCTATGGTAACCGGCGTAGGAGAGACAATGGTGACTTTCCCCGTGACATTCTGGCCGAGTATAAAGTCTTTCCCCGTGATCTTGCTGATCACCTTGATAAAATCCTTTATGTCCACGTCGTTGAAATCCATCGTTACCTTTGGAACACCGGAAGTCTTTTGTAGTTTCCCAGGTTTATGCACGGTAACAGAAGTAATGGTAAGACCCGTTTCCTGTGCTTCCAGCGGTGTTTGCACCAGCATTACCAAGATTATAAATGGAATTAAAATTATTATCTTTTTATTCATTTCTTCACCTTTACTGTACTGTATAATTTAACGTCATTGATTGTCCGTTCCTGTCAATAGTTACTGTAAAACGCTTTTCATTTTGAAGCTGCTGAAAGAGCTGCATAGCGCTTTCAGGGGTCGTTATCTGGATGCCGTTTACACTATGAATTACATCTCCATCCTGCAGCCCGATGTTAGCATAGAGACTGCCCGGTGTTATGGCAAATATTCTGTATCCGTTGATATTGTTACCGGCTATGTTGGGAACAACCCTCGCCTGTGTCAGCAACTCTCCCATGTTCTGCGTTGCTGATTTAAACTGACTCTCGGGTATAACATAATTACCCTGTCCTACCTTCTGAATATTATTCCCTACGGTTAAGGGCGGGGCACCTGCCATACCCTGATTTCCTTCCTCAAACATACTGATTTCTTCTTTAGCACCATTATGCAATAATATCACTTTTTTCCTTTCTATAGCCAGAACTACGGCATTCCCTATGCTGTCCTTTACCCTGTAAACACTAATATCGTTGTTCAGTTGTATCACAGCATACGCATATTCTGTTGAACCCGCAACAGTGCCGAGCAGCTTGGCGTCTAAACTGCTCTTGTATACGGGGCCCGAATTCCCGTTTGCAAGCCCTTCAAGTCCATGTGCCGAAGAATTAAAAATATTCCTGTCCGCGATGCTCTCGTAGTTTTTTTCTTCTTTTTTTATAGGAGGTACGATTACCTTTTGCTCGAACGTCGAGGTATTGGTGCTATCAGACGGTACTACAAATAATTTTTCTTTTATGTACGCTGCTGTAAAAGATGCCATAAAATACGAAAGCAAAATCAACATCATAAGATTTATCAACCATGAATATTTTTTAAACAATTCTATATAATTCATTATTACCCTGTTTATCTGAACTATGCTTTAGCAGCATCAGCTCCATAAGTATCATGTTTTTCAACTCCTCTATACCTGTACCGTTTATTGCGGAAATAAGTATACTTCTTCCATGTGCGTTTGTTAAGCTTTTTAACGATAGTGCGCTGTCTAACTTATCCGCCTTGTTAAAGGCATATATTGTTGGAATCTTGTCGGCACCTATCTCTTTCAGCACGTTCTGAACAACCCTTATATCGTCCTCGTAATCCGGTTTTGACACATCTGCAACCAGCAGGAGAAGGTCCGATTTCGCAACGTCCTCAAGGGTTGTTCTGAAAGCCTTGATAAGCTGTATCGGAAGGTCATTGATAAACCCCACGGTGTCGGTAATAAGGGCATAACTTCCGTTCTCTAAATACAGCCTTTTCGATATCGGGTCCAGTGTCGTAAACAACTCTTCGCTTGACCTTACCCCGGCTCCCGTAAACGCGTTCAGGAGTGTTGATTTGCCCGCGCTCGTATAACCGACGAGAGAGACGAGCGGGATCTCTGTTTTTGTTCTCCTGCCATGCTGTACAAACCTTTGTTTCTTCATAGTATCTATAAGCTGTTTGATTCTTCCCAATCTTTCTTTGATCCTTCGTTTGTCCATCTCCAGCTTGGTTTCTCCGGGTCCCCGTGTTCCTACGCCGCCTCCTGTCTGTGACATAACGATGCCCTTACCGGTCAGTCTCGGAAGCATGTACCTGAGCAATGCCTCCTCCACCTCTAATTTGCCCTCCCTTGAACTGGCATGCCTTGCAAATATATCAATAATTAACCTAGCCCTGTCTATCAGTCTTCGATCTATCGTTGATTCTATATTCCTTTGCTGCTGGGGGCTTAATTCCCTGTTTATAACAATGACATCTGCATTACATGTTTCCGCGGCCTCGCTAAGCTTGGTTATCTGGCCGCTTCCGAGCAGCGTTGAACTGTTCGGTGTTCTGATCTTCTGTATCAGCGTTTCAACTACAGCGCCCCCGTCGGCATGGATAAGCGAGGTAAGTTCAGCCGTGTACCTTGCAGTATCACTGGCCGGCTCTCTCTCCATAAGAACATGGACCGCAAGTACTCTGTCCTGTCTGATTGTCAAACAACACTCCACTTTATAAGGATAATGCCGTGTTTATAGATGAGTTGCCTCTCTCCATTCTCAAGAATAATGGAATAGCTGTCGAATCCGGATATGACACCCTGGACAACATTTCCGGACAGCAATTCTATGGAAACCGGTGTCTTGTCCCTCCTGAGCTGGTTGAGGAGCTGATCCTGAATATTTATTGCCTGATTTTTATGCGGATTATTTTCTGCCGGCGGTCTCGTGTTTTCGTTAACCCTGTTCTTTTGAAACTCTCCTATTTTAGTCATAAACCCTCCATTATTGCTTATGCGAATATATCTTTGCATCCGGAATTATAGTTTTAATCTCCTCGAAAAACCTTCCATCGGGCCTGATCTTGAGATAATCGGGCAGTTCAATGATGTATTCTTTTTTGCCTTCTTTCAAATAATCAAGAAACACTCGCGTCTCGCCCTTGTTCCTGGCAATACAGTCCTTGATCATGGTCATACTGTCTCCGGACATGGTACCGAAGTTGGCCTCTATGTGGATCTCGTCTATCAGGTTGGAGATCGCCTGATCCATGGAAAAAATATTTTCCGCGATAATCTTTACAATGCTGCTTTCCTCGCTCTCGCTCTCGTTATCCTGCTCTTCCACCTTTACGCTGCCTTTGACTAAGACCGGTCTGTTGCTTTTAATAACGTCTATGACCCTGCTGTAAATACCCGGGAATATGACCACCTCGATACTGTTGTCGTCGTCCGAAAGAACCACGAAGGCCATTTTCTCGCCTTTCTTCGTTTTGTTCTCCTTCACCGCAGTCAGCATTCCGGCAACGACAACGGACTCTCCGTCCTTTTCTATAAGCTCGCCGATGCCTGCAGTGGTGAGCAGCTTCATCTCCTTTTCGTAGTTACGGAGCGGTGTACCGGAAACATAAACATCGAGGAGTTCCTTTTCATAGGCTAGCTTGTCCAGGTCACCCCATTCCTCCGCGGTATCCCCGCTGTCAGCGGAGGACAGGGAATCCATTTTGAACAACTGGTTCTGGTTCGCCGAATTGCTTGTTTTTGCAGCCTGTGCATAGGTCTTTTCCAGGCTGTTGAACATACCGGCCCTCGTATGCCCGCTGAAATCAAAGGCACCGGCTTTTATGAGGCTTTCCACGACCTTCCGGTTGACCTTTGCCTGATCCACCCTGACAAGAAAGTCCCACAGGGATTCAAATGCGCGGTTGCTTCTCGCACCGATAATGGCATCTATCGCGGACTCGCCGATATTTTTTATGGCAAGAAACCCGAAACGAATGCCGCCGTTCTCTATCGAGAAGTCCTTGTGCGATTTATTGATATCGGGCACGAGGATGCTGATGCCGATCCCCTTGCAGTAGTTTATGTAATGGGGCAATTTGACCGCCTTCTGGCTCTGCTTTGTGGCCACATTCGAAAGCGTGGCAGTCATAAACTCTATCGTATAGTACGTCTTGAGATAGGACGTCCACATCGCGGCAAGTGCGTACGCCGTGCTGTGGGACTTGTTGAAGGCGTACTCCGCAAAGCTGCGCAGCTGTGAGAAAAGCTCCTCTGCGTCGGCCTTTTTCATGCCCTTGTTTACAGCGCCGGCGACGAACTTCTTCTGCAGGACCGGGAGGTTTTCCTCCTCCTTCTTTGCAATGACCTTTCTGACGTAGTCCGCCTCAACGAGGCTGAAGCCCGCGATCTCGCTGGCTATCTTCATGACCTGCTCCTGATACAGTATGACGCCGTAGGTCTCTTTCAATATATCGTTCAGCGCCGAGAATTTATGCGTGGCAATGCCTTTTTCCTTGTTCCTGACGAAGTCGTCTATCCATGACATGGGACCCGGCCTGTATATCGCATTGGTCGCAATGATGTCCTCGAAACGCGACGGCTTGATTTTTTTCAAGGTGTTCTGCATGCCCGAGCTCTCAAACTGGAAAATGCCCGCGCTGTCACCCCGCTGCATGGCCTCGTAGAGCTTCGGATCTTCAAGGTCTATGGTCGTCAGGTCGATATCCTCGTTACGATACTTTTTTACAAGGGTCTTTGTCTCGTCTATGACCGTGAGCGTCGCAAGAGCAAGGAGATCGAACTTTATTAGCCCTATTTTTTCGACATACTTCCACTCATAGCCCGTAACGATATTCCCGCTTTTGTCCCGGTACAGGGGCACATAGTCGTCCAGCGGTTTGTCCGATATGACAATACCGCTCGCATGGAGCGATTTGTCCCTGAGGAGGCCTTCGAGCTTCAATGCCGTTTCCAGCATGTCTTTTATCTTCGGGTCGTTCCTGCTCATCTCTTCAAGCTGCGGCAGAAGTTTTATTGCGTCCTCGAGGGGCAGCTTCGGGGGGATCAGTTTCGTTATGCCGTCAACAGTGCTGTACGGGATGTCCAGCACCCTTCCGACATCTTTTACCACGACCCTTGACTGGAGAGGATGGAACGAGGTAATCCTCGCGACCTTCTGTGCTCCGTATTTCTCTTTTAAGTACTCTATGACGTGGTCTATCTTTTCAGCGCAGAAGTCCATATCGATATCGGGCATACTGATACGGTCCTTGTTGAGAAACCTCTCGAAGTAAAGGCCGTACTTGATCGGATCTATGCCGATGATACCGATTGCGTATGCAACAAGGCTTCCTGCAGCAGAGCCCCGGCCGGGCCCTCTGGGTATATCGTGCGTCCGTGCATAGTTGATGATGTCCCTGACAATAAGAAAGTAGCTCGAGAACCTGGTCTGCTTTATCGTCTCAAGCTCCAGCTCCAGTCTGTCCCTGTATTCCTGCCCCCGTGCATTTATGTACGGGTACTTTGCCATCAGCTCATTCAGACCTTCCAACGCAAATGACGTCAGGATCGTGTCGTAGTCTTTACTGCCTTCGAACGTTATATCCGGAAAATGGAATTTGCCCAGCTCTATGTCGAGATTGCACCGGTTGGCTATCTCCCATGTCGATTCAAGCGCTTCGGGATGGGACGCAAATGCCTTTGCCATCTCCTCCTGTGTCTTGAGATAAAGCTCCTGGGTTGAAAACCTCATTCTGTCCGTATCGGTCAGCTTTTTCTTCGTCTGTATGCACAGGAGCACATCGTGCGCCCTGGCATCCGATTTATCGAGGTAATGGACATCGTTTGTTGCGACGAGAGGTATATGAAAATTCCTCGACATATCGTACATAAGGTTATTGACCGTGAATTGTTCCTGTATCCCGTTTGACTGGACCTCGAGAAAAAAGTCGTCTTTGAACAGTTCACGGTACTGCTCCGCTGCTTTGATCGCGTCCGCAGCATTGCCGGACAAAAGCTTTGACGAAATTTCACCGTGCAGACATGCCGACAGAGCGATCAAGCCGTCATGATACTGTGCAAGGAGTGCCTTGTCTATGCGCGGCTTACCGTAAAACCCGTCCGTATGGGCTATACTGGTCAGCTTGAGCAGGTTTTTGTATCCTGTCTGGTCCTTCGCGAGCAGTACAAGGTGGTATAAGTCCGAGTTCGGCTTTTTTTCCCTGATGCTGTCATTGGTGATATAAGTCTCCACGCCGATTATGGGTTTTATCCCTTTGTCCCGCATCTTCGAATAAAAATCCACCGCCCCGAATAAGTTTCCGTGGTCCGTCATTGCAGCGGATGTCATACCGTACGACTTCAGCTTTTCCGCGAGCTTCTTGATGTGGACTGCCCCGTCAAGAAGACTGTACTGGGTGTGGAGATGGAGATGTGTGAAATTGTAAGAGCCCGTCATATCACTCCCATTCTATCGTGCTCGGGGGCTTTGAACTGATGTCATATACCACCCGGTTGACGCCTACAACCTCACTTATAATCCTTGAAGAAAGTTTGTCCAAAAGTTCGTAGGGCAGTCTGGACCAGTCTGCTGTCATGGCATCACTGCTGTTCACCGCCCGTATTGCTACTACGTTTTCATAGGTCCGTTCGTCTCCCATGATGCCGACAGTCTTTACCGGCAACAGCACCGCAAAGTACTGCCAGAGCGTTGCAGAGAAAGACGATTTTTCTATCTCGGTTCTGACGATCCTGTCCGCCTTCCTCAGGATATCGATGTGCTGTTTGTTTATCTCTCCCAGTATCCTTATGCTCAGGCCGGGCCCCGGGAAAGGCTGCCGGGACAGTATATGACCGGGAATGCCCAGTATTCCCCCAATACTTCTTACCTCATCTTTAAAGAGCAGCCGCAACGGTTCGAGGACCTTGAGCCTCATCCTTGAGGGCAATCCTCCTACATTGTGGTGGCTCTTAATTGTCTGCGAAGGGCCGATATGCGAGGTACTTTCAATAACGTCCGGATAAAGCGTCCCCTGCAGGAGCCATTTGAAGGCTTTTCCCGATGCGTACTTTTCAAACACGTCTATGAATGTTTTCCCTATAATTTTTCTTTTCTTTTCCGGATCCGTAACATGCTTAAGCCTGTTGAGGAAAACTCCCGATGCGTCTACATATCTCACATTTAATTGCATGGACTTAAACACGGCCATTACCTCTTCGGATTCGTTCTCCCGCAGTAATCCGTTGTTTATAAATAAGAGTTTCAGTCTGTTGCCGATGGCGCGCTGGGTTATGACCGATGCAACCGTAGAGTCCACACCGCCGCTGATGGCACCGATCACCAGGTCTTCGCCCACCGTGCTCTTTATATCGTTTATCGCAGTATCTATAAATTCCCCGAGGTTCCATTTCTGGGTTACGTTACAGCGTTGTATAAAATTACCGAGTATGCGCATGCCTTCCACGGTATGTGAGACCTCTGGATGGAACTGCAGGCCGAATATCGGCCTTGTTGTATGCTGAAAAGCCGCAACAGGAGAATTGGCGGATGATGCTATAATCTCGAATTCAGCCGGTATTCTTTCAATGCGATCGGAATGACTCATCCAGACAGTATGCCTTGCATCCCCGCACATATCCCGGAACAAAGGTGATTTGCATGAGATTTCAACCTCAGCTCTGCCGTATTCTCTTTGTTTCGACCGCTGGACAACGCCGCCCATGGTATTGGTAATATACTGCATGCCGTAACAAATGCCGAGTACCGGGATACCGAGTGAGAATATCCCGTTATCCGGCTTTGGTGCGCCCTTTTGATACACGCTGTACGGACTGCCCGATAGTATTATCCCCTTTGCGTTGAACTCTTTTATCTTTTCAGCAGGCGTAGAGAACGGAATAATCTGGGAATAAACGCCAAGCTCCCGTATCCTTCTCGATATAAGCTGTGTGTACTGAGAACCAAAGTCCAGAATTACGATAGATTCAAACATAATTTGTTTTTGCTCAAAACTCCAGTCTGTAGTTGGGGGCCTCTTTTGATATAGAAACATCGTGCACATGACTTTCTCTCAGCCCTGCGGAGGTGATTTTTACAAACCTTGCTTTTTGCTTTAATTCGGCTATGTCTTTGGCACCGACATATCCCATACCCGCCTTCAATCCGCCCAGCAATTGATAGATAACGGATGACAATGACCCCTTGTACGGCACCCTTCCCTCGATACCTTCCGGTACAAACTTCGTTTCATCTTCGAGGTATTCCTGTGCATACCTGTCTTTGGATCCGGCTTTCATAGCTTCTATTGACCCCATGCCCCGGTAAACCTTGTACGTCCTCCCGCCAAGGAAAACAAATTCTCCCGGACTTTCATCCGTACCCGCAAACAGGTTTCCGATCATTACGGAATCAGCGCCCGATGCAAGGGCCTTTGTAATATCTCCCGAAAACTTGATGCCTCCGTCTGCAATAATGGGAACATCATATGCCCGGGCTGCCCGGTATGCATTCATGATGGCACTTATCTGAGGTACACCTATGCCAGCGACTATCCTCGTCGTGCATATGGAGCCCGGTCCGACTCCGATTTTGACCGCATCTACCCCTGCTTCTATCAGTGCCCTGGTTCCCTCTTCAGTCGCAACGTTGCCCGCTACAATATCAACATCCGGATACGTCTTCCTCAGTTCTTTGACAAAACCGATAACACCCTTTGAATGCCCATGCGCCGTATCTACTACCAGACAATCAACCCCGCATTTTACCAGCGCTGCAGCCCGCTCTTCCCGGTCGTTTGATATACCCATACCTGCTCCGACCAGTAACCTGCCGAGTTTGTCCTTGGTAGCAAGAGGAAACTTTATTGTTTTTTCAATATCCTTGACCGTGATCAACCCCTTGAGCTCACCATGATTGTTTACAACGAGGAGTTTCTCTATCCTGTGTTTATGTAAAAGCTTTTTTGCCTGCTCCAAGGTTACATCTTCGTTGGCCGTAACAAGCCTGCCTTTTGTCATAACCTCGCTTATCGGCTTATCAAGATTATCTTCAAACCTCATGTCCCTGTTTGTCAATATACCGACGAGTTTGCCCTTTCTGACAATGGGCAGGCCGGATATATTGTGCTTACGCATAAAGGCTACACCCTCCTTGAGTTTGCTGTCGGGCGACATCGTTACAGGATCTGTAATGATATAACTTTCATATTTTTTTACCTTCGATACCTCTTCAGCCTGCTTTTTGACGGTCATATTCTTGTGGATAATACCTATACCTCCCTGCAGAGCCATGGTTATGGCTGTTGCCGACTCGGTAACAGTATCCATTGCCGCACTTACGAGCGGTATGCGCAGCAGGATATGCCTTGAAAAACGCGTTTGCATAACAACGTCCCTCGGCAGAATCTTCGATTCAGCAGGAAGGAGTAAAAGGTCATCAAAGGTATAGCCCTCTGTTATAGTGGGCGTTCCATTTTCGCGTATCGACATTATATGTTTCCTTTCTTTGAAACTATTTTGGCGGTATAATAAGCTTCGTTCCAACCACTAAGTGGTTTGGATCCTTTATAACATTTTTGTTCGCCTTGTAAATTTTATCCCAAAACCTTGCATCACCGTAATAAACGGCGGCTAACCAGTGAAGGTCCTCACCCGGCTTAACGATGTGAGTAGTTCTGACGTTTACATATACAGGCATGCCGCTCAATACCTCTCCGGGAACTATATGCGGCGGCCTTGTTATTTCTCTTGTTTCGGGTGCAGGGGCCTGAACAGACGGTGCCGGTATGTTTTGTTCGGGTAATGATGTTACCGCAGGTGCTCCCTGTGGTGCTGACGGAGGGAGGGAAGGCGGTGCCTGGAGTTGTTCAGTCTGGGGCTGTAATGATTCCGGCGTAACAGGGGGCTGAGCAGGCTGGGTCTGGGGAGCTGCTTGCGTAACCGGTGCCATGGTCCCGGTCGTCATCGGGGTCAAGGGCTCTGCGGGCAATTCAGCGGATGGCTGTTGGACCGCAGGCTGCTGCTCGGCTGCGGGCGGCTGTTCCAAGGGTGGTAACGGAGATGATAATGGTTGCAGGGTTGTTGATGTCTGCAATTCTCCTGAAACATTTTCCGGCGGTATACCCGGAGCTGTCCCTTCTGAAACAGGCGCGATCGGCTGTTCTTCTATCGTGGGAGTGCTCCCGGCAAGCGGGGGTATATTTTCTACTGGTTGCTGCGGTTGAACCGCCGGAACTGTCTGTGCAGTGCCGGAGTTCTGGGCAGGTACGGGCAATACCTCCACATTTTCCGTCTGAGGAATTGCTATTGTCTCAGAGCCTCCGGACGGCGGGGCTATCACCCCGCTGCTCCCGGAATCGGAAGTTTGTGCAAAAGCATGAGCTGCTGCTATAGAAAATATAGCAAAACCGGCGAACAGCATTAAAAAAAATCTTTTTCTTTTCATTGTATCATCTCCTTTAACCCTTCAGAACTATTGAGAAGATTGGCAACGTGCTGAGTTGCACTTAATAATACCTGATAAGCGGCATGTATATTGTTTTTTACTAAATTTTCAAAATTTTCTTTTGTAATCGTAACGAGGGCCACCGGTTCTTTAGCCTTCACGGTAACAGCCCTGTTCCCGTCCTGAAAAAGCGATAATACACCCATAACATCACCGGGTAAAAGCTCCCCTATCACGGATTCTTTCTCATCCTGTGTATCCTTTATGACATCAACTTTACCTGATACAATGATAAACATTGCATCCGATTGCATACCTTCTGCAAATATCACGGTTTCCGCAGGAACGCTTACCGTTTCCGATATATTGACGAGGATGTTTATGATCCTTTCATCCACACCTTTGAAAAGACTGGTTCCTTTTAAAACCTTTACCGTATTCATACCCCTATAAATACTCCAGTATTAAAATTTATCAAGTTATTGGCCCGGCAGTCTTAAATATACTTTTGTGACCTCGACATAGTTGTTGGTCAGGCCCATGATATAATCGATGTCCTCCTGGGTAAGTTCCCTCTTAACAACTGCCGGAACCCCTGCAACAAGGGTGCGGGGAGGTACAATCATGCCTTCCTTCACGACACTCCCGGCCGCTACAATGGACTGCTCTCCGACGACAGCCCCATCCAGTACAACTGCGCCTATGCCTATCAGACATACATTTTTGATTCTACAACCGTGGACAATGGCACCGTGACCTATCGTTATATCATCGCCGAGAAACAGGGGGTGCGTTTTATGTGTTACATGCAGAATACAGCTGTCCTGCACGTTCGTTCTCGAGCCTATCTTTATATAATTCTCGTCTCCCCTTACAACGGCATTGAACCACACGGAGCTGCCCGCTCCTATAACGACATCGCCGACAACAACCGCGTTGCCGGCCACATATGCACTTTCATGGACTTCCGGAAATTTTCCATTGTACGTCAGTTTCATATCATCACCCTTGACTATGTCTCTATCATGAGTTTATCTATATTGTAAACTTCTTTAACAAGCGAGGTACAAGGAGGTCAAATGAAATACCGCATCATTCTGTTCCTGATAACTATAGGCATTCTTATACCGGGAATTGCCCTGCCTGACGAGGGACAAGTATCCGTTACCGTAAATCCAGGGTTTACACTATTGACGAAGAATTCAACGTACAATTTTAATAACGGTCCAAAAATCGATGTAGGTATCGGCTACGATACATCGGATGAGTCAAACGTAAGCTTTATCCTCGGATATAACAGGTTTACCAATGCCATTGATGATAGGCTATCGATGAATCTGGCGTATGCAGGTATTGCCCTGAAGCAATACCTGAACAGCGGCATATCAAAAGGCTACCTGACCGGGGGCCTGAATTTCGACTATGCCAATTTCTCAGGCACACCCGCGCAGGCATCCGGTATAATAAAGCCGTCCGATGATTCCGGACTTGGATTCAATGGAGGGCTCGGTGTTGATGTCATGGCATCATCCACCTTTTTTTTCGGACCCGTGATTAAATACGAGGGCATAATTCTCCAGAAAACCTACGTAAGCCTCATAACTCTTCAGTTGACCCTGGGCCTGCTGTTCTGAAGATGGGGTATAGTTTATATTCCGGATTGAATCGCTCGCATAAACTGCTGCTTCATTGAGGAAAGAACACCGTCGTCTGCAAAACTGTAATAGCCGTCCCCGCCTATAATGATGTGATCGTGCAGAATCATACCGGACAATTCTCCCAGTACCAGCATATTCATGGTGAGCCGTTTGTCCTCATGACTCGGGACGATACTGCCGGAGGGATGATTGTGCGATAAGATAATGCCGGCTGCAGATGTCCGGATCACAATTTCCATCAATTCCCTCGGATAAAGCGAAGCGGCATTCACCGTGCCCTCTCCCATGCGCTTCATGGCGATGAGATCATTTTGGTTGTTCAAAAGTATTACCGCAAAATTCTCCTTTGCAAGGTTCTTCAGCAATGGTTCAAGGAGTAAGAAGGCCTCCTGTGAATTGGTGACCTTCTGCGATGCGGCCCTGCTTGCATATATCGTCCTCCTGCCTATCTCGATTGAAGCCTTCAGCTTTGTTACCTTGGCATTGCTCAGGCCGGCAATGTTCAAAAGCTCGTCAATGCCGCTTTTCTCTATACCGGGAAAGCCCCCGCACGTCTGCAGCAGTTCCATGGCAAGGGTTACTACGTCTTTGCCTTTTGTACCCGTCTGCAGAACTACGGCGAGCAGCTCGGCATCACTCAGGCTGCGTACCCCGGAGGACAGAAGCTTTTCTCGCGGCATTTCGCTGTCGGGCCTGTTTTTAAAACTATTCATAATTTATTTGCGTTTTCATTATAATTATACTAATAATATTATTATGGGTTATGTCAATTATTCCAAGATTTTAAGTTCCGCACTGTACGGTGTTGACGCACAGCTCGTTGAGGTGGAAACAGACATTGCGAACGGCCTGCCTTCTTTTACCATAGTCGGCCTGCCTGACGGCGCTATAAAAGAAAGTAAGGAGCGCATACGGAGTGCTATCCACAACACAGGTTATATGATGCCGCCAAAACGGATCACCATAAACCTGGCGCCTGCCCATATTAAGAAGGAAGGCTCTGCTTATGATCTCCCTATATGCATCGGTATACTGTCGGCCCTTGATGTCATTGAAGCAGAAAGCACAAACGGGGTAATCATACTCGGAGAGCTCTCCCTGGATGGTATAGTTAAACCGGTTAAAGGCGTGCTTCCCGCGGCAATCATGACATCGGAAATGCGTTTGAACAGTATCATCGTTCCGAAGGGGAATGGTGCCGAAGCAGGGATAGTAGAAGGCCTGAAGGTTTATGAAGCAGGGCACCTGTCCGAGGTGGTAAGCCTCTTGCGCGGAGAATTGCCGCTCAAGGCAATAAAAACCGATCACGATAAATTGTATGAAAAACTCTCTGTTTACGATATCGATTTCAACGAGGTTAAAGGCCAGGAACACGCAAAGCGTGCACTGGAGATAGCCGCAGCAGGCGGACATAATGTCCTGATGATCGGCCCGCCAGGTTCCGGCAAGACAATGCTTGCAATGAGACTGCCGACAATCCTGCCGCGCATGACGTTCAAAGAGGCGATTGAAACAACCAAGATACACAGTGTTGCAGGCGTACTCCCCCCTGAAAATGCCATTGTTACCAAAAGGCCTTTCCGTTCACCCCATCATACGATCTCAGACGTAGGACTCGTCGGAGGAACGCAGCAACCAAAGCCGGGGGAGGTCAGCCTTTCCCATAACGGTGTATTGTTCCTCGATGAACTGCCCGAATTCAAAAGGAATGCGTTAGAGGCGCTTCGACAGCCTCTGGAAGACGGTTATGTTACCATTACCAGGGCACAGCAAACGCTAACATTCCCGTCGAGGTTTATGCTTATATCCGCAATGAACCCGTGCCCCTGCGGTTATTATGGGGACCCCATTCATCAGTGTACCTGTTCCGTATCTTCGATCATGAAATACCGTTCCAGAATATCAGGACCGCTTATGGACAGATTCGACATCCAGATCGATGTGCCCGCCGTCAGGTTTACCGATATCATAAGAGACGGCGATCAGGAGTCATCACACGATATACTCCGGAGGGTTGAGAAGGCACGCATTGTTCAGCAGGAACGATTCAAGGGATTTAAGATATTTTCAAATACCCAGATGACATCAAGGCATATAAAGAAATTCTGTAAGCTTGACGAGCCGTCTGTAGGCCTGCTATCTTCCGCTATCGAGAGGCTTGGACTTTCTGCCAGGGCATACACAAAACTTATAAAAGTGGCAAGGACCATTGCAGATCTTGACGGTGCATCCGAAATCAAATCCCACCATATAGCAGAGGCAATACAGTACCGCAGTCTCGACAGAACCCCGATGGGATTATAGGATATTTTTCAATCTTTTTCTTTTACAGCACCGTATACGCGGTTTTCCATTACAGCGATCCTACCCCATATCTTTAAGAGCACTTGATTTTATTTTATGTTTAAGGATAAGGTATTCAAATCACCATTTATAAAGGAGCAGAACATGCCTTTCAAGAGAGCACTTTTAAGTGTTTCTGACAAAACAGGTCTGGAGGAACTGGGCAGGGCTTTGACAGGGTCCAATATAGAGATCCTATCGACAGGAGGAACCGCGCGCTTTTTGAAAGAAAAGGCCGTCCCTGTAACGGATGTCGCGGATTACACGTGATTTCCCGAGATGCTGGACGGGCGGGGGAAACACCCGCACCCCAAAAAAACCCGGGGGGGTCTTTGCCAGACGCGCGACAACACGCAAAAAAAATCAAGCGAAAAACACG
>VFSW01004395.1_pt1 | contig 21051 bp, 14 predicted proteins | sample 5358111 | NCBI WGS metagenome assembly VFSW01 (sample SAMN11554181, study PRJNA540505) | mine drainage metagenome | isolation source: sediment from site ElyBrook_90M | place: USA: Ely Copper Mine, Vershire, VT | collected 2017
GCAAGGGAATGGGTAAATCGCCCTCGAAATACTTTGAAGATGTCTTCCGGGCTCTGCCAAGTTGGCGAACTGTCGATTTTGCGCGGCTTACCATTGAGAAGGTGAAGGAGATCAACCTCAAGCGCGAGTATTCCTTCACCTCGCACATCACATTGTTTGAAAACTGTGCCGAACAGTACCGGTTCTTCAAGGAGCTGGAATTCGCGGCTATCCGTGTCAGCCCCATGTTGTTCGGCACACTGGTGCATCAAACCATTGATGATATCCACAAGGCGGTCCTGCGCGGCGAGGAGCAAACCGTTACCCCCGACGCCATAGATACGTGGTTTTCTACTAACTACGCGATGCTGTCGAGGAAGGAACGGGTGTTTCTGGCGCCCACGTCACTCGGCGCCGCGCGCAGTCATGTCATGCGCTATTACGAGCGCGAGAACGGTAATTGGGACCGGATCAAGGAAACCGAGGTCGAAATTTCCCTGGTCAAGGATGAGTATATCCTCAAGGGAAATGTCGATCTGATCCGCGGTGAGAATGGCACGGTTGAGGTGGTCGACTTCAAGTCTGAGAAAAAGCCCGACATGGAGAAAGATCGCGACCGCCTGCGGCAGTACCAGAGCCAGCTTGAGGTCTATGCCCATCTGATCGAAGCGCGGACAGGGCAAAAGGTCAGCCGAATGCATCTCTACTACACCGGCGAACAAGATGGGAATCCTTACGTTAGTTTTGCCAATGATGAGGTGGCTATAGGTAAGACGATCGCCCGCTTTGACCAGATCGTCCAACGCATTGAAGACGGGGATTACCGTATCGCAGAACGCCCGAGTAGGCTGTGTGAAAACTGCGATATGAGACCATACTGCGATAATAAAAATTGGAAGTTCAACGAAACGCGATGAAACTGAAACAGCATATTCTCGCCGTTGCAACTACTGCGACTCTTCGACAGATAGTCGAGGTGTCTGAATTGACCATCTTCGATCGGCGCCGGCGGCAGTCGCTGATCGACGCCATCTCATCCGCACGGCGGTGCACGCCGGATTTACTGCTCACTTACCTTGGCGAGTCCGAGGTTAAGGAAGTCTGCGAAGCCGCGGGCGTCGATTCGACTGGCCGCAAGACCGGGCTGATCGCTCGGCTGCTAGAGGCAAAATCGCCCGGAGCACCACCAACCAAAGAAAAGGCTAGTCCACAAACTAGCCGCCTCCAAAAATTCGTACAATTGCCGAGGAAAGTAAGCATGAGCGATCGAAGCCCCTCACAGACAGCACTGCCGCTTTCTCCCACCGATTCTGGCATGATCACTGTCGAAAAATATGAGTTCACGCCAATTAAGGGTTACCCGATGCTAAATTGGCGCGGGAAGAGGCCGTTCACTGCCACTCAATTTTTTCCGGCACAGCTGAAAGAGATTCACGGCGACGAGGTGAATGGCTGGCGCAACAAAATTTTCTGGGGGGACAACCTCCAGGTAATGAGCCACCTTCTTAAGCAATTTCGGGGAAAAGTTGACCTCATCTACATTGATCCCCCGTTTGACTCAAAGGCTGATTACAAGCGGAAAATAAAATTTAAGGGCCAGAAACATGAAGGTGATATTTCTTCTTTTGAAGAAAAGCAATATTCGGACATCTGGACAAACGATGAATTTCTTCAATTCATGTTTGAGCGGCTTTGTATTATTCGTGAGCTTTTGTCGGAGAATGGCACCATTGTGCTTCATTGCGATCCAACGAAATCTCATCACCTGAGATGCATTATAGATGAAATTTTCGGTGAGAATAACTTCCTCAACGAATTAATTTGGAGTTATCGGCGGTGGCCCAGCAACTCCAAAAACTTTCAGGAGATGCATGACAATCTCCTCTGGTACGCGAAGAAAAAAGATAGCGACCGTGTATTTAATAAAGAATATGAGGAAGCTTCTGAAAGCTATATGAAGCGCTTTGGCGGGAAATCCCAAATCCTAGATATTGTGAGCGGTTCACGGAAGATCACTTCAGAAGAAGAGACTAAAGGCATGCCGCTCCGAGACGTGTGGGAGATGTCCATCATCGCGGGCGTAGGTGCCGAAAGAACTGGCTATCCGACACAAAAGCCTGAGCATCTCGTCGAGAGAATTATCAGAATTTGCTCTAATCCTGACCAGTTGGTGCTTGATTGCTTTATGGGCTCTGGAACGACTCAGGCCGTCGCCATGAATCTCGGACGGCGTTTCATCGGTGCAGATATCAATCTAGGCGCGATCCAAACAACTACCAAGCGACTGATCAACTTAGCGCATGAACTCGGCCAGAATTTGCCAGATTCCGAAAATCCAAAATATACGGGTTTTGAAGTGTATAACGTCAATCAGTACGATATTTTTCGGAATCCCGCACAAGCCAGGGATCTCTTGTTGGATGCGCTTGAGGTCCAAAAGCTCGAAATGAGCACCGTCTTCGATGGCGAGAAGGACGGTCGCATGGTTAAGATCATGCCGGTCAACCGAATTGCTACACGTGCGGACTTGAATGAACTGATTGCGGGTTTCGACTACAAAGCCTGGGAGCGTCGGCAAGCCGAGCATCCGAACCGACCGGTGGAGAAGGTTACCCTCGTCTGTATGGGCCACGAGCCCGACCTTCGCGCGGAGCTCGTTCTCGCAGCGAGGCCCTACAAAATCGATGTGGAGGTACTCGATATCCTGCGCGACAAGGCCAACCTCGAATTCCGACGTGACACAGAGGCGAAGCTTGTCGTCAAAGGTGGTCACCTTTTGGTCGAACGGTTCTACCCCATGAACCTGCTGCAGAAGCTGTCGATGCAGAAGGAAGGTGTCGAAGACTGGCGAGAGCTGGCCGAGAGCATCCTCATCGATTGGAACTATGACGGCGCGGTTTTGCAGCCGACCGTGGTGGACATCCCGGACAAGTCTGGCCTCGTGGTTGGGCGTTACAAAGTGCCAGCTGACGCCGGGACAATTCGGGTGAAGATCACCGACCTTCTTTCGGAATCCTGGGAAGGGAGCGTGACGAATGGCTAAGCGCGCCAAGGCGGTTGACGCGTCGCTCGACTTTGCCTTTTTCAATTTTCTTTGGGAGTTTTACCGCGGCAACCGGCGCACAATACGCACCCACTACAAGGAGTTGACCCGCAAGTTCTTGGATTTCAACAATCCGGACAAGAACCCCAAGGCCTTTCTGCGCGAGCCGCAGTACGAGGCGCTGGAAATCCACATCTTCCTCAAGGAATTCATGGACAACGCCAAGGTCGAGGAGGTCTTCAAGGCGTGGTTCGAGAAGAGCGGCCGCTTTGCGGACCGCAGCGAAGGCGGGATGATTGGAGAAAGCCGGCAGGGCGATCTCTTGGATCGCGGCACCCAAGAACAATACAAGGCGGTGTTCGCCGCGATGCGGAGGAACTCCCGCATTTATCCAAACTATATTTTTGCCCTGACCATGGGGACCGGCAAGACGATCCTCATGGCGACCTGCATCTTCTATGAGTTTTTGCTCGGAAATAAATTCGAAAAAGACGAGCGCTACTGCCACAATGCACTCGTCTTCGCCCCGGACAAGACGGTCCTCCAATCGCTGAGGGAGATTGAGTCTTTTGACCTCGCGCGTGTGGTGCCGCCAGAATACGTGAGCTTCCTGACGACGCACCTGCGCTTCCACTACCTCGAAGATGCGGGCACATCGCTCAGTACCCTCGACCGTTCGCGTTTCAACATCGTGGTTTCCAACACCCAGAAGATCATCCTGAAGCGGCAGCGCAAGGAAAAGACCCCGATGGACCTGCTATTTGGTCCAACGGCAGATGTCATTGGAGCGACCGGCGTTTATGCCTCTGCAGCCGACCTGTATGATTGGGATCAGCCCGAGGAAGAGGGCGAACTTACCACCAACCAACGGTTTGAAAAGCTCTGCCGCCTGGAACAATTGGGCATCTATGTTGACGAGGCCCACCACGCTTTTGGCAAGGCCCTGGCCAAGGATATGGGGCTGGGCGCCAAGGAGACCGATACAAGCCTGCGGACCACCATCGACCAGCTGGCGGCCAACCTGAACAGGGCAGGCACCCGTGTGGTGGCGTGCTATAACTACACGGGTACGCCCTATGTCGGGAACGAGGTCCTGCCTGAGGTCGTTTACGCCTACGGCTTGAAGGAAGCCATTGACAAAGGCTTTCTGAAGAAGGTCGTGCTTCACGGCTATCGGAACACCCGGACCGATGAATTTGTCGACGTTGCCGTGGAGGAATTTCTCGAACAGGCAAAAGACCTTCGCCCAGAAGGAATGCTACCGAAGCTCGCCTTCTTTGCCGCGACCATTGAGGAATTGACTTCTGAGCTGCGCCCCGCGGTTGAGCGTGCCCTGATCAAGCGAGGCATTGCGACCTCACGCATCGTGGTCAATGTAGGCGACGAAAAATTGACGACTAACGACGATATCCGTGAGTTTAACCAACTCGATACGCCAACTTCAGAGAAGCAATTTATCCTCCTGGTGAACAAAGGTCGTGAAGGCTGGAACTGCCGCTCACTCTTTGGCGTCGGCTTGTTTCGGGAGCCAAAGTCCAAGATTTTCATCCTGCAAGCCACGATGCGGTGTCTGCGTGCTATCGGTGAAGCTCAATACACGGGCCATGTCTTTCTCTCCGATGCAAACTTGGAAATCCTCAACGACGAATTGCAACAAAATTTCCGAATAAGCGCTGAGGAGCTGCAGAACGTCGCCAGCGACAAAGAACGGTTGAAAATCCTTGTTGTGGCGCCGCCCGTCAAGATCAGGCTTGTCCGCGTGCGCAAGCAGTACAACGTCCGTGAGAAGACGATCATACCGGGTCATGAGCTTTTCCCGGAAATTGATTCGCGTGAGAAATGGAATGAGCTCATCGAAAAATACCGTTTGATCGAGGTTCAACAAGTGGGCCTGACCCCCGTTGATGCCGCCCGCGCTGCTTCCAGTCGCACCTTTGACCTGACCCAACGCCGCGAAAAGCGCACCTTCTCCCACTTGAGTCTAGTTGCCGAGGTAGCGCGTTATCTCAATCGCCCGCCACTGGATCTTGAGAGCCTACTCGACGTCACGAAAGAAGGGCCGGCCAAGCTCGTGGAGATGGTCAACGAGTTCAACGAACTACTGTACGACGAGGTCATCCCTCGGCTGTTCCGTATGCTCTTTGATCTCGACGAAACGAAAACGACAGAAGAGCACGAGGTGGAACTCGTCAAGCTTCCGCCAAGCGGCTACTACGAGGTTACCGCGGCCAAAGACAAAATCGTTCGAATGGGTGACGTGGTTGTCAAGGACGGCGATCGTGCCAAGAGCTTCCACCTCGACACTTATTGTTTTGATTCCAATCCCGAGCGCACATTGTTTTGGGATCTGCTCCGCGAGCAGCGGGTAAAGAAGATCTACTTTACTGGCATGCTCACGCACGGGCAGTCGGACTTCTTTATCCAGTATGTCGACCCAGACTCGCACACGGTGCGCAGTTACTACCCTGACTTTCTCTTCTTGCGAGAAGAGCCTGACGGTAGTGAGAAGTACGTTATCGTCGAGGTCAAAGGTGACCACCAGATTGACGATGCGGTAGTCCAGGCCAAAAAGGACTTCGCGCATCAGATCGCAGTAGCCAGTGGTATGGAATACCAGATTCTCAAGTCGAGCGATGCCGCCAACCGCAGTTACCGGATGTTGATGTGAGGGTTCTTGAGGCCGATGCAGTCTGAAATGGGAACCAGCTAAGGGCAAATTAGCCCTTCTGCATACTTCGGAGAGCCGTGGTGCCATCAAATTACGAAGATATCCGAAAAGATAACCAGCAGCGTTATGGGACGGACATCGGGCGGATTGGGCATATGCTGCTCGCTGACCGCTACGATGACCGAACCCACTTCATTTTTGAACTGCTACAAAACGCGGAAGACGCGCTGAGACGGCGTGGTGATTGGAAAGGCCAGCGCCACGTCAGTTTCATCATTGAGCCTGGGCGCCTGACGCTGTCGCATTTCGGTAGGCCGTTCGACGACCCAGATGTTCGGGGCGTTTGCGGCATCGCCGAAAGCACCAAGGATCACTTCTCTATCGGCAGATTTGGAATCGGCTTCAAGTCGGTCTACACGTTCACGGACCGACCCGAGATTCACTCGGGCGAGGAAAACTTCGCTGTCGAGAAATATGTGTTGCCGGTAAAGGTGCCGCCGGTGGCACGGCAGGCCGGCGAGACGTTAACCGTCCTCTCCTTGAAGCAGGAGGACATCACGGCCGAGCAGGAGATCGTCGAAGGTTTCAAACGGTTGGGGCCCGGCGCATTACTCTTCCTGCGGGAGATTGAGGAGATCAACTGGTCGGTGCGCGGAGGTGAATCGGGATTCTATCAACGCAGTATGCCTGAGCCACTGGGGCCGGACGTCCACCGCGTGATGGTGATAGGTCAGGCAAGTGGCGGGTCGGAAGTCGATCAGAATTGGCTGGTTTTCCACCGCGATGTTTTCTCCGCCCAAGAGGAAAAAGTCGGGCAAGTTGAGGTGGCGTTTCTGCTTGAGCCCGACAAAGAATCGCTCAAAGGCTGGCGCGTCGCGCCTGTTCCGACATCGCCACTGGTCGTGTTCTTCCCGACCGTCGTGGAAACTAACCTCGGTTTCCTCGTACAGGGGCCGTATAAGACCACACCAAGCCGAGACAACATCAATCGCCATGAGCCGTGGAATAAGCACCTCGTGGAGCAAACGGCCGAATTGCTAGTTCAAGCGATGCGATGGCTGCGTGACAATGAGATGCTCGATGTCTCCGCATTGCGTTGTTTGCCGTTGGATCGTCAGAAGTTTCAGGAAGAATCGAAATTTCAATCGTTGTTTGCTGCTGTGCGGGCCGCGCTTAAGGACGAGGCGCTCCTCCCAAGTAATGCCGGTAGCTACGTTGCGGGATCACACTCGAAACTAGCCAGTACGCAGGAACTGCGCGAGCTATTTAGTCCGCAACAGATCGCTCACCTGTTTAACGCTGAGGAAGTGGCTTGGCTGTCGGGCGACATCACCCAACGCAGAACTCCGGAAATATGGCAGTATATCACTCGCGAACTTGGTGTTACAGAAATTACCCCTGAGGCCATTGTTCCACGCATAACTCAATCGTTCCTCGAAGAGCAATCAGACGTTTGGATCGCGCGTTTGTACGAATTTCTGAACGGACAGCCCGCGCTCCGACGGCGAATGGACGGGCTACCGTTGGTCCGGCTTAGCGACGGCCACCAAGTGATTGCGCGGATCAACGGAGAGCCCAAAGCATTTTTTCCGGGCGACGTCGAGACCGGCTTCCCGACAGTTAGTCAGACGGTTTGCGCCCATCCTGAAGCTAGATCTTTTCTGGTTGCGCTCGGCGTCACCGAACCGGACCTTGTAGATGATGTGGTTTTCAATGTCCTGCAGAAGTTCCGAAATATCGCGGTCGATGTGGACGAAGACCAATACGCCAAGGATATCTCCCGTATTGTAAAGGCGTTCAAAGCAGATTCTACAACTGAGGGGCAGAAGAGGAAGCTTTTGGCGGCATTGCGCGACACGACCTTCGTGATGGTTGTCGATGCGGGCGACGGTAAAGGCGACGTGGCCAAGCCCGGAAATGTTTACATCGCGACCGAACGTTTGAAGCAGCTTTTCGACGGCGTGTCCGATGTGACGATAGTCGATGACGCCTATCCTTCCCTTAAGGGCGAAGAGGTCCGCGATCTTCTCGAAGCCTGTGGCGCATTGCGCTGTCCCCGCCCGCTGGCGGCTCCTAATGCCTTGTCCGACAAGGAGCGCCTTGAGCTTCGACGTGCGGCTGGCCACGAGGAAACGTCGGGAGTCAATGACCAAGTCACTGATTGGTTGTTACTGGGATTTGACAAGCTGATCGAGATGTTGCCGACGTTATCTCGCGAGCAGCGTGCCGAGCGAGGACGTCTGCTTTGGGAAAGTTTGAGCGACCTAGAGGAACGGCGTGGCCGCGGTGTCTTCGAGGGTAACTATAGGTGGACCCACTACGGCAGCTACAGTAAGGAGTTCTCGTCCGCCTTCGTTCGGCGCTTAAATAAAGTTGCGTGGGTGTCCGATGCGAACGGTGAACTCCACCCTCCGCCGCACGTGATCTTCGACAGTCTGGACTGGCAGCCAAATCCGTTCTTGTTGAGCAAGATACAATTCAAACCACCGATCCTGGATCAACTCGCGCGAGAGGCTGGTATCGATCCCGCCGCATTAGACCTACTGCGGCACTACGGCATCACGAGCGTTGAGGACCTCAAATCGCGCCTCGGTATTTTTGATGTCGGTACTGAAGAAGAAAAATCCGCCGATGTCGTGGCTGTTGACAAACCAAATTCGTCTAGCCCTGGAGATGTCTATGATGAAGCCAAAGATTTGTACGGGGACGACATGCCGGAAATACTGCCGGGTACGCCCGATGCCGATGGTGGTGACTTTCCCAGCGGAAGTCGTGGAGGGCCTGTTGGTGGCAATCTCAGCAGCGTAGGGGGCGGGGCAGCTGACATTGGTAATTACCGTGGTTCCAGAAACAGCGGGTCGGGAGGTAAGGCAGTAGGGTCAGGAGAGCCGATCAAGAGAGCACATAGTACTGGCCAAGGCAGTAGGCCTTTCATCTCATACGTCGGGACGCACCCGAATTACGAGGAGGTGGACCCCGATGGCATTGATCACGCGGCGAGAATGCGTATCGAAGAGCAGGCCATTGCCAAGATTATCCAAATCGAGCCAATCCTTAGACGCACCCCGCAAGGCAACCCAGGGTACGATCTTTACGAACCTGACGCCACTGGTAACGCTGTGCGTTGGGTCGAAGTTAAGGCGATGACGCGAGGTCTTGAGGATCGACCGGTTAGCCTTTCGTCCACTCAGTTCGACTTTGCAAGGGAAAAGCGCGAAGCCTATTGGCTCTATGTTGTGGAGTACGCGGATGACTCTCAACGAGCACGTCTCCTGCGGATTCAGGATCCAGCCGGTCAAGCGAGTACTTACACATTTGATAAAGGTTGGACAGAAATTGCGGGAACAGAACCGCTGCTTACCAAGTAATTCCTAGTGTTAATGGCACGCTTGGCGTAGGGTTGCCAGCCCACCACTCGAATGACCAAAGCAACCTAACCCCCGTCGATGCACGCCTTTCCGATTGCCTGGAAAAGTGAGAATTGACGATGGCTAGACGGGCGCATATTTTGGTCGTCTTCCGACGACCCTTCACTGCCGAGCGACGACAAGGAAACGCCGAGCAGTCGCACCTCTTTGGCCGAAGGAAATATAGTGTTGAGTAACTCGGAGCATAGATCTTCGAGAATTTCCTGACTTGATAAAAGTGCGTTACTTGTGCGGCTGCGCGTCACTTGCTGAAAATCCGCGTATTTGACCTTTAGCGTAAGCGTTTTTCCTCGTGTGCCAATGTTCTCGCAATGACGCCAAAGCTTTTCGATGAGGGGTTTCAATTCCCGATTTGCCGATTCACGATCACGAATATCCTGAGCGAATGTCGTCTCGGTGCCAATCGACTTCCGAGCGCGATCGGGCGAGACTTGGCGTTCATCAATGCCGCGCGAGTTCCAATAATAATATCGTCCAGCCCTTCCAAAATGATGCAGAAGAAATGGCAGTGTCTGGGCTTTGAGATCGAGACCTGTTTCGATGCCAAGGCTTCGCATCTTGTTGGCCGTCGCCGGGCCGACCCCATGAAATTTTTTGATTGGTAGCGCCTCGGCAAATGCCGACCCCATGGCGGGCGTAATCACGAACAACCCGTCCGGTTTTCGATGGTCAGAAGCAAGCTTTGCCAAGAACTTGTTGTAAGAAATGCCAGCGGACGCGGTGAGTCCGGTCTGCTCGCGAATTTTGAGGCGGATGTCCTCGGCGATGCGGGTTGCCGAGGCAATACCCTGCATGTTTTCGGTGGCATCGAGATAGGCTTCATCAAGCGATAGGGGTTCGATCATCTTGGTGTGGAGTGCAAAGATTTCGTGTATCTCTCGGGAGACCGATTTATAGACATCAAATCGTGGCGGCACGAAAATCAACTCTGGGCATTTTCGTTTGGCCGTGACTGATGGCAGCGCGGAATAGACGCCGAATTTTCTTGCTTCATAGCTAGCGGCCGCGACAACACCGCGCGCCTGGGGATAGCCAACGGCGACGGGTTTGCCTCGGAGTTCGGGATTATCGCGTTGTTCAACAGAGGCGAAGAACGCGTCCATGTCTATGTGGATGATCTTACGCTGGCGTGAGGGAGCAAGAGTGGCCTCTTGTTCCGGATGCCCAGCCCCCTCTCTTGTTCGCTCCCGAATGTTTTCGGACGGAATTTGCATGGCTACAGTGCGATCCCGCCCGCATCTTGTTTTGAGCCCCGTGCCACGATCATGAGCGTGGCGTCCGGCAAAGGCCGCTGAAGCCTTGCTGCATCTGACCAAGGCTCGGTCATCCAAAGATCGATCTCTTCGCGCGTTCGCAAGATAACGGGCATGGCTTTCGGGTGAATGGCGCCAACTTCCGCATTGGGCTCCGTCGTCAGGATGCCGAAAACATCATTTGTTGTTTCTCCTTCCTTCACCTTGCGTACGGATGTCCAACGTATCCAGATCCCGGCGAAGCAAGCCAGCGGCCGCGTCTCGTCGAGGGCGAACCAGACCGGGGGCTTTGTCCCATCCGGCAGGTGCTCGTTCTCAGAAAAGCTCGTGAATGGAACGACACAGCGATGTTCCGCTCCAAGCCAACGCCGCCAATGCGGCGACGCTGTATTGCGGATATTGGTTATCCCTGAATCGGAAATGCGGCCCTTAACCGCAAATGCCGGCGAGGGCATGCCCCAGCGCGCCATCGTCAGTTCCAGCCCGCCAGGCTGGCTGCGAACGATTGGCGCGGCATAGTCCGGAAATATACCCGGCAATGGCGGCAGGTTTCCGGCATTGTCCGTCATCGCCCCGGTCAATTCCCGGATCGCAGCCTGGCCTTTAGAAAGTGAGTAAAGGTTACACACTCGCAATATCCTTATTGCCCCACATGCCGCGCATTTTTGCGGCAACGTCGATTCGCGGTGCTTGGCTTGCAATGATTCTTGCGCCGTCATCTGCTCCTGCTATTGGCCAGGCTATGCTTTGGAACAGATCGAGCAGCTCATCCGGGATGAAGCGGCTGCGGGCGGCATAGACGTGGCGGTCGCCGAGGCGGTTTTGCCCATGCGTGAAGAAACGCTGTGGCAACATCAGATGCAGATCGTCCTTTGCCCGTGTCATCGCGACATAAAGCAGCCGCCGCTCCTCCTCGATCTCATGCGATTGGCCGGTGCCGAGATCCGACGGCATGCAGCCATCGACCACATTGAGCACGAAAACGGATTTCCATTCCTGGCCCTTGGCCGAGTGGATGGTCGAGAGATTAAGATAATCCTCATCCAGCAAAGGAACGCCGGCCTGATCACTGGTCGCCTCCGGCGGGTCAAGCGTGAGCTCGGTCAGGAACCGCTCGCGGCAAGGATAGCCGGCAGCGATCTGTTCGAGCTGCAGCAGGTCGGCCCGGCGCAGAATGGCATCCTCGTGCATGCGCTCCAGATGCGGCTCGTACCAGAGGCGCGCCTGGCCCATTTCCGCAGGCCAACCGGAACGCCCGCCTCGCATCGCCATCGCCATCGCCACAAAGCCATCCCAGGCCTCGCCCGCGCGGGCCGGTGCCGGCGCTTCAGCCAATGCAGCGATGGGATCAGCGGATACGGCGATATGATCCAGCACCCGTGCCGCAGACGTTGGTCCCACGCCCTCCAGCAACTGCATCACCCGAAAGCCCGCTGCCCGGTCGCGGGGGTTTTCCGCCCAGCGCAGCAGCGAGAGCAGGTCTTTGATATGCGCGGCTTCCAGGAATTTCAGGCCGCCGAATTTCACGAAGGGGATGTTGCGCCTGGTCAGCTCGACCTCTAGCGCGCCGCTGTGATGCGAGGTCCGGAACAAGACCGCCTGGTGCTTGAGCAGCGTGCCCGCCTCGCGGTTCTCCAGAATGCGCTCGACAATGTAATTCGCCTGGCCGGCCTCGTCGCGCACATTGACCAACAGCGGCCGCGTGCCGGCGTCACGGTCACTCCAAAGGTTCTTGGTGAACCGCTCCTTGGCGAGGCCGATCACGCCATTGGCGGCGCCGAGAATGGCCTGGGTTGAGCGGTAATTGCGCTCCAGCGTGATAATCTGGGCGGCCGGGACGAATTGGACCGGGTAGTCGAGGATGTTGCGGACATTGGCGCCGCGGAAGGCGTAGATTGATTGCGCGTCATCACCGACCACGGTGAGGCCAACGCCATCGGGCTTCAGGCCGAGCAGAATGCTCGATTGCAGCCGGTTGGTGTCCTGATACTCATCGACCAGGACATGATCGAAATTACCGCCGATCTCCGCCGCCAGGTCCGGGTCGGAGACCATCTGCGCCCAGTAGAGCAGCAGATCATCGTAATCGAGCACATTCTGCCGCTGCTTGGCCTCGACATACGCGCCGAAGAGAGACTGCAGCTCTGCTTCCCAGCCGGCGCACCAGGGAAAGCTTGCGGGCAGGATGTCATCAAGCGGCAGTTCAGTGTTCACGCAGCGCGAATAGATCTGCAGGCATGTTCCCTTCGTTGGGAAGCGCTTCGCCGTCTTGGAAAATCCCAGCTCGTGGCGCACCAGGTTCATCAGGTCCGCGGAATCCTCCCGGTCGTGTATTGTGAAGGCCGGGTCGAGCCCGATCTGCGGAGCGTAATCACGCAGCAGTTTGGCGCCGATGGCATGGAAGGTGCCAGCCCAGGTCATGCCCTCGGCCAGGATACCGGCTTTATCGCCCAGTGCCTGGGCACAGATGCGTTCCACCCGGCGCGTCATCTCGGATGCGGCACGCCGGGAGAAAGTCATCAGCAGGATGCGGCGTGGATCGGCGCCGCTGACGATGAGATGGGCGACGCGATGCGCCAGCGTGTTGGTTTTCCCCGATCCAGCCCCGGCGATGACCAGAAGCGGCCCGCCATTGGCGCCCATGCCCGCGTCCACGCCATACTCGACCGCGCGAAGCTGCTCGGGATTGAGTTTGGAGAGATAGGCCAAGCTTGCCGTCACCTGAAAAACTTTCAAAAAATGCGGATGCCCAGCATCCAGGTTTCTCGTTTTGTTCGCAAGGGTTTTGCGGGTGGTCCTCACCTTGCGTGACAGCGAATGGCCCGGTTGGGATCGATTCGCTGCTTGACTCTCTTTTGAGTGTATAGAACATAGCGCGAACATCCAACCGATATTTTTGAGGATACAGGCCAAGTGGGGTCATCGCCCGCCATCGATCTTTTGCGCGAAAAAATCCGCCGCCTTGAGGCAGGAGACCGCCGCTTGGCCGGGTTTCTACCGTTCGGGCTGCCGGAGATGGACGCGCGTCTGCCTGGCGGCGGGCTGGCGCTCGGGGCGCTCCACGAGGTGGCTGGTGCCGGCAATGGGGCGTTGGATGGCGCCGCCGCGGCCTTGTTCGCCGCCGGCATCATGGCGCGGACGAAGGGGCAGATTCTCTGGTGTGTGCGCGATCAGGATTTGTTTGCACCGGGGCTGGAGGCGGCGGGGCTGGCAGCGGACCGGGTGATTTATGTCGAAGCTGGCGATGAGCAGACGGCGCTCGCCTGCTTCGAGGAAGGGCTGCGCCATGGCGGCCTGGCCGGTGTGGTGGCGGAGATCGGCCGGCTCTCAATGACCAGCTCGCGGCGGTTGCAGCTTGCGGCCGAGGGTTCCGGCACGCTGGGCATCGCAATCCGGCGCTGGCGGCGCCAAAGCGATGCCGCGGATTTTGGCCAGCCCACGGCAGCGGCAACCAGATGGCGGGTTTCGGGGCTGCCGTCGGTGCCGCTGGCGGCACCGGGGATCGGCCGGACGCGCTGGCTGGTGGAGCTGATCCGCTGCCGGGCGGGCGATAGCGCGGATTTTGAGGTGGAGGGCTGTGATCATGAGGGTCGTCTCGCTCTTCCTGCCGGACTGGCCGATCGATCGGCTGGAGCGGGCGCAGGGCGCATCGCCGGAGGCCGCGCCCGCGGCTGACGCCAGCGAGATTTCGTCGGATGCGCCGCTCGTTCTGGTTCAGCGTATCGGTAATTGCCGCCTGATCTATGCGGCGAACGCGGCGGCGCGAGCTGCTGGGTTGAGGCCCGGCATGGCGGTGGCGCAGGCCCAGGCTTTGATGCCGGAACTAGGCATCCGGGAGGCGGAGCTGGAAGCCGATGCCGCCGCGCTGGAAAAGCTCGGGCTGTGGGCACTGCGGCTCTATTCACCGCTGGTTGCGGTTGATCCCCCGGATGGGCTGGTGATCGATGCGAGTGGGGCAGCGCATCTGCACGGCGGTGAGGAAGCCATGCTCCGCGACATGGTGGCGCGCTTGGCCGCTTCCGGCATCACTGCGCGGGCCACGATGGCTGATAGCTGGGGGGCGGCGCACGCTTTCACGCGTGCGACTTCCAAACCCGTCATCGTTGTGCCGCCCGGCGAAAGTCCAGCCATGCTCCAACGCCTGCCGCTTAGCTTCCTCCGCTTGCCCGGCGAGATGGTCGATCAGCTGCGCCGCCTCGGCTTTGAGCGCGTCAGCGACATTGCCAGCCAGCCCCGCGGACCTCTGACGCAGCGTTTTGGCCCAGAACTGCACCGCAGGCTGGATCAGGCGCTGGGGCGGTTGCGCGAGCCAATTGAACCAATCCGCGCAGCTGAGCTGATCGAGGCAAGGCGGCAATTCGCCGAACCGATCGGTGCACCCGAAACACTAACCCGCTACACCGGAAAACTGGCGGACGCCTTATGTGAGTTGCTTGTCGCCAAGGGCGTGGGAGCGCGGCGGCTGGATTTGTTGTTCCATCGCGTGGACAGCGAGGTGCAGGTCATCCGCATCGGCACGGCCAAGCCCAATCGCGACGCCAAACGCCTGACACGGCTGCTCTGCGACAAATTGGAAACCATCGACCCGGGTTTTGGCGTCGAGGCGATGAGCCTGTGCGCCACCCTGGCGGAACCGTTCGAGACGAAGCAGGTACGCACTTCGCTGCTGGATGAGACCCCGGATGCAGACGTGTCCAGCCTGGTCGATATTCTCGCCAATCGTGTTGGCGGCGCAAATCTCTATCGGTTCGCACCGGTGGAGAGCGATGTGCCGGAGCGTTCGGTGAGCCGGATTGCCCCAGTTTCGGGGGCGACCGGGGGCAAATGGCCGGCCAGCTTGCCCCGGCCGGTGCGGCTGCTGCGCAAGCCGGAGCTGATCGAGACGATGGCGCTACTGCCGGACCATCCGCCGGTCAGCTTTTCCTGGCGGGGCGTGCGCCGGAGAATCAGCCGGGCCGACGGGCCAGAGCGAATTTTCGGCGAATGGTGGAAGCGCGATGCCGAGCGCGACAGCGTGCGCGATTATTTTCGGGTTGAGGATGAGCTGGGCGAACGCTTCTGGATTTTTCGCGCCGGCGATGGCGAGCATCCGGAAACCGGCGCGCAATCCTGGTTCCTGCATGGGATTTTCGGATGACCGGACCTGCCAAGCCCCAGCCGCGCTATGCCGAATTGCAAGTTACCTCGCATTTTTCATTCCTGCGTGGTGCGAGTTCGTGTGAGGAGCTGTTCGCGCAGGCGGCGTATCTCGGCATTGAGGCGCTGGCCATTACCGACCGCAATTCTCTGGCCGGCATTATCCGCGCCTATGAGGCTGCGAAAGCTGCTGGAATCCGCTTGATCGTCGGCTGCCGGTTGGATCTGGCTGAGGGGATTTCGCTCCTGGTTTATCCCACCGATCGCCCTGCCTATGCGCGGCTGTGCCGGCTGCTCTCCTTGGGCAAAAAGCGCGGCGGCAAGGCGCAATGCCATCTTAGCTGGGGTGACGTGGTGGAATATGGCGAGGGCCTGCTCGCGGTATTGCTGCCCGATGAGGCGGATGAAAGCTGCTCATTCAATCTACGCCGCCTGAAGCAAGAATTTGGCGATCGCGCCTATATGGCGCTGACGCTGCGGCGCCGACCGAACGACCAACTCCGCCTGCATGACCTTGCCAACCTGGCCGCATGCCATGGCGTGCGCAGCATGGTGACGAATGATGTGCTGTTCCATGCGCGCGAACACCGCATATTGCAGGATGTGGTGACCTGCATCAGGCATGGCTGCACCATCGACGATGCCGGGTTCCGGCGCGAGCGCTATGCCGACCGGTATTTGAAACCGCCGGAGGAGATGCTCCGGCTTTTCCAGCGTTATCCGGAAGCGCTGGCCCGCACTACGGAGATCGTTGAACGCTGCACATTTTCGCTGGACGAGTTGAGCTATCAATATCCGGAAGAAGCGCTGATTCCCGGCCTGACCGCGCAGCAGGCTTTGACAAAACTTACTTGGGAAGGTGCGAAACAACGTTACCCGGATGGCGTGCCAACGGAGGTCATCGCCATCCTCAAGCATGAGCTCAACCTGATCGAAAAGCTGCAATATGCCCCGTATTTTCTGACCGTGAATTCGATCGTCCGTTTCGCCCGCAGCCAGGACATTCTCTGCCAGGGGCGGGGGTCGGCGGCGAACAGCGCGGTTTGCTATGTGCTCGGCATCACCTCGATCGATCCTGCGCGCAATGATCTGCTGTTTGAGCGCTTTGTTTCCGAGGAGCGGCGCGAACCGCCGGATATTGACGTGGATTTCGAGCACGAGCGGCGCGAGATCGTCATGCAATGGGTGTTCGAGACCTATGGCCGTGACCATGCGGCGCTTTGCTCTGTGGTGATCCGCTATCGCACACGCGGTGCGTTGCGAGATGTTGGCAAAGTGCTGGGGCTGTCGGAGGATGTTATTTCGCTCCTCAATGCGCAGGTCTGGGGCTGGTCCGAAGAAGGCATTGAGCCGGACCAAGCCAAAGAGTTCAACCTCAACCTCGAAGACCGCCGCCTGAAACTGGCCATCGAGCTGGCGCGCGAGCTGATCGGCACGCCGCGGCATCTCTCACAGCATCCAGGCGGGTTTGTGCTGACCCGTGACCGGCTCGACGAGCTGGTGCCGATCGAGCCCGCCGCCATGGAAAACCGCCAGGTCATCGAATGGGACAAGGATGATATCGACGTTCTGAAATTCATGAAGGTCGATTGCCTGGCGCTGGGCATGCTCTCCTGCATGAAGCGCGGTTTTGATCTGCTCAAAGAGCATAAGGGCATCGAGCTTGATCTTGCCACCATTCCCGCTGAAGACCCGCGCACCTATGCGATGATCCGTAAGGCCGACACGCTGGGCACGTTTCAGATTGAGAGCCGGGCGCAGATGGCCATGCTGCCGCGCATGAAGCCGCGCACATTTTACGATCTGGTGATCGAGGTCGCGATTGTCCGGCCTGGGCCGATCCAGGGCGATATGGTGCACCCCTATCTGCGCCGCCGGGAAGGCAAGGAGGAAGTTGTGTACCCGAAGCACGAGCTGGAGAAGGTCCTGGGCAAGACTCTGGGGGTCCCGCTGTTCCAGGAACAGGCGATGCGGGTGGCGATCGAATGCGCCGGGTTCACGGCGAGCGAGGCGGACCAGCTGCGCCGCTCGATGGCAACCTTCAAGCATACCGGCGGTGTCAGTCATTTTCGGGACAAGCTCGTGAACGGCATGATCGCCAAGGGCTACGACCAGATTTTCGCCGAGACCACGTTTAAGCAGCTCGAAGGCTTTGGCAGCTACGGCTTCCCTGAAAGCCATGCGGCGTCCTTCGCGCTGATCGCCTATGCCTCGTCCTGGCTGAAATGCCATCACCCGGATGTGTTCTGTGCAGCATTGCTCAATGCCCAGCCAATGGGTTTCTACGCCCCCGCTCAAATCGTCCGCGACGCAGCCGACCACGGCGTCGAAATCCGGCCGGTCTGCATCAACGCCTCGCGCTGGGACTGCACGCTGGAGCCGACAAACCGGGATGACCGCTTCGCGGTCCGGCTCGGCCTGCGCATGGTGAAGGGCTTGGCCAACGCCCATGCGGCGAAACTCATCGCCACGCGCGGGGATCGTCCCTTTGCCTCGGTGGACGATACCTGGCGCCGCGCCGGAGTGCCGGCGGCGGCACTGGTGCAGATCGCCGAGGCGGACGGTTTCCTCCCCAGCCTGCATCAGGCGCGGCGGGAGGCGCTGTGGACGCTGAAGGGGCTGCGCGACGAACCGTTGGCTTTGTTCGCGGCGGTCACGGCGCGTGAAGCCGATGAGGCGGCGCTTGCCGAACAGGCGGAACCGGCAATGGCATTGCGACCGATGACCGGCGGACGGGAGGTGGTGGAGGATTACGTCCATATGGGCCTCAGCTTGAGGGCGCACCCGGTGAGTTTTTTGCGCGAGGAATTCCGCCGGCGGAAAATTGTCACATGCGACCAGGCTATGCGCGCGCCCGATAATAAGTGGCTGGAAACCGCCGGGATTGTCCTCGTGCGTCAAAAACCTGGCTCGGCCAAGGGCGTGATGTTCATCACGATCGAGGACGAGACCGGGATCGCCAATCTCGTGATCTGGCCGGACCTTTATGAAAAGCAGCGGCGGATTATCCTCTCATCGGGCATGATGGCCGTCTATGGCCGGGTGCAGCGGGAAGGAGATGTTGTGCATCTCATCGCGCACCGGCTCACCGAGTTGTCGGCCGAACTGGCAAGTGTCGGGGAGCGTGATGTTGCGTTTCCCATGCCGGATGGCCGTGCCGACCGGGCGAAGACTGGCGGCGGCACGGACACGCGCGAGACCATCGGCCACACGATAAGGGAAATCCCTCTCCCAGATCTCCATCTCGATCGGATTAAGGTAAAGACGAGGGATTTTCGATAATCTTCCTGCGGGCTGCTTGTGTTGGCACACCGTGTTTCATCTGGCTTTGGGAACCAGGCGTTTCCTGATCGTCATTAGGCTGCGTCCGCAGGGTTTCGCCCGTAAGTGGCGATATGGTTTTCAACTGATGTTGCTTATTGTATGAGCTGCGTCCGCCGGCATTTTAGTCTATAATTTCGGCAGACACGCGAGTAGCTTTATTAATAAAGGAATTCCAAAACATGGCGAAAGCCGCACCAAAGAAAACCGCAAAGCCTGTGACCAAGGCTGTTAAGCCGAGTGGTCGTTCTGCCGTTGCGAAGACGACCAAGGTTGTTAAAGCCGCAGTTCCAGTGAAAAAGTCGGCTGTTACCAAAGCACCGGTGGTCAGCAAAGATGAGCTTCGCGCTCAACTTGAAAAAGCACAAAACATCATCGCCACATTGCGGACGAAGAGCCGTGAAGCCGCTCGTGCTGCCAAAGCGTCGGCCGCACAGATTGGTGAACTGGAAGCAAAGCTGGCTCAGCTAGAAAAGAAACTGGTCGCCCAGTCAAAGCCTACAAAGCCAGCTCCCGCTGCGGTAAAACCTGTGAAACAGCGTGGCCGTAAGGCTACTGTAAAAGCTGACGTCGACGCGCCAGTTGAATCTGATGACGTGCCGGTTAAGTCTTCAGACCTGACACCGACGGATGCTGAGACCACCGAGGATTAAATTCTGCGAAATGCTATAGGCCGGTGCCGTTTAGAAAAATTAAGCGGCACCGGCCATAATGGAAAACCGCCGTAGGCCGGGCCGCCCGCCCCTTGCATCAAATCCACGGCAAACCGTTCTCAATATCCTTCGCCTGCTCGACTGTGACTCGGCCCACCGTCTTACGTTTGTGTGTCAGGAAACGACAGACGGCCCCCATCGGGGTATTGCTGGTCCCCTGGTGGAGATGAAGCCAAAATGGCGGCCGACCTCGCCAAGCTGGCGGCGAGGCTGGACACCCATCGCTATGAATTCTTTATGTCACCCTTGCTTCCCGGAAATGAGCACCGGCAACCGTTCGAGCGGGATGATGTGCAGGTCTGGTCCGTTGATATGTAGGCGAATCAGGCGTTACCTATGGTCCAGCGATCATGTTTCTTAGCATCTCCCGATGCGTCGGCGCCAATAACTCAGCCTCATTCAACCAGTCTCCGAAGAGAAGATTCTCGGACGCAACACCCTTTCCGCGCAATACGCTCGCTAGGTCTGACAGGCTGTCCCGCATAACCCTTTGGCCGTTATCCAGGACCGCCAGATAAAGGCCGCCAGCCATCGTGTAGATGCTTGCTTTCATAGAGCGTGAATAGCATTTCGCGGCGCGGCCGGCCATATCAATCCCATGAAATGATGGCGGCTACGGGATCCTGCACAGTCCGGCCGCTCGGCTCTGCGATTCGATACGAAGCAGCCTCAATTAGGCTAGCAAAAAAAATGCCGGGAATTAAACATCATCGAATCTCGACAGGTGCCACACGGATCAGAGTGCGAGCGCGTTCAAGCGGGATTTTTTCGGCCCACATCCATGGGCCGGATGCACCTGCTTCCAAGATATAAATCGCCGCGGTCGGCATCACGGCATCAGCGGTTTGAAGCGCGTAAATCGCGTTGCCCGCGTGCGCCAACGGCTGCCCGGTGCTGGCATCAAAAGCGATATAGGTGAAGTCGCTCATCGCGGCCACTGGCCCCGCCACTCCCGGTAAGCACTCACGCTGGTTCAGCTCTGTCGCGGTCAATAAAATTGATGCGGCCGTCATTGCCGACAATGATCTCGGCTTCTGACCGGTCCGTGGTTTCGCCGTCCTTGCGCCAGGCCCGGTAACTGAGCTCGCCGTTGACGATCACGCGGACGCCCTTTTTTCCCTTGTCGTGCAACACCCCGATGAGGCCAGGCTGGAAGGTGACGATCTTGTGCCAGTGCAAATTCTTGCGCCACTCACCCTTGTCTTTGTCATACCAACCCGTATCGGTTGCAATGCTGAAACTCGCCACGTCGCGGCCAGATTGCGTGGTGCGAATCTCTGCGTCGCTGCCCAGCCGGCCCATCAGCTCAACCTGGTTTATATCTGCCATGTCACTTTTTCCTTCTCGCGGTTAAGTAGAAGATTACAACTAAACGACTATAACCGTCATATTTTACCGGAAAATTGGTAAATAATGCACATTTATATTCCGTCATAATGTTAAAATTCCCGAATTTAGTAGGAGCGGGAGGGGAAGGCCACCCCCAAACCCACCCCCCAAAAAACAGACA
>VFSW01004396.1_pt1 | contig 21050 bp, 12 predicted proteins | sample 5358111 | NCBI WGS metagenome assembly VFSW01 (sample SAMN11554181, study PRJNA540505) | mine drainage metagenome | isolation source: sediment from site ElyBrook_90M | place: USA: Ely Copper Mine, Vershire, VT | collected 2017
AACCGGGTGCCACGCTCCAGAGTCTCGCGACCAACGTGCCGATCGAGGCCGCCAATGTCCTCGGTACTGTCACGACCAATACGACGCTCTCATTCGCGAAGCAGTCGGTGCAGGACATCACTACGGCGACCTCGGGGCTGACCTATACGCTCTCGACAGCAGGTGTGACGGTGAATCAGGACGTAATGATTCGATCGCACATCACGGGATCGATTACCGGGCCGCTGTGGGCGAGCAGCTCAGGTGCAATCAAGTGGGCGGGTGGCAGCGCGCCCACGTCGAGCGGCACCAGCGGCTATACGGACATCCTGCGGTTGTATTTTGACGGCACCAACTGGCAGGAAATATCGAGGAGCATCGGGAATCATTAGAAGCAGTCAGCGATCCGTGGCGCGGATGATCAGTTAGCTGGCAAGTGAGGGGCATTGCGATCGGCTCACTCCTGAACGTTGGGCCGCCCAACCGGCCTCGGCGCGAGGTCGGTCTTAATCGCGAGCCATGCGGGAGCGGGCTGCAAATCCGCGATTTTTCCGATCCAGCTCTTGCCGTCCCACTTCAGCCCGCTTAGCCGATACATCTGCCGGCACGGCTCGTTGAACTGAGTCTCTTTGTAGTGCCCGATGCAGAGGTGATCGCCTGGCGCAAGTGTCGCCAGGGAGTTCAGGAGCGCGTATTCGATCCCGAATCCGAAAGCCCGGCAGCTCAACACGAAGACCGGGATTTCGACTCGGTCCGGTTTCCAATCGACGCACATGACTCCCACCACCCCCATGCTTCCGAATTTGTCGCTCGCCTCCGCGGGAATGACCGAGTGCAGAGTGCCGTTCCCGTTTTCGAGCTCCCCAACGCTGGTGCGGCTGCCGCATAGATTGAACTGGTTCGTGCGATTGATCAGTTCCGCGGCGCGCTTCAAGCCGGACCGGCCAGCCTCCCGAATCCTGACGGAGAGCTCCAGCGCCGACAGTGCCGTCGCCTCGTCTTCGACCGGCCTCGAGCCTTCCGATGACCCGTTGACGAATTGCTCTCGCTTCGCGCGTTCGTGATACAGCCTGGTGCGATCTTCGGCCTGTTCAGGAGGCAGACTCTTCTGCCAGTGGGACAGCAGATTCCAGGTCTCCGGTTGTGACGCGTCGAGCGCGACGATCTCAGGAAACGCGTCCCGCATGCGAGCCAGCTCGTCGGGGCGATCGTCGATGAAAACGAAGTCTTGCAACTTCAGGTTCAATTCGTCGCGAATCTCCGCCATATTGGCGGCCTTGGAATTCCAGTTGATCCGCGGTGCGACGAAATCGTCCGCCTGCAGAGCAGCTCCAGTCCAGTGAACATTCTTCGGATCGTTTTTCGAATTGATCGACAGCAGCACGCCCCTTCGCCGCAATTCTTTGAGCATGGCCTGCTTTTCCAGGTAATGAGTGACCGGTCCTTCTCCGATCACGCCCTCCCACAGCGTGTTGTCCAAATCGCACACGACAACCTTCCTGGTTGCGAGAAAAGCCGCCGTGTAAACCGCCTCGAAGTAGGGACCACGACCCAACTCGACGCCGAGGCGAGTCGGATGCAACGCGTTGCTGTCAAGGTACACTCGGCTCAGCCGCCAATCGCCGTGTTGCGTGCGGAGGCCATTCTCGTCGATCAGCAACACGCGGGAATTCATCTGCGGTTTACTGAGATAGGCATCGATGCCGTCGTTGATGAGCTTTCGTGCCCGAGTTCGACCGCGGAGCGAAACCAGATTCTTAGCCACCCCGGATAACCCGCCGCACGATTGAATCGTTGCGGCCGTGTTGTGAACGTAGATAGGACAACGAAAGTGCTCTGCCAGCATATCCAAGGTCGCGCACAAGTCACCCAGCAACCCATCGACGTATCGCGCCATCTTCGCGGTCGGCCAGAAACTGCTCTTCAGTTGGAGCAGCGCCTCGTACTCCGGCAGATTCCTGTGACTGAAGCGACTGAAGAACACCAGGTCGAATTCATCGGCCTTCAACGCTCGGATTCGATTGCGCAGCACAGGCAGCACGCGTTCATTGAGCAGAGTTGGCTGGCTGCCGATTTGAGCTAGTGCGGTCGGAGCGACCAGCGCAGTAATGATCTCGAACTGAATGCAATCCCCAATGAAGAGAATCCGCAGCCGCTTAAGCGGGGGCTTTGATAGCGACACCGCAATCCGGTCCAGATCGGCGCCAAGCATCTCAAGCGCGCGCGCGGACACCTGTGATCTAAGAGTCGCGCTCCACGAGGACTTCGCAAGCTCGAGCGCCTTATGCGACTTATAGTCGCTCGGCGCACCCTCGGCCGCCAGGTCGGCGGCTAGTCGCGAGTGAACCCAGCCGGCGAACAGCTCCTGATACACCCGGTCGCGAGTTCTGAACCATGCTGTCAGCAGGTCCACCGCCGTCAAAAGCTGCGCCCGACCCCATTCCTCCACCTGTTCGAATCGCTGCGGGACCGTCCAGCTCGCACATTCCTTATCTCGCACCGCTGCGTACAGCGTCCGGCTGAGTTCTTCGCGATTGTTCGCCAACGCGACTGCCAGGCGGTGGCTATCCGGATCGTCTTCTGAGAAAAATAACGTCATACGACTGACTCCGGACCTCGCGCTCGATCAAACAAAGCGCGCGGAACCGGCAGTGTCTATAGTAGTGAATTGCCTCTTATCCGTCTTGCGCTCAGTGTTCAAGTAGCGGGACATCCTGCGATTGTATTTTGACGGCATCAACTGGCAGGAAATATCGAGGAGCATCGGGAATCATTAAAGGGCGATCGCTCAGTGCTGGATTCATCGGTTGTTCTGCGATGATGAACGATCGTCGGTGCTCGACAATCGATACAGCGTGAAATCGGTCCAGTAAGCGCCGCTTTCAAATTTCGGGATTGAATAGATCGGTTGCAGGCGGGTCTTCAGTTCTGGCAGGGAGTATCCAAAGGTCTTCGCGGAATTAGCGTCAAAGATTTGGTGCGGATAGTCAGCGACATACTTGAGGTTAATTGTGTCCATATACGCGACTAGTCGATGGTCGAGCACATATGGATATACCTGGTCGTTTACGACACCATCCAGGTTCACAATCCCGCCATCGAGGAAGTAGCCCAGGATTCCGGCATTCCAGCTCCCGATTTGACCTTGCACCGGATGTTGTCGAAGGTAGTCCGACATAGCGAGCGTGTTGTACTGATACGGCCATAAGGGTTGAAAAGCCTGCGGCACATTACGCGCGCATAAGATGGCAATTCCAAGCGCTGCGCAACTCTGTGCGAAAGTGTCGCTCTCAAGAAAACCGAACAGGGGACCCAAAGCCAGGACGAACGGAATAACAAAGTCGGCGGTGTACCATGGTTGGACGCCCCCATCGGCACCATAGACAACTATGTAAAGCGCAATCGCTCCCGCGCCGGCAAGCATGAATAGTAAGTCGTCGCGCAAGAGCGTGCGCGCGTGGACTTCCAATCGACCGGATGATTCCGCTCGTCGGTGCTGAAGCCATCTCACGAGGATGACCGCCGCAACACCTAGCGCGACCAGGAGCGACAATTTCCTCGTTCGCCCGAGAGTATCCAGGGCTGTCTTGATCGATGGATCAAGCTGATATCCCAGCCGCGTTGCCCAGAGTGCCTTTGCTCTGACGCTGCCTGAAAGCAGTTGCCCGCTGAACCAGTAGTTATGAACGAACACCATTCCCAGTCCCACGCTCGCGCCTACCAGCCCCGCTATACTTCGGTAAAGATACCTCCAGACACCAGTCGCGATCCCGAAACTAGCGCAAGCAACGAAGATCATAAGCGGAAGGCCGCCGAAGTCGCTTCGAGCAAGGCTGCCTAGAATTCCGAGCAGAGCGCAGCCAAATATTTGGCGTTGGCCGGGGCTGTTTGGATCTCCGAAGACGGCAGTCACGTAGAGACTGGCGACCAACACCACGTATGGGAATTCGAGTATCGAGAGGCTCTGGCTAAGAAACGCGGGCGCGCAGAACAATAGAACTACGAGCAGCAGCGCGGGAGGCCGAAAATGTCGCGCGACGAAATTGGTAGTCACCACAATCGCGCCGAGCGAGCATAACAAGCCCGCGCTCATCCAGAATTTAACGGCAATCCACGGCGAATCAAACAGCCGCGGAAAGAGACTCATCAGATATACGTTAAGCAGATGAAAGCCGGTGGTAGTCGTGAGCCTGCCGTCGAATGACCACCGGCCAGTTGTCAGAAAATGGCGGGCAATCTGGAGCTCATAGAACGCGTCATCGGGAACGAAGCCTACCAGCACTCGTTGCGGCCGCGTGATCACGTAGAAAAAGTGAGCAATCGCCAGCGCGGAGAGTCCTGCTGCGACAATCCCGGGCCGCAGCAAGCGACGGATTCCCGGGTCGTTTTTCGTATTCTGATGCTCAGCGAATTTTTGCAATCGAGCCAGACCCTAACAGTTGTTGTCCGGAGAAAGTACAGTCAACGTGCTGTCTCGCAACAGTAGCTATCGCGCTGGAGACGATCGCGCTGCGACCTGAGCCTCGCAGACTTCCGGTGTTTCTTGAGGGTCGTTCCCTCTCTCGGCACGCGAGTCCAATGAAGTGCCATGCCACCAGAGCACTACCGGCAACGCCGCGAACATCGCGAAAAGCGTGAGTGGCCCCAGGATTGGAAGCATCCTAAGGATGCGGGCAGCTAGATCATTGCTGAAGATTATAGGCCACTTGACCGCGATCATGATCGTGATGAAGAGGAGCGCGGAGTTCCATCGAATCGAGTCACGCCACTCGCTGCGGTTCAAGATCGAGGCGAAAGCGACGAGGGCGGGAATCAGGAACACAAAGTGGTGAAACCACGAAAGCGGCGCAATCAGGAAGCTCGCGACGCTGATCGCGCCGAATCCGTAGTCGTAGAACGCTGACCGGCCTTGGCGGCGAAGTGTCCAACAGGCGAGGATCGTCAACCCTAGCACGGCCGCTTGTACGAATGGTCCGATGCTGGCGGTCGTGCTCTCGCCAAGTATTCTGGACAGCGCGCCATTGAGGCTCTGATTCGAGAGTGCCGATGGCGGAAAAAGACCGTAGGTGGAGATGCCAAATCGGCCGGTCGGCATAACATTGACGAACCAGGCCTGCCACACTCCTCGCGGGACTGTTAGCCATGAGAGCAACGCGTCGCCGGCGGCGAAGATGGTAAACCAGGCGACCACCTTGAAGTCGCGGCGGAGCAGGAACGGTAGCAACAGCAGGGCGGGATAAGTCTTCAGGAGAGTAGCTATCAATAGAGCGCCCGCGCACGCGACTTCGCCTCCGCTCTGACGCGCGCTCATCCAGGCGAAGACTATCGCTGCCGTTGCTATGATGTTGACCTGGCCGGCTTGGAAAGTCAGGTCGATCGCGCTGAAGCTCGCGAGAGCCACGAGGCTGACCAGACGCCACGAGTCAGGCCACTGCTCCTCTTCAGCGATCTGGATAACGACAAAAAGTACATACACGAGGCAAAGAAAACTGAGCAACTCAAACACAAACAGTGAAGCACCAAATCCAGCCAATGCCAGCGGGAAAAACACTGGCAACGAGGTGGGTGGATAAAGGAAAGGGAAGACGTGCACACCCTTCGCGCGCGCGCCGAGCGCCGAGAGGTCGTAGGGATTGCCACCCGCTCGGTAGGCGCCCGCCGCGCGATAGAAGGTCGGGAAGTCGATCGACCGCATAGCACGTACCAAGCCGAGTGGCGATCCAACCAGGTGTGCCAGATACGGCGCAAACTGGTAGCAAGCGATAAAGAGGGCCATGCCGAGCACGGCCCTCGCGGGATGGGCAACCCGTGGGGGACAAGCTCCGGTGGAAAGAGGCAGGCCGCCCTGGCGCTCGTAATCTTCTCGGCCAAGTGCCATTAGGACTGCAAGGCTAGCACTTCAGGGAAGGTGATGGAAAAGAACAACAGAATCTTCACCGATCTAAGCGTTCAACGCTCATACACTTCGAAATAAACGCCTTTAAATATTAGCGTAGCGTTGTCGAGGGCTGTTTGAAATTCTGGGCCCGGCCAAGTTGTGACGGGATTTCCGAGTTCTGGAATGGTGGGGATTACAACTGCTTTCGCAGTGCGCAGCTGCGTGAGTTTCTCTCGAAGTTCGTTGTCATTCGCTTCCCCGGGTACGATGAACGCACCCACGGGCCTGCGCAGCCAGGGAAACAGCATCTCGGCGCCGCCGTCCCAGGTAAACAGTTCCGGGTTCTTATCCATCACCATCGAAGTGACGTGACTCCATTCGGCGGATTCGGCCGGCAGCGCAAATAATCCTGCGGTTACACTACTTTGCTTCATGGTTCTCCAAGCTATGATCGACGATTTAAATGACCCGTAATTTCCGATAGCGGCGAGTATACAGAGACCCCATACAACTCTAGCAGAGGCCGGACTCCAGGCAGCCGTGGCTATCACTCCCATTGCTAGAATGTAGCCGTAATAAGTCCACGAAGCCGGAGCACCATAGAAAAAAACCAGAAATGCGAGATGCAGCAGCGTACAGGTAAGCACGATTTCATAAGTGTCCGGCGCACCTATCTTGTGCTGCAGAATTCGCCAACTCACAAGAACGGTCGCAGCGACCAGGTAAACCGTAGCACATAACAAGAATGTAGTTGGGGTGCCAAGGTAGTAAGTCAGCCTCATCCCAGGAAAGTAAAACAACGACGCAATCGCACTCCATCCATAGTGCAGCACTCGATAAGCCTCTGCTCCATTCAGGGGCAGCAAGCTGCGGACGAGCGCGCTCCAACCGAACGTAGTGCCTAGTAAAAAGACCAAGCCCAGCCCGGTAAGCACTGTCGGTACCAGCGCGCGCGAGAGGCCTGCGATTCCAAGCCTGCCCTCACGCTGCAACTCGATGACAATGAAAATCAACAAAACCAAACCGTAAAAGTAGCCCATGACAGGCTTGGTGAAGCACGCGGCGGTAGCGAAGGCTAGACTTTGGCTTCGTTTACCCTGTGCCTGCAATAGCAAACCCACAGACAGGAGTATCGGTTCGAGAGCGTGTGGCAGATCGTTTCCGAGCGCAACGATAAATGGCAGGCTGAGCAGTGCCAACGCCTGACCCGCCGTATTGCTCTCGAGGCTTGCAAATCTCCCAATCGTTACAGCGAAAATAAATGCGCATGGGAGGCTCAGCATAAGAAACGACGCCGGACCGGCGGCCACGAGATGGAACCATAGTTCCTGTAGGAACAAGGGCAGGAGGCCGTACTGCCAGGTGAAATCGGTAACCGGCATGGAGCCTCGATGAACAAGATAATGGGCGACCAGGTACCCTCCCCAATCCCAGAAAGCGAACTTGTTGAAATTGTATAAGAGTGGCCATTCCAACAGACACAAAGCACAGAGCTCCATGATCAGGAGGGCGGTTAACAGGTGGCGAAAGGAGCGACGGTGTTTGGTGAATGCCATTTCGATGCCCGGCGGTTTCAGAAGGCTATGGCTACTTTGGAATCCGTGCGACGGTAAACTGTAAAGTACTTGCCCTTGAACGCTACCATGCTCGATTTTGAAAGTAGGTCATTAAACTCCGGCCATGCGTTCAAAAACTCCGGGTTGTTGGGCACCTCCGGCACGATTGCGATCTGAGCGGTCGAGAGCTGGTCGATCTTGCGTCTCAGCTCTGTTGCGGTGGTCTGTCCCCTAATTAATGCGGCCACTACCGGCCGGGCCATTTCGGGAAATAACAGCTCGGTGGAACCGTCGTAGGCGAGCACTACAGAAGAGTTGCCTTTGGCGAGATCGAGGACGTGTAACCACTCCTGACGTTCGTCAGGGTTTGCCCACAGTCCGGCGGTGGCGGCGCTGGGCGCGGTGTTGAACCAGGCGTGAAAGTTCTGAACTAACATCCCCTTTTGGCCTGCCACACCGAGGATGATCAGCAGCCAGACCAACTTCTCAGAATACTTTGACCACAGTGTCATCGCCGCGACTCCCATCGCCAACAGATAGGGATAGGATGTCCATGAGGAGCTGTTGCCGAAGAAAAACACAATGAAGGCGACGTGCAGAAGTGCGCAGAAGAGCGTGAGCTCGCGAGCGGGGGCTGGATCCTCGCGATTTCTGAAACTTGCCAGCACCGCAAACGCCGACAAACAGCCGCCCGCAATTAGAACGACCGACGCAGCGAACCAGAATGCGACCACAGTTCCGAAATAGTAGCCGGGATGCACTCCCGCAAAGTACCAGAAGCCTCGGCCGGAGCCGGTGAAGAATCCGTTGTTGGCGGCGCGATAGATCTCAACCCCGGTTAGTGGCAGCGAGAGCCTGACCGTCGCCGGAACGCCGTAGAGTGCTATCGAGGCCGCCAACACGACGAGCAGCGTCACCGCGGCTGACTGGACTTCCCGCGCCAGCGAAGAGGCGGTTAACTTAGAGTCCTTCCACAACGCCGTGACGATAAAAATCAGCAGCAGGAAGCCATATACGAATCCCATACTCGGCTTGACCAGAGCCGCGGCGGTGACCAGCACCAGCGCATAGGACCGGCGCCGGTCAGCCTGCGCGGCCAGCGCCCACACTATCAAGACTCGCTCGAGCGCGTGGGCAAGAGTGATATCCATGATTATGGAAAACGGCACGCACACTGCGATGAGTAACAGGGCCGGCCAGCGGAGTCTCAGTACATCCGCGAACCGCGCCAGGCCCAAGGCGAACACCCAGTCGCAGATGGCGGTTGCAGTGAAAAAGGCGCGTGGGGTCAACCCCAGGAGGCCGAACGAGAGTTGGCCGAAGAGCAGCGACAGCGGACCATAGGGGTAGCCAAAATCCACACCTGGTCTATAGCCATGCTGAATCAGATACTGAGCATTCAGGTTCAGTCCGTAATCGCCGAAGGCAGTCCCGTCAAATCCGAGGCGGGTCGGAATTTGAAAGAAGACGATCGCCAACACTTCCACGGCGAGCATCGCCCAGAACCACTTTTGAACGATCGAAATGACCGAAGCCGGCGGGTGCGTCTGATTGCGGATCAACAATTTATCGGAGACGGATGGTGATGCTGTCATTTTCTCTTTTTCGGGCAACCAGCATTCTTCGCCAATGCTTGCTCAGTAGCAATTCTGCCAGAACTGCAATACGAAAGTCCGTGCATTCTTAGACGGAGAGAGGGCGACTAGAGATAATCGGAGCGAGGAATTGGCGAGCGTAAACCTCTTCAGGATAGATATAACGTCTCTTGATTATACTTCTATTTTCTGCAACTATCGTCGTTCGTTGCTAACAGCCCCGATTAATTGACAACGTCGGTTACTTAACCGCATCGCACGCAGCTGGTTGCGACCGGGTCCCAGGCTAAGAGTTCACTTTCTTGGCCTCTGGCCATCGCGTGCGGTACTGTTAATGGCGCCTTCTAGAGTGTTGATTCTCGCGTTTCGAACTTGGGGCAGCCCTGCAAGGGAGGGCGGACGCATGGCAAAAATTGGTTGATTCCTCAAGACTTCCACCAGAACATTTGCGCGATTTCCCCCCATGAAAAAGATCCTATTTCTAGCATCGAGCTTGGCTCTCGTCCTGTTGGGTTCAGCCATGGCAGTGTGGAGTGCTGATATCGTAGGGACGATCGTGAATCCGGCGGGCGCAGCGATTCCTGGGATTACGGTCTCGGTTCAGAATGAGGCGGGTGCGGCGGTCGGCAACGGTGTGACAGACGAAGACGGTCAATATGTGATTCACGGCCTCGCGCCCGGAACTTACACGCTCACCGCGAAGGGTCAGTCGGCGGTTACGTACATCGGCGAGCAAGGTATTACCGTGAACTGGGGAATCGCGCCGCATTCGAAGGGCCTCGCAGTGGCAAGGCAGGGCACGGCGCCCTCAGCGGCATCGTCAGCCGCAACTCGTTGATGAATGATTTGCAGCCATGCGGGTCGGCGTCTGAAATAGCGACAGAAACGACGAGAGTGTCCAAAATGGCGGTCGAGATTGTGCAGGTCTTGACCTCGAAGCGCCGCTATTAGAAGATTATAAACGTTCTCATAGACTAATAAAACGTCGCATGACTGGTTTGCTGAAACACTTTTCGGAAGCGGCTTCCTGCGCAGTCGTAGGGCTGAACATAGTGGCTGCGCTGGCGGTTTTCGGTTGCTCGTCGAGCACACCAAAACCAACTGCGGACCAGATTTCGGGAGCGCCGCCGGTAGCGGACAATCGCATTCCGAGCAGCGCAAGTTCGCCGAAAAACCAGGAGCGGCTGAAGGCTTTGTGGGATAAGCGGTCCGGACGTGAAGTGGCATTCACGGATTATCCGGTCGGTCCCGGCGACGTGATCGACATAACGGCTCCGGGCGTGGACGATCTGAGTAAACGCACGGTGCGGGTAAGCGGCGAGGGTGAAATCGATCTTCCGCTTATAGGTGCGCTCAAGGTTGGGGGTCTGACAGAAGCGCAAGTGAGCGACAAGCTGAAAGAAGCGCTGGCGAAGTACATGTACAGTCCGCAGGTGGAGGTGTTCGTCAAGGAGTATCACAGCCGGCAAGTCGCGGTAGTGGGCGCGGTTCGCGCGCCCGGCCTGATTCAACTGACTGGCGCGGGCGAGAGTATTCTCGACGCTATCACGCAAGCGGGCGGGATGACGGCGGACGCGGCCGATGAGATAGTAATTCTGCCGCAAGTGCAGGGTGGGCATTCAAGCTTGCAGAAGGTAGCAGCGTCCTACCAGCAAGCGCCCAAGGCGGTCGCGCCGGACGGCTCGAGAAATCAACCCAAAACGCAGGGGCAACCCGATACTCCCGATGCTTCCGCCGGCGCACCTCCGCGCCTCACGTTGGCCTCGCTGGAGGAGAACGCCAGCAACGGGCCCGCGGTTGTGATTCCGCTCAAGAGCAGCGCGTTTCAAGGCAGCCTCAGCTACACCAACATGCCGGTGGAGCCCGGCGACATGATCGTCGTTCCAGGTGGCGGCAATGTCATGGTGACAGGATGGGTTCAAAATCCGGGATTTTTCCCGGTCGGGTCGGGCTTGACGGTGCTGGGAGCGGTTGGTGCCGCAGGCGGAGCGATGTACGCAGCCGATCCAACCACGGCGACGCTGATTCGCAGCGATGGAGCGGGGAACAAGGTCTCGATTCCGGTGAATCTGAACAAAATTGCCACCGGCGAGAACGCTGACATCCCGGTCCGTGCAAATGACGTAATCGATGTCCCTTACTCGGACCTGAGAATCGGTCCGTATGTCGTTTACAACGTCCTGACCCGCATGGCAGTGCCAGTGCCCAACCCGTGAGAGCGATTGCCTCCGACATACCGGTGTTAGACGATGATGGCCGCTCCCGTAAATCAACAAAGAGTCAGCGCGTAATAGGTTTGCTGATACACGTATCAAAACCGGCTTCCTGCATGGTGCTATTTCTAGCCTTGGCTGGTGCGGTGGCGGTTTCCGGCTGCTCGGCGAGCGCTCCGGCAGCCGCCGCGCCGGAGAATCAGGGAGCTCCGGCGGTGGCGGACACTCGTGTGCCAAGCACCGCAAGTTCGCCGCTCAATCAGGAGCGGCTGAAGGCTTTGTGGGAAAAGCGGTCCGGGGAAGAGATCGCATCGACGGATTATCCGATAGGCCCGGGCGACGTAATTGAGATCTCGGTCCCCGGAATGGACGATTTGAAGGATCGCATCGTGCGGGTGAGTGGCGCGGGCCAAATCGAACTCCCGCTGTTAGGGAAACTCGACGTTGGCGGTATGACCGAAAAGGGCGTGCGGGACGAGCTTAAAAGTGCGCTCACCAAGTACATGTACAATCCGCAGGTGGATGTGTTCGTCAAGGAATACCACAGCCGCCAGGTCGCAGTGGTCGGTGCAGTTCGTAATCCGGGTCTGATCATGTTGACCGGTGCGGGCGAGAGTATCCTCGATGCGATCAGTCAGGCGGGCGGATTGACGGCGGACGCGGCCGACGAGATCGTAATCCTGCCACAGGTGCAGGGCGGCCACGAAAGATTGCAGCAGTTGGCGGCGGCCTACGAAGAAGATCCCAAGCCGAGCGGCTCGACGATCAAGCCGGACAACTCAAGAAACCAACCTCGCGAACAGACGCAACCAGGCACACCCGATGTCTCGCGCGATACACCCCACACCGGCATCACGATGGCATCGCTCGGGCAGAACATCAGCAACGGGCCGGCGCTGGTAATACCGCTTAAGAGCGGAGCCTTTCAAGGCAGCCTCAGCTACACCAACATGCCGGTGGAACCCGGAGATATCATCGTGGTGCCAGGCGGCGGCAACGTCATGGTGACGGGATGGGTTCAAAGGCCGGGATTTTTCTCGGTCGGCTCGGGCCTGACGGTGCTGGGCGCGGTTGGCTCGGCGGGCGGCGCGATGTACGCGGCCGATCCGACCACGGCCACGCTGATTCGTAGCGACGGGTCAGGGAACAAGGTCTCGCTGCCGATAAATCTGGATAAAATTTCTACCGGCGAGGAAGCTGACATCCCGGTTCGCGCGAATGACGTTATTGATGTACCGTATTCGAACCTGAGAATCGGCCCCTACGTCGTCTACAACGTCCTGTCGCGGATGGCACTGCCGATACCCGCGTTCTAACATGAAAAGAAGCAGATGACCCAGCCCTCGCCATATTTTATTCGTCGAAATCCGGAAGTCGTGGCCGAGCCTTTCGACAGCTCGATGCGCCGCAGTTTTTCCGAAGAGGACGAGCGCAAACTCGACCTTCTCCGGTACTGGATCACGATCAAGAAGCATCGCTGGTTAATCGCTTCGGTCGCCGTGGCCATCGCGCTCATCGTTGCGATTCGGGTCTCCTCGATGGTTTCGATGTACACGGCGGAAGCCACGATTCTGCTGCGGCCGGGTACGCCTCAGCTTCTCGATAACCGCTCGCCGCAAGCGGAAGATCAGACTTACGAAGACAATAGTGACGAAGCGGACTTCGTGAAGACCCAGTGCGAAATCCTGCGCAGTCGCACGCTGGCTGCTAACGTGGTTCAGAATGAAGGCCTGGCGAATGATTCGGCCTTCACCGGCAGGACCGTCAAGCCACGCGAGTCGGGATCGCTCACGACCGCCTTCAAGCACTGGCTTAAAGGCGTCTTCGGGTCTTCGCCAGCCAAGCCCGCGCCAGCCAGGAGCCAGCAGGACACGACCGCGGGCCTGGTCGGCATGTATCAGGCGGCCTTCCAGATAACCCCGGTGCCCCAGACCGATTTGGTCAAAATCATTTTCACCACCACCAACCCGCAGCTCTCGGCGAGGTTGGCCAACGCCCATGCCCACGCCTACATCCGCGAAGGAATCGATTTGCATACGCAGGCCAATGCCGAGGCGGAACGATTCCTGCGCGAAAAGTTGGTCGAGTTGAGGGAGAAGCTGGAAAAATCCGAACTCGCGCTCAACAACTACCGGCGTGACAAAGGCATCGTGCCGGGTCTCATGTCGATGGACGGCAAGGAGACCGTTGTAGTCGATCGTCTGTCAGATCTGAGCAAGCAACTCACCAATGCGCAGGTCTCCAGGATTGGACTCGAAGCCCAGGTTGCGCAGATCCACCAGCACCAAATCGGGCAAGTGCCACAACCCACTGGCGGTAGCAACACCACGACTGGCCTCGATGGGCAGCTGGCCACGGCGTTGAGCGACTACGCTGCGATGTCGAAGCAATTCAAGCCCGACTATCCGCCGCTCGCGCAGCTCAAGGCGCGAATCGATCGTTTACAACAGACTTCCAACGAACAAATAGAGAAGTACGCCCAAAGCGTAGAGGCGTCCTATGGCGCTGCCAAGATTAAAGAAGATGACCTTCAGGATGCCTTGGAACGGGCGCGCAGCCAGGCGCTAAGTCTCAATGATGCCTCTGTAGAGTACGCAATATTACAGCGAGAAGTTGACACCAATCGGGAGCTGTACAACAGCGTGCTCCAAAGAATGAAGGACGTCGGCCTGGCGGCCGAGAGTGAAGCGTCGAACACCGTCGTGGTCCACGCCGCGGTAGCGCCCGGCGGTCCGTCGAGTCCGCAACTGGGGCTGGCGGTCCTGCAGGCGATGGCTTTCGGGCTGGCACTCGGGATCGGTCTGGCGTTTTTCATCGAGTACCAGGACAAGACGCTCAAGACTCCTGATGAAGTCGAGCAATACCTGCACCTTCCGAGCCTCGCTGCCGTACCGTCGTTTGCGCGAGTCGAATCGAGGGCGTTCAGAAAGGAAGCGATCAAGGCCAACGGTACGAGTGCGGCGGTGCCGGTCAAGAACCTGGAGATTGCCGGTTCGCTCAGCAGGTACTCGGTTATCGGCGAAGCGTACCGCGCGCTCAGAACCGCGTTGCAACTCTCGCGAGCGGGGTCTCCGCCGAAGTCGATTCTCCTGACCAGTGCGACGAACTCCGAAGGCAAGACGGTCAGCGCAATCAACACCGCTGTAGTTTTCGCTCACACCGGCGTCAGGGTTCTGGTCGTAGATGCGGATCTACGGCGTCCGCGATGCCACCGGGTACTCGGCATCGACAATCGGCTCGGGTTGACCGAAGTGCTGGCGGGGACGCATCAAGTGGACGAATTGATCCGCGAGACTGGTATCGAAGGGCTCTGGCTGCTGACCTCGGGGTCGATACCGCCGAATCCTTCGGAGTTGATCGGTTCGGAGAAGATGCGTGAGACGCTGGCGCGCCTGGTCAGTGAGTTCGACCTGGTGGTGATCGATTCGCCGCCGCTGATGCCGGTGACCGACGCGATGCTGCTTTCAACGATGGTGGACGGCGTCGTGCTGGTGGTGAACTCGACCAAGACTGCCAAGCAACTCGCGCGTGCGGCGCTCTCGCGGCTTGAGTTCGCACGGGCCAAGCTGCTCGGCGTGCTGCTCAACGAAGTTAATATCTATAGTCCGCATTACCAATATTATAATGCGTATCACGGCGGTTACGGTGACTATCATCCGTACCAGTCCGACGAAGCAGACAAGGATCCGGCCGAGGACATCCCGGCCGAAGACCAGCGACGCGATACCTAGTCTGACCGCTGCAGGATTTTGCGGTCCTTTAAGAGCGCCTCATAGCTAACGCCTGTTCCCCCCGCCGCCTCTGTCTCAAGACTTATCGTCCGTGAAAAAACTCGATCGTCTAGCCGTTGGCGCAATAGTATTTCTGCTGATCGCCAGCCCGATGGCGTTCGGCAGCGTCCATCCGTTGGCCTACCGTCCAATGGAGGCGGTGCGGTTCGGATTACTCATAGTATGGCTGGCCAAGGGCGAGATGCTCTCACGCTCGCCGACGCTGTCGCGCGGCACCAGGCTTGTCGCGGGCGGAAAAATCGCAGTTGCGATCGCCCTGTTCAGCGGCTTCGCGATGATACAGATGGTCCCGCTGCCGCCGAGCGTGATACGCGATGTGTCACCCGCGGCTTATCATTTGTATGCAAAGACGCTGGAGGGCTGGCCGGCTTCAGCTCCTTACGAGCAAATTGAAACAGTCCCCGATGGACAAACAGCGCGCGATTCAGAGCAGGCGCTCATAATCCTGCCGAGCAGGGAACAGGTCCAACAAGGAGCACTGGTTCCGTTCGCGCCCGGGACGATCGCCGCTTCATCGAGGCCTGACAGCAAAGCGATCGAACCGACGCCGGCCGTGTCGAGGTTGGCCGCCTACATTTATGGAGGGCGTTGGCGTCCAATATCGCTGGCGCCATTGGTGACTTGGTCGAGTTTGCTGGCGCTGCTCTCATGCGCATGCGCATTCATGTTCGTCGCTTACTATCCTTTCGCCGAGCGGCCGGGCTCGCGCTCCGAATCCCAATTTTTGCGCAAGATAATGCTGGGCATCATCGCCGCGGGGTTATTGGTAGCGCTCGTCGGCATAATCGAGCGCGCGACGTGGAACGGAAAGATTTTGTGGTTCTTCGTTCCTTACGATTGGGGGCAGGCGATGTTCGAGCCTCTGCCGCGTGCACGCGGGCCGTTCGTGGATCCCGATCATTTCGGCAGTTACCTTGCGATGATCTTTCCGTTGACGCTTTCGTGCGCATTGTTCCCGAACCTGCTGACACCGCGGCGGGCGCCATTGGCTTTCAGAATCGCCTGCGGATCGGCGGCATTCGTGATTCTCGTCGCCGTGTTGTTGAGCTTGTCGCGCGGGGGATGGCTGGGTCTCGCCGTTGGGTCGGCGATCATGCTCCTGCTTGCGACACCGCGTGGGAACCGAGGCACGCGGGAGAGCGAGCTCGGCGAAAATGACCCTGAAAACGCTCCTGAAGTTCAGCCCTCGGCCTCTGTCCGTTCGAACAGATTACGGCTCGCGCTGGCCGTTGGCGCGACGGTGTTGGCCGTGGCCCTGCTTTTCGTTGGTCCCGACGCCCGACTCGACACGGCGGCCCGCGTTCAGCAATCAGTTCCGGTGGACGACAGCACGATTCTCAGTCGGTTCTCGGCGTGGGAAGGCGGGTTCGCACTGATCCGTGATTTTCCAATCGTGGGCGCCGGCTTTGGAGCGTGGCCGGAGATATTCCCGCGCTACCAGCTCCCGCCCTGGTCGGAACTGTACTTCAATCAAGCGCATAACGACTTTATTCAGCTGCTCGCGGAGACGGGAATCGTAGGGATCGCATTGTTCGCATGGTTCGTGTTCCTGTTGATCGATCGGCTCAGACGTGGAGCGCGTTGGTTGACTCCGACTGCGGCGCCGGCATTCGCGGGAGTGATCGGCGGGCTTGGCGCGATGTGCGTGATTGAATTGTTCGATTTCGATCTGCGCATACCCGCGACCGCGTTTCTGTTCGCGGTTATGCTCGGACTCGCGATTCGCATTGCTAAAACGCCGGCCGCGGACACCGAAAAAATTGAGCAGGAGCGCGTCCCCGGCGTCATCGCATTCGGCGTATCGCTCGCGGTCGTAATTTTCGCCATCGCCGCGATGAGCCAGGGCAGCATTGTCTATCCTTATAATCTGACCCCGCCGCAGAATCTCTCACAGGCGCGTGCGCTGTTGACCACTTACCCCGCAAATAGCGTCTCACACTTGTCGCTGCTCACATTACTGGGCGATGAGACAGCCGAGCCATTGCGCGAAGCCGAACTGAAGAGGGCGGTCTGGCTCGATCCGCTCGATCCAGTTACCCGCGATCGATACGCTCGAGCACTTCTGGCAGCGGGAAAACAAGCTGACGGCCTCGAGCAAGTGCGGACCTCGGTCGAAAACTCCCCGGCAGCCGCAACCCATCGCTATCTCGACCCGCGCGTTCTCGTCTGGCTGCCGCCTGCGGCAAAGAAGGCAATCGAAGCAGGATTGGTCGAGTCGGTCAGCCGTGGCTACGCGAATGCGGCTGACACCCTGGGGCAGTTCTACATCGTGTTCGGACGCTACCTGGACGCGGCGAAGCTCTACGCCGAAGTTGCCGCGCGCGAACCCGATCCCGACAAGCGCGCGGACTACCTGCGGGAATCGGGCGACGCATACACCCACGACGACTTCGCGCAGGCGATGGCGAAATTTCGCGAGGCTGAAGACTTCGCCCCCGACGATTCACTCATCTACTGCGACATGGTGACGATGGTCATCGGACCGCATCGCGACTTCGAGCTCGCCGATAAAACGATCGCCCAAGGTATCGAGAACGGCGCGGATCCCTTCCAGCTCTCGGTCGCGCTGGCGGACGCTTCCGAGGCCGCGTTCGATCGCCCGCGGGCGGAGGCAGCGCTCGAGCAGGCGCTGAAGTATCAGCCAAGTTCGTTTCAAACTTTGATGAGGCTGGCCGACCTTTACGTGTTGGATGGAAGGTCGGAGCGCGCGGTCGCTACGATTAACCGGGCGATCGAGCTTCAGCCAGATTCCGCGGCGCTGTATTCGCGGCTTGGGCAGCTCGAGGAGAATCGGTATCACTACTACGCGGCCGAGCAGGCTTATCGCAGGGCCGCGGAACTGGCGCCGGACAACCTCCAGTATCGCGATACGCTCGCGGATTTTGAGCACAAGCTGAACGCGGCCGCAGCTACGGCGCCCAAATCCGAGGCGCATTGACCCCGGTGCACAGTCGTCACCCTTATTCCGAAAAGCCAACGTACCTGCAACAGCGCATCGGATGAAGATCCTGTGCCTGAATACCACCGGCGCTTTCGGTGGTGCGGAGCAAAGTCTGCTGGACGTCATTGCAAGCGTCGGCGCGGCGCGGCCCGATTGGAAACTCTCGCTGATCGCGGGCGGTGACGGACCGTTGATTGAGCGCGCGCGCGAACTGGGAATCGAGGCGACCGTCGCGCCCATGCCCGAGTCGCTGGCACAGATCGGTGATGCCGGTGTCGATGGGCCCGCAGGAACGCGAGTAGGGCGATTGTCGCTGGCAGCTTCTTTGGCGCGCGCTTCGGCCGCAACCGCATTCTACACCCGCTCGCTCGGCCGCAAGATCGACGCAGTCTCGCCAACCGTCATTCACACCAACGGCTTCAAGATGCACGTGCTGGGAGCATGGACGGCCGGCGGCAAGACTCCCGTGGTCTGGCACATGCACGATTACGTGAGCACGCGTCCGGTGATGGCGCGATTGATGCGCCTGGAAGCGCATAGATGCACCGCCGCGATCGCCAATTCCAACAGCGTCGCAGACGATCTGCGCGCGACCTGCCCACGCCGCTTCGACGTGACAACCGTCTACAACGCGGTCGACCTCGAGCGGTTCAAGCCGGACGGGGCGATCGCTCCGATCGATGAACTCTGCGGACTTCCGCCGGCGCCGCCGCGAACTATTCGCGTGGGTCTGGTCGCGACGTTCGCGCGATGGAAGGGGCAGGAAGTATTTCTGCGCGCGCTCGCCGCGCTGCCCGCGACGGTACCCGTGCGCGGATACGTAATCGGCGCGGCGGTGTATCAAACGCGCGGCAGCCAGTATTCGCTCGCTGAACTGCGTGGGCTGGCAGAGCAGCTCGGACTCACCGAGCGAGCCGGCTTCACCGGATTTGTTCAGGATGTGGGCGCGGCCATGCGCGCGTTGGACATCGTGGTGCACGCGAGCACCGAGCCGGAGCCGTTCGGCCTGTCGATCGCCGAAGCAATGGCCTGCGGCAAGCCGGTAATCGCAAGCCGCGCAGGAGGCGCGGCCGAGATTGTCGAAGCATCGGGCGTCGCATTTTTTCATCGACCCGGCGATAGCGCAGAGCTGGCGAATGGAATCGCGCAACTGGCCGGCGATCCAGCGAGACGGCTATGCCTGGGACGCGCCGGGCGGATGGCGGCGGAGCGATTGTTCGCCCGGCCGCGTCTCGCTGAGCAGTTGATCCCGATTTACGAACGCGTCGCGAGTGCGAGACGCTGATGCGGGTCCTGCATATTGTCAGCGGCCGTCTCTATGGCGGCGTCGAGACGGCGCTCGTGACGATGGCGCGATGCCGCAGTGTGTGCCCGGAGATAGAGCCGGAATTTGCGCTCTGTTTCGATGGCCGCCTGCGCGACGAGCTGACCGGCGCCGGCACACCGGTTCATATGTTGGGCGAGGTTCGCGTCAGGCATCCACTTTCGGTGTTGCGCGCACGGCGCAGGCTCAGTGAATTGCTCAATCAGCGCACGGCTGATGTCGTGGTGTGCCACATGGCGTGGGCGCAAGCGATATTCGGTCCGGTCGCGCGCGCGGCGCGCCTGCCGCTGGTGTTCTGGGCGCACGGCGCGACCGATGGCCGCCACTGGTTGGATCGATGGGCGCGGTTGACGCCACCCGACCTGACGATTTGCAACAGCCATTTCACAGCCGCATCGATGCTCCACTTATATCCTCGAGTGGCTACTCAAGTAGTCTATTGCCCGGTAGCTCCGCCGGCGTTCAGCGCTTCCGCGAGTGATCGTGCCGAGGTGTGCCGTGAACTCAACACGCCGCCGGACGCCACGGTGATTGTCCAGGTGAGCCGGATGGAAAGATTGAAAGGGCAGGAACTCCATCTCGAGGCGCTCGGCCGCATACGCGATCTACCGGGATGGGTTTGCTGGATGATTGGAGCTGCGCAGCGCCCGAGTGAAGTTTGTTACGAGCGCGAGCTGCACGCGGCGGCGAAACAATACAGAATCGAAGACCGCGTGCGATTCGCCGGCCAACGTTCGGATGTCTCGCGGGTTCTGTCGGCCGCCGACATATTTTGCCAGCCCAATATTGGTCCGGAAGGGTTCGGTCTCACATTGATAGAAGCTCTCCAGGCCGGCCTGCCAGTCATAACCAGCGCGATGGGCGGTGCGACCGAGGTCGTCAACGATTCGTGCGGAATCCGGGTACCGCCGGGGAGTGCCGATGAGCTGGCGTCGGCGCTGACAGCGCTCCTCAACGACGCGCAGCTGCGCGCTCGCCTGGGTGCGTCGGGCCCGGCGCGTGCGCGGGAGCTGACCGATCCTGCGGTCCAGCTTTCACGTTTGCGAAGTGCGCTCGAAGAATTGCCGATGACGACAGAACGCGACAGCGGTCGTGAAAGCCTTAACCCAGCATGAGTATGTACTGCTATCGGTGAAGCGCAGGGTTTCGTCAGTAGTGCGCTGGTTCGATCGTTTCATTTGAGAGCGATAACGCAACCCTACTATCTTCTTCGGCCGGGTCAGATCCTGCGCCGCCTGCGCTTCTGGTATCGCCGGCCGCAGGAGGCGGAATCCAGCGTCGCGCTGCCATGGGGACTGAGCATCCGATGCCGCTCGAATGACGAGATCGGCTACTCGCTGCACACCACCGGAATTTACGATCTGCTGCTTACCGAGATGATCTGTCGCAGCGTCGAGCGCGGCGAGACAGTCATCGACGCGGGCGCGAATATCGGCTACGCAACGAGCCTGATGGCGATGCTGGCCGGGCCCCGCGGACGAGTCTATGCCTTTGAACCTCATCCTCAGATCTTTCTCGAACTCAGAGGGAACGTGGCGTCGTGGCTGCGCGACCCGCGCGTAGCGGCGGTCGAACTCCTGGAATCAGCGCTCAGCGAGATTTCTGGAACCGCTACGTTGCGCGAGCCAGACGCCGGCTTCGAAGCCAATCGCGGGAGGGCTTCGCTAGCTGGCAAGGCTGGCGTCTGCGGCAACGCCTACACAGTGAAGACGCAACGGTTGGACGAAATAATCTCGGCGCAGGGCGCGCCGATCGGGGTATGGAAGATTGACG
>VFSW01004397.1_pt1 | contig 21047 bp, 30 predicted proteins | sample 5358111 | NCBI WGS metagenome assembly VFSW01 (sample SAMN11554181, study PRJNA540505) | mine drainage metagenome | isolation source: sediment from site ElyBrook_90M | place: USA: Ely Copper Mine, Vershire, VT | collected 2017
GGCAGCGCAGTTCCACAAGGTTCCGGCGGGCAAGATCCTGAAAGTCGAGCGGGGCAGGGACTGGAGGGAACGCGTCCTGCGTCTCGAAGACCAGCCTGCATGGATGCGCGCCGAGCTCGGAACGGTGCCCGTCTCCGATGAACTCCGTCAGCCGCATCCGGTGGTCCGGGCACTGCGGGACGATCGGCAGCGGCTCCGCATGAAGGGCGAGACGCGGACGCGCGCGCTCCGGATCCTCGACGCGATCGCGAAGGCGTGCCAGGCCCGCGCGTATCCGATCAGCGCGCCGACCGCCGAGCGAGGGTATGGAGATCCGCAGGGCTACCTGACGATCACGATCCGTGGCCAGGCGCACACGCTCGATCTCGTCGAGCTCCACGACCAGGTGCCGCATCAGCCGACGGCCCTCGAGCTGCGCAACAAGGCGCGCAACAGCTGGGCCTACATTCCCGACCACGACACGGTGCCCTCAGGGCGGCTCCGCCTCACCCCGTTGAGCGGCTGGGCGGTCCATCAGAAGGCCTTCGCGGCCACCAAGACCATCCGACTCGAGGATCGGCTGCCGGTCGTGCTGCAGGAACTCGAACTTCGCGCCGCAGCGCAGGAGGAACGGGATCGGCAGATCGAAGCCGAGCGCCAGGAGCGTCGACGTCGCTGGCGGCAGTTCCGTGACGAGGCGGGGGTCGCCGTCCGCGAGGCTCACCGCGCGGGCATCCTGCGACAGCAGGTGGAGAACTGGCAGCTCGCCAGCCAGGTCGATGCCTATCTTGCTTCGATGGTCGACCGGATCGCTGTTCTCGATGGCGACGAGCAGGCGGCAGCGACCGAATGGATCGCGTGGGCTCGCGAATACCAGACTCGGCTTGATCCGTTGAACGGGCCCCTCGCAATGCCTGCGGATCCGCGATTCACGCCCGACGCGCTCGCGCCCTTCATGCGTGGGCTACCGGCCTACGAGCCCGATTGAATGCGGCGAGCACAAAGGCCGACTACGGCTCCAGGCTCGGGACCAGCAACCACCCGCCGGCCCGGCGGGCATAGATAAGCTGCTCCTTGTTAGGCCTAGCCTCGCGCGCAGGTCGGCCATATGGCGCTTGGCCGTGCCCGGGCGGATGCCGACTAGATCGGCAGCAACTGTGACTGAACCTCCAGCGGAGACGAACGCGGCCAGAACCTCCACCTGGCGCTGCGTGGCCTGCGACGGGAGGGAGCCGCGCACGTACCCGTCTCTCATGCCAGGCGCCTGACCCCGGCGAGCCACTCGTCACGGCCCTCGAGGGGCCATGTCGTGCGACCTCCCCTCGTAGGCCAACCATCTCGAAACGTCGCCGTGCCTGCCATGAAAGGAGGCAATCGGGCAAGGTGAAGGCCGCCCGCGCGCCAGACGGGCCACGATCGCGGAGCGCCGGCGCTCAGGAAGCGGCCGCTCGATCAGGACGAACGGTCACCGTCCTATCCGGCCCCAGCCGGATGAGCTCGACGCTGCGATGGTTATTGGAGGCGCAAGCCCAAATGGCGGCGTGATCGGCCACCGCTCCAGCGACATTCAGTCCAGCTGGCAGGCGTTGGACCAAGAACCCAGATTCGCGCCCAGATCGGTCGCTCGCGAATCAGCCCCGTGGACCCCCACGAGCGCACGTTGTCGCCGGACTCGGCGAGAGCGCCGGGTCGAACAGGCTGAGACAGCTCACGGCGCGCAGCGCAACGGCGCCGAGGTGGTCGGCCCCGATTCGGACTACGCGGCCTTCCCCTCGGCGCCACGGGCGATCTCCTCGAGCCGGGCTGCGAGGCGAGGGAGCACCGCATCGAGGTCGGATCGCATCCAGGCCATCGTTCGTTCCTCGTACCTGAGGAGCCAGAGGTCGACGCGAGACACCGGCCCGCCACCGGGTCGCCCCTCGAAGTGCAGCGCAACCGCGGTCGCGTAGAGCCTGAGGTGCTCGGGCCTGATGATCTCGGAGTCGGTGATCAACTGCCGGATCACGTGTCCGTCTGACGTCTCGTACACCAGGTCGGCGCCCATCGAGATCACCGTCCCGAGAACGTCGACCGGCGTCGGTCGCAACTGGAAGCGGCTCGGCGCAGGCGCTTCCGCGTCCAGCCGCGCGAAGCGCTCCAGCATCTTCTTGCCGTTGGCGATCTCGCTGGCGGCGGTGACGCGCCGCTTCGCCCGAGCCGTGCGCTCCGCGTAGTCGGCCATGAGCGTGTCGGGCCTGCGGCCGCCCTGCTCGTAGCGCTTGATCGACGCATCGATCCAGGGGCGCTGAGGGCTGCGGGGCGTGTCTGGATCGAGCGGCGTGATCCACCCGGCCCGCAGCTGGCGGGCGAGAGCGGTCGGACTCCGGATGCCGGTCCTCAGCTGGCGGGCTGACAACATCATGACAAGGTCATCCCTTCGGGGGATGAGGGTCGTGGCCGTAGCTGCTCCGCTCGCGGATCTGGCCCGACTGGTTCTGGATGTACAGCTCGCTGCCTCCCCGACGCGCGGCCTCACGGGCTGAGTCGATCGCCTCGCGCTGGGTCTCGTAGGTGCGGGTGACGCGCGAATTGCCCTCGCCGCGCTGGGCCCATCCATCGCCATGCCGCACGACCCACTGGTTCTTGCCCATCACGATCCTCACGTCCGGTGTCCGGTGACTCTTCGACAGTTTAGAACGTCAGTTTCAATCTGATCGATATGCTAGGCCGCGAGTTCACCCTCCCAGTGCTGCACCCGGGACCGTCGCTGCCGTGCACGGAGCGCCTCGATCCGCCGCCTCGGCATCTTCGGTGCCCAGACCGCCTTGCCATCCCGGATCCAGTAGTGGGACTCGCAGGGGAAGGCCCAGTTGCCGATCGATGGCCACAGCGAGACCGTCTCGCCATCGAAGGTCAGCCGCCAGTCGTCCTGGCTGAGAGGCGTCACCACACGGCTGCCACAGCCACAGGCGCAGGCGTGGACACACGTCGCGTACTGGACCGAGACGTACAGGACGCCTGTTTCGAGGTCGCGCGGGATGAACTCCACGAAGCGGTGCGCCAGCGGGACCGGCGGGCGGATCAGCATCGGTCGTCGACGATGTCGTTGCCGCTGATGGTGAACAACGTGTGCTGCTCGTCCTGTTGATCCAGGTAGAAGCCGAGGTACCGCTTCCACCGGAGGACGGCGAAGATGGCAGCGAGCGCGTTCAGCTCGCCGACCTGAATGTTCGTCGAGTACAGGGCGGCGTTACCGTCAGGCTCGTCCACTGGGATCCAGGAGCGGCCGGACACCGGTCGTCCGGGCAGGCCCGCGGTCAGGCGGACCTGGCCGGACAGGGCGCCGGCATCAACGTCGACCCCGATGCCCGTGTCGAAGAACGGGATCTCGTGCGCCTCGAGCCAACCCACGATCGCTCGCTTGGCTGGCGATGGATCAACGGCCAGAAACACCGCGGACATCCCTTCGAGTTCCGCGACGCTGGACTCGTTGATGTCGTACGGGTGGGCCACGATGCCGTGCCGCATCCGGCCGTAGACCGCGGCGAAGTGGTTGGCCTTGTTCGGGCCACCGTCGAGGTCGTGGACCGAGGCGGCGCCAGGCGCCCGGAAGGCGTTGTGCACCCGGAAGTGGTCAGCGTCGTAGAGGTGGATCGCGGCGACGTGGGTCTTGGCGAGCAGGTCGAGCAGGTACGAGCCCGTGCCGCCGACACCGATGATCGCGATCGCGCCGACCCTCAACTTCTCCGACAGCGCCCCGATCCCAGCCCGCGCCGACGCGGTGTCCTGGTAGAGGAACGGCGACCCCTCCTCGGCAGCCTCGACGACCCGGAATGTGCAGGCGGTTGCCTCCGGGTCGATCACCGCAGCGTGCGAGCCGAGGATCCCCACGTAGGAGACGACCTTCTCGTAGAGGTTCGGGTAGCCCGATGAGCCCGGGGGCTTGTGGGAGAACGAGAACCTCGCGTGGATGCCGCTGCCGAGCTCCTTGCTGACCTCTCCGTTGATGAGGCGCTCAAGGCGGTTGCCGGCCCGGTCGGAAGGCACCTCGCCCGCGAACTCGATCACGTGCGTGTCCGGCGCCGCCGTCACCTCCTCGCCGTCGACGATGGTCGTCGTCAGGCTGGACACGAGCACGCCGCGGTGCACCTGCCGGTCCGGGCCGACGTGGGGGACGTCGTGGACCAGCAGGTGGCCGGCGCGGACCTCGATCGCGTAGCCCCCGCGGGCGAGGCGCGCGAGATCCGGGCTACGACTTATCAGTGACGCGGACATCGAAGATCATCCCGTCCTTGACCTTCGCGGAGCCGCCCTCGGCGAGGATGCCCTTGGGCTTGTGGTCAGGGCCCTTGCGGTAGGTCACCGAGTAGATGTAGTTCGGGCCCTGCGGCCCGCCCGGGAAGGCGAGGGCGACCACCTCGTCGAAGGTGATCTCGTCCTTGGGTACCTCGTGGGGCTCGCCGTTGACGACAATCGTCACGGGCTTCGGGCCATGCGGGCCTGCGGGATCCTGGGTGCTCATTGTTCGGCTGCGCCTCCAATGGCTGGAGCTTGCCGACGTCGCCGTCGGAGGCCTTGGCCGCCGACCCGCCGTACGGTATAGTGGACGACGTCGTCGCAGATCGCATAATGCCAAGCTGGAGCAGGACTGTCAACTATGGTAGACGATCATGTCTCCGATGACGGACTCCCGTGGCTCGGCGATCGCATCCGATCCCTTCGGATCGACCGCGATGTCCCTCTCGCGGAACTCGCCCGCCGGGCGAAGATCTCTCGCTCCTATCTCTACGAACTTGAGCGGGAAGACTCGGTCCAGCGCCCCGTCCCAACGGCGGTTGTCCTGTACCGCTTGGCCCGTGAGCTCGGGGTTTCTGTGGCTGACCTCGTCGAGCCTGAGCCCCCGCGGGTCGCGGACCTCCGAGACAAAGACATTCCGCAAGGCCTCCTCGAGGCTGCCGAGGAGCTCGGACTGAGTCGCTCGGACGTCCGACACCTCGCCAGCATCCGGTTCCGCGTACAGCAGCCCCAGTCCGCCGGCCGATGGAAGCTGCTCATCCAGCAGTTGGAGCTGTCTCAACCGCTCGACACGCAAGCACAGCAGCGAACGAGACATGGGGACGAGCAGTAGCGTCGCGGTCGGCAGGCTCTGCTTGGCCGAAGGCATCGACGAACCAGTCAGCGCAGTCGTCCGGCGAGCCGATGCGCTCCTGGACAAGGTCCAGGAGCTAGGTGGTTTGGCGGCCCTGCCCGTCGACATCGAGCTCGTCGCTTCGTTCGCAGGTGTGACCAGCGTGACGGACGTCCCTGGACTGCTAGTAATTGCCAAGATCGGCCTTGGAGCAAGTGGTGAGCTGGTAATCGAGCGGCGTGCCGAGGACTCGCTCGCCCGCCGGCGGTTCTCGGTCGGTCATGAGGTCGGTCACACCCTCTTCCCGGATTTCTGGTCGGATCCGATCGCCTGCCGGCCGCCCTCCGACGACTCCCTCATTGGAGCGCCCGCAGATCCGGTCGAAGGGCTCTGTGAGGTCGCTGGCGCCCACCTGCTGATGCCCACTCGGCTGGTCGCTCCATTCCTCAAAAGCAGAAGCCTGAGCATGTCAACCGTGGTCGAATTGGCCGACTTAGCCGAGGCGAGCCTCGCCGCAAGCGGCCGCCGGCTCATCGACCTGGCGACCCAGCCGTCTGCGTTCCTGAGCGTCTCCCCGAGGCACTCGAAGACCGAGCGACGGGAGCTCGAGCGGCTCACGCTCCAGTCGAGACTACCCGGGTTCGCACGGCCCGAGCCGCCACCTCCGAGGTTCAGGATTGACCACAGCCACCGCTCACCGGCTATGGCCTATCTCCCTAGGGAGAAGTCCCTACCTGAGGAGCCATTCCTCCGGGCGCTCGCCTCTGGGGTCGTCGAGGAAGGCATTGATGAGGTCCAGCTCCACGGGCGGACTCACAGGCTCCGGCTGAGCGTGCTGTTCGCTCCCATGCGAGTTGGAGGCGACCTCGGCGACCGCTTCCTCGTGGTTGCATCGCCCGCCTGACGGAGTCCATGCGCTCAGGCCTGTTCTGCGTGGCACGGCAGTGGAAGCGAACAGCGGCGACGCGCACAGGGAATGCGTCATTGTGGGAGTCGGCTTAGCGCGGCGTGACGGACGCTGCACGTGGAGGCGGCATGATTCGGGGGACGGAGCCGCTACAGCCAGCCGCCAGTCTCGAGGGCGACCCAAGCGATCCGGACCTGCTTCTCGCTGAACATCGACTTGCGCTCGTTCCAGGCGTGGAGGGCGGCGACGCCCTGATCCGGCGACTGGGCGCCCTCATGAGCTGCGATCCAGTGTGTGGAGGCCAGCAGCTCCATGCCGAACGGGGTCTCGAATCCCGCGACGAGGTCTGTCACCCGGCGGAACCGCTCCGCCGTCTCCGGGTGGTCCGCGAGGAACGACTCGGCTTCAGGGACCACGCCGGGGACGACCTCAAGCTGCCTGCCGGGGGCGTCGCCACCGTCGCCGTAGCCGCTGATGAAGTGGCCCTCCACCCGGGCGAGCACCTGTCGCAGGTTCTCGGCGTACGGCCCATAAGTGGCCTTGACGTAGCGCAGGCGGAGCGGCTCGCCCGCCTCCTGCATGAAGTACATGAGCTTGTGCACCTCGAGGAGGCTGATCGAGGTGTCCATTAGGCCGTCGAGGTACTTGGCCATCAGGGCCACCAGTGTCGCCCGGCCCGGCGTCATACGAGGCACGTCGAGACTCGCCTGGATAGCGGAAGGCGCCGGGGCACCGGCGGGCTCGAAGACCAGGACTCGGACGTCCGGAAGCGCGGCGAAGGCGCCTTCAATGCGGGGACGAACGTCCTTCCAGTCGAGGCCACCCAGCCCGCACCCAAGGGGTGGCACCGCAATCGAGGTGATGCCCAAGCGGTCAACGTCACGCACCAGCGCCGCGAGGCCCGCGTCGATGTCCTCGAGCCTGGACTTGCCGCGCCAGTGGCGCTTCGTCGGGAAGTTCAGGATGAACCGCACGCCGGCCAGTTGCGCGGTCTGGTGGACAAGCATCCTCCCCGGCTCGACGTCGCCTCGCTTGCACGCCTGCTGATACTCGGCGAAGTTGCGGGGGAAGGCGTGCTTGAACTGCAGTGCGATGCCGCGTCCCATGAAGCCGACGCAGTTGACCGTATTCACGAGCGCTTCGGTCGGCGCCCGCAGGATGTCCCCTCGGGTCAGCTCAATCGCCACGCCATCAGCCTCAGTAGTACCACGCGGGTTGAAGTATCACACTCGGGCGGTGCGCCGATGCCGCCAATGCGGCCTCTGCTTGGACTTTGACGGCCTGGCTCCGGACGCCGATCGCCTCCACTAGCGTCCAAGGCATTCGCTCGAAGACGAGGAACTCCGCCTGCTTGGCCTCTTTGACCGCCGGCTCCTGCCATCTGTTATCGGCCACCTTCCCCCACGGGACTAGGCTCAATTCGTCGAGCGTCGAGTAGAACTCGGCGTAGGCGGCGCTCGCATTCGAGGTGGTGAAGGCCCATCGGATCCCGTGGGCATCGGCCCACTCGACGGTCCGGTGCAGGTCGGCCTCAAGGTGCAGGATCGGTCCTTGGCCCCCCTTGTAGGCGAGTTGCGGGTGATTAGCCCGGTAGATGAGGTAGAGCATTACGGATCGCGGGCAGAAGTTGAAGGGGACGTAGTCGGCGACGACGTCGCCAGCGTGGCAGGCCACCTGCCGCTCGAAGCGGGCTCCCTTGATGTGGCCCATCCCAATAGTCGTTACGGGACCTCCACGCTGAGACACGATCGCGTCCGAGACCAGGCAACCGTCCTTGACGATCGAGGCCAGATTGTCGACGTGGGTGATGTGGTAGATCTTCGGCGACGCGGGGGGCGTGGTCATTGCTTCTGTGGCGCCATTATAGAACGTCAGTTCCAATCTGGTAAGTGCGACAGTTCATCTGCGGGCAGCGCGCTCAGCGTCGAGGCTGGCAGCGCGGCTGTCAACGGCCCGCCAGCCAGCCCGGGACCCGGCCCCAGGGCCGGTGTCGAGTTCAGGTTCGCTCGGCCGACGCCGGGACTTGCTGTCTCGCCTATGTGCGCACCCGGGTCTCGGTCCTGGGCCGAGCCAGCCGAATGGCCTCAACGCTGAAGTCGGTATGGGAGGGGCAAGCCCGTTCGGCACCACCCGCCTGCGCGATGCCAATCAGGGGGCCGCAACGACGATGGCGCCGAGCAGGCGAGTCCGGCCCCCATCGAGGAAAACCGCAACCGTGGTGCCCGCACCACGAATGACGGCCACCACCACTTCCATGCCGTCGTAGTGATCGAGAACCGGAAGGAGATCGGACAACCCGGTAGCTTGGGCGGCGGACGAACGGCGAAACGAGTACCAGTTGCCGATATTCCCCGCGTCGACGACGTGAATTGCGACGGTCCGGTCAGGGTCCTGGTTCAACGTGATGAGAGCGAACTCCGCAGCTGAGGAGCGAAGTCCGCTCGCGCCGACCGCTGGAATGAGCGATCCAGCCATGACACTTCCTGCTCGACGGCCGATTGCCATCAGCGGCTCGTCGATCAGGACGCGTTCGAGGTCCGGTCGAGTAGGGACTTGCGAGACGACCGGCGCCGATACCGCCGCCGAGTCGGACTGCCGCCCTTCCGTGCCGTCGAACGCGCGGAGAAGAGCGGCGAGGTCATCGTCGTAGCGGAGGAAGGCCTCGTCCTCGGGTCTGAACTGCTCACCGTCCGAGTCAGTTATCTCAAGCGCGGCCTGCCGCTCGTCTCGTTCGACGGGAGGGGTAGCACCCGCGAACCGGGCGCACGCCGCGCGTACGATCGTCGCGGTTCGTCCCGCGCCGATGGCCTCGAGGGCCGAGATCGCCGCCAAGGCGTCGTCGCCCGCTGAGTTGAAGAAGTACTGGTTGAAGCCGCCGTTGTTGACCTCCGCCTCCAACCGCTCGACGAGCGGCCGGATGCCATCGCCCTTCGGCACCACCCCGGTCCTCTCCCTCTCGACTCGGACCCCGCCGTCGCTCGGCAAGCGAACCTCAAACCACCTTGCCCACTAGATCCATGATTGCATCCCGGGACCGCGATCCGCGGCGTGGGAACCGCGGGTTCAAATGCGCTTGCACCTCCGACCTCAACGTCCTGGTGGCCGCGTTGGGCCGAATGACAATGAGCCGACGTCATTGAGGCGCCGGCGATTTGACAGACGGCCCAGGGGGAACCTGCCTCCCAATCAAGCGCCCGCGCCCGCGGCCATCAAGCGCCCGTCCGCGCCCTCAATCGGTACCGGGATATTTGTGGCGTCCCCATGCTCGACTCCTGTCGGGCGCGCCATTGCAACCTTTTCCGGCAGCGCCAGCGCCAATCCGTGCGCGTAGGCCGCCGACGTGAGGCGAACCCCGACGATCTCGGGTCCCGCGACCACGATCCGCTCGTAGATGGCGTGCATCAGGTCTGCCCTCTCCTTCGGTACGTCTGCCTGCTGGATTGACTCGGCGAGCGCCCGGAGCCATTCGATGGCGCGCTTTGCCGGGACCCCGGCCCCCGATCCCCCGGCGAGCGAATCGCGGGGCTCCCGCAGCGCCTTGAGCCGGGCAAGGTAGGTGTCGTCGCTCAGGTCGCCTGCTGCGTGCTCGAGTGCGAGCTCGCGAATCCGCCGGTCGGTCCGGGCTCGGCCCATCTCGACCGGCCGCCTGGCCGATCCGAGGACCGCGACCACCGAGGCGAGCGTGTCGTCGTCGACCGTGATGCCGGCGACCTGCGCCAGCATCGGTCCCTCCCAAATCGCGTCGGCGAGGCGAGTCTTGCGGCCCCACGCTTCGCAGGGGTTGACGTGCAGCTTGCGGTGGCGACCGTCGCCGAATGTCCCGTCGTTGCGGATTCGGAGTCCGCACATGCACTCGAGGAGGCCGCCCAGTAGGTCGATGCGGTCGTGGCGCTTCGCTCCCCCGCCCCGGGTCTTGCCCCGCCGGACAGCCTCGCCCCGCGCCCAGAGCTCGGCCGACACGGGCGGGTTTCGCCCGCCAAGGGGCCGGCTTCCGCGACTCCCGGTCACTCCGTCGGTGCCGGACGATCCAGCCGTTGTAGAGGGGGTTCATGAGGATCATCCGGGTCCGGCTCGCCGCGAGCCCCGTCTCAGCCTCGAGCTGGGCGGCGCTCACGTTGCCGAGGGCGTAGCGCTCGAACAGGCCGACCGCGACCCCGATGGTCTCGGGGTCGACCTCGAGCGTGTGCGGCGGCTCGGACAGGCGCCGCAAGCCGAGGCCCGCGTGCCCGCCAGGGTCGTCGCGGTGGTCGAACTTGGCCGCGTAGCCGTCGGTGATCCGCTCCGACAGTCGGCGGCTGTACTTCTCCGCGCCCGGGCCTCGCTGATCAGCTCGTCCCAGTCGTGGGGGTCGGACGATAGGATCCGCCGGTCGCACATGACGAGCGCGACCCCAGCCGGGTGGGGGCCGTCTTCGAGGAGCTCGAGCGTCCGGCGCAGGTTCCGCTGCCAGCGGTCCGAGTACCCGGCGAGGAGCAGGTCGAACGCGCCCGCTCCCGCCTCGGCGAGCATCTCGGTCATCGTCGCCGAGCGCCACACCGTGGTGCCGCTGTGGGCGACCTGGAACACAAGCCCAGTGTCGACGAGCCCGTGGCGCTCGATGAAGCGGTCCTGCTGCTCGCGCTGGCTCGCCGGGCCGTAGCGGTCGTACTGGCCGGCGGTGGACTCGCGGATCCAGCGCGCGACCCGCAGCCCGCGGATGTCGTAGAGCGAACGCGGCAGGCGCTTCAGGGAGCGGGGTTCCTTCACGCCGCGGAGTCCTTCATGAGCCTGACCATCGCGGACACATTCGCGCTGTCAGGCGCCACAGCCAAGCGTTCCCGGCGCATCTCGTCCGGGCCGTCGGGGTAGCGATGGTGGAGCGCCTCGACGTAGCGAGCGAGGGCGGCGACGAGCGGATCACGCTCCACGGACGGCCGCGCCTGCTCGGTCATGGAGGTCAGTCGGCGCTCTGGATGGTGTACGTGACGGCGATCGCGAGGGCCGACCACACGTCGCGGCTGATCCCGTAGAGAGGGCCCGGAGCGGCCTTGCGGCCGATCGCCCCTGTGCCGCCGAACCGGTCGATGAGGGCCTGGCGGATGTTGGCGTCCTTCGCCCGCGAGTCGCCGCACAGGGCGAGCTTCACCGCTCGCCGAGGGAGCATGACGACCGGGACGCGGCTGGCGGCTTCGGCGAACCGGCCCGCCCACCAGACCGTGTCGAACACCTCGGCGCCGACCGCCATGCCGTAGGACTCGATCTTCTCGATGACGACGACGTCGGGCAGCCCACCCGACCGCAGGGCCTTAGCGAGCACGTCGTTGGACGTGATGCCGAAGGCGCCTGGCCGCGAGCCGTCGTAGTCGAGCCAGGCCGACTGGGCAGAGCCCGGGTCGATGGCGAGGATGGCGGTCACGCCGCCTTGCCGCCGTTCTTCTGCCAGTCCCACAGGTTCAGGCAGGCGCGGAAGGCGATCCAGTCGCGCTCGGTGACGTCGGCCTCGTACAGCCGGGTGCCTCCGTCGGTGACGTGGACGATGCCGAACCGGGTGACGGCCGGCAGCGGGTGCCGCTCCGGGTCGCCGATCCGGGCGATGAACCCCGCGTTGGCGTAGGCCGCCAGCTCGAGGCGATGGTCGGCGTACACCCGGCCGTCTGGCCAGGCGACCGACTTCCCGGTCTTCCAATCCAGCAGCCAGGTCTCGCCGTCGAGCTCGGCGATGAGGTCGAGCGTGCCGCCGTAGCCGAGGGTCTCGTTGATCAGGAACGCCTCGACCTCGAGCGGTCGCAGGCCGTGCTCCTTCACCTGCTGGTTCAGCCAGGCGCGAGCCCCGGCGACCGCGTCCCTGTCGCGCGGGTCGGGGGTGAATGGCTCGCGGCGCAGGATCGACTCGATGGTGCCGTGGATCCGCGAGCCGCGGTCTATGGCCGACGTCGACAGCGTCGTGAGGTACTTCACCGCCGCGTCGACCTTGCCGGCCTCGCGGTCCTCGATCAGTCGCTCGGCGTTCTCGACCGCCGACCGCGCGACCTCGCCGAGCTTCCAGTTGGTCAGCGCCGGCGCGTCGAGCACCCGGGTGATCGACGTGACGCCCGGCCACGGGCCCTGGCCGTTGAAGTAGTAGAGGTGGTGGGCGGTGCGGACGACGCCCTCGGCCGGCGTGGCGGCCTTGGCGCGGGGGCGGGTCACGGTCGCGCTGGTCATGCGATGGGTCCCTCCTCGGGGTAGCAGGCGTCGCACGTCCAGCCGGACGGCGTCTGGCAGTGCTTGGACTTGTGGTCGCGGTACCAGTGGCAGGGGTTGGCCCAGCCGGTCGGGTCGGCGGGGACGACCCGGAGCACCGGGCTGGCCTCGCGGGCGCCCGCGGGCGTGTGTCCCCCACCCCTCTCTTCACTCTTTGAGTGAGGGGAGTGAAGGGGGAGAGAAAGGGGCTCCGCGGTGTCGATGACGACCTCGGCCGCCACGTAGCCGCCCTTGACCGGGCCACGGCACCGCCCTAGACCAGCCCCGTGACGAGGTGCTGGACCGACGTCCGCTCCATGCCGAGCTCGTCGCCGATGGACTTGGGAAACACCGGGCCGCGGGCCTCGATGACGCGGTAGACCTCGGCCCGCTCGAACGACGCCGCGGACAGGGCGCCTGGCGCTGCCGTCCAGGTCAGGTCGTCGAACCGGGCAGGCGAGGACGACGATGCCTTGACCTTCGAGTAACTTGAAGGTCTACGCTTCCGCCATGCGCATCGCGATCTTCTCTGACGTCCATGCCAACCTGCCCGCGCTCGAGGCCGTCCTCGCCGACATCGCAGCCGCGGCCGTCGACGTGCGCTACGCCCTGGGCGACCTCGTCGGCTACGCGCCCTGGCCCGACGAGACGCTCGAACGTCTGCGTGCCGAGGGCTTCCCGATCGTCATGGGCAACTACGACGACGGCACGGGGTTCGACCGCGACGAGTGCGGTTGTGCGTACGTGAAGGAACGCGACAAGGCCGAGGGTGACGCGGGCTTCGCCTGGACGAAGGCGCATACGTCCGACGAGAACAAGGCATGGCTCCGCACCCTCCAGCCGCAGATCCGGTTCGAGGCCGACGGCAAGCGGTACCTGCTCGTCCACGGCAGCCCGCGCAAGATCAACGAGTACCTCTACGAGGACAAGCCAGTCTCGACCTTCGCCCGGATCGCCGCTGGCGCGGATGCGGACGTCACCGTGTGCGGGCATACCCACAAGCCCTACGACAAGACGGTCGCGGGCACTCGGTTCATCAACGTGGGCTCCGCCGGCAAGCCCAAGGACGGCGATCCCCGGGCTTGCTGGGCGCTCCTCGACACGGCGAGCGGTGCGCTCGAGTTCCGCCGCACGCGCTACGACGTCGAACGAGCGGCCGACGCGATCGAGGCGACCGACCTGCCGCCGGAGTTCGCGGCGCAGCTGCGCGAGGCACGCGGGTACCAGTGAGGATCGCCGAACTCGCTCGTCGCGCGGGTGTGGCCGCGTCGGCGGTCCGCTGGTACGAGCAGGCCGGTGTCCTGCCGATGCCGGCTCGCCAGGACAACGGCTACCGCGACTATGGGGGCTCGGATCTGGCGCGCTTGCGGCTCGTCGTCGCCCTGCGTCGGCTCGGCCTCGGTCCTGAGGACGCCGGCAGGATCGCGCGACTGTGCCTCGAACACGGCGACATCGACGCCGACCTCGCGCCCCTGCTCGCGCAGCAGCGCGATGCCATCGCCCGCCAGCGGGCCGACCTCGACCGGCTCGAGGGTGAGCTCGCGGATCTCGAGTTGACGATCGCGGCCGCTGGCCGCGCGAGGAGGAAGCGACCGATGACAGACCGACCCATCCGCGTGCTGTTCGTGTGCACTCACAACAGCGCGCGCAGCCAGATCGCCGAGGCACTGCTGCGCGACTACGGGGGCGCCGACTTCGAGGTCCACTCGGCCGGCACCGAGGTGACGGAGGTGAACCCGTACGCGATCCGCGTGCTCGCTGATCTCGGGATCGACGCGTCGGGTGCTCGGAGCAAGTCGATCACCGAGTTCCTCGACCGGCGCTTCGACTACGTCATAACGGTCTGCGACCGGGCGCGCGATACGTGCCCGGTCTTTCCCGGGTCCGAGAACACGTTGCACTGGGGCCTCGACGACCCGTCCCTGGTCGAGGGAACGGACGCCGACAAGCTCGCGGCGTTCCGCCGGACGCAGCTAGAGGTCTCGACCCGCCTCCGGCCCTTCATCGAGGTCGCGCTCCGCGCCGCAGGTCGTCGTCGATCTGCATCACTCGCTTAGCGGACTCGACTGGCGCCTGCAGGCGAAGCTGCGGCCAGGTCAGCAGCTGGTCGGCGCGACGAGCCTGCCGTAGTCAGCGCCGAGCGCGGCCGTGACGTTCGCTCCAACCTTCGGGAGGAACGCCTTCACCTCGTTCGTGGCTCGCATCGACGCCATGATCCGTTCGTTGGCGCGCACGGCCGCCTGAGCGGCACGCAAGCCTTCGACATCGACTGCTTGCGGAGACCCGCCGCCGAGCTGGTGGCCTTGGACGGCGGCCTGCCTGGCGCGGAGCTCGTCCAGCAGGGCCGGAGCGGAGGGGTCAGCATCAAGGGCGGCCGCCGCCGCATGGTAGGCGGTGACTGCCGGGGCGGAGCGAAGCGCGCGGGCAAAGGCGAAGGTCGCCTCGTGGAGTTCGGTCGTCAGCATCATCGTGTTCCTCAGCCGCCGCAGCAGCCGCCGGCGCGGCAGTTGGCGGCGAAGTCGATCCCGATCTCGGCGGTGATCACCGCGGCCGTCTCGCGGCACAGCGCCTCGAACGTGTGCATCGCCTCCAGGTAGTGGGTGACGCTCGGCACCGCGTACGTCGCGTCGAGCAGCGCGGCGAGCTCGCGGGCCACCTCCTCGTCGAGCAGGTTCATCGCGGCCTCGACGCGGTAGGCGTCCTGTTTCGTGCTGTACGCGGCGATCGCCGTGCTAGCGGCCTCGTCGGTGCGCATCGCCTCGTCAGCAGCGATGAGGGCCGCGAACTCGGGTGTCGTCCGCAACGCGTCGCCGAACGACGTGGCGGCCGAGAGCGCATCGATCTCGGCGCGCGCGGTTGCCTCGAGGGCAACAGCGGGCATCTCGAGCGTGGTCATCGTTCCTCCCGTCATCAGACAGCGACAGCACTGGGCGCTGCCGCGGACATGAGCTCGTCAAGGCGGGTGAGGCCGATCACCTCGCCATCGAGCAGCGGCACCTCGAGGACCGGGGCCGCGAAGCGCGCCTCGATGTCGGCGAGATAGCCCTGCTGCATGCGCCGACGGGCCAGGGTGAATCGCGTCCGGCACGCGGCCTCGGGCAGGACCATGTTGGCGACGACGAGGCCCAGCGGGATGCCGAGCGAGGCAAGTTCCTCGATGGCGCGTGCCGCCTCGACGATCGGGGTCGCCTCGGGGTACATGACGAAGGCGAACGTGCTGCGGGCGGGGTCGCGCATCATGTCGATCACGCCCGCGAACCGGGCCTTCGCGACATCATCGGCGGCGTCGCTCTCGACCGACGCGAACACCTTGACGTCGAGCTGGCGGCTCCAGTCGATCGGCAGCTCGAGCAGCCGCATCGTGTGGCCCGTCGGCGCCGTGTCGAAGATCGTCACCTCGAACGTGTCGCGGCTGGCGAGCTCGATGAACTGGTCGAACGCCGCCATCTCCTCGGTGCACGGCGAGTCAAGCTCCTCGCGCATCGCGGCGATCGACTGAGGGCTCCGGCCCCGCGTGACCGCGTCCGCGATGATCCGCTCGGTATACGCGATCGCGGCGGCCTTCGCGTCGACCCGCGCGGCCCACAGCCCGGGCACCGAGGGAACGGCGGTCGGCTCGGTCTCGATCGGCTCGCCCAGCACCTGGCCGATGTGGGCGGCGGGGTCGGTGGTCACGAGGAGGGTGCGGTACCCCTCACGGGCGGCCCTGACCGCAGCGGCGCAGGAGATGGCGGTCTTGCCAACCCCTCCCTTGCCCGCGAAGAAGACCGTCCGGGGCCCCGACGCAGGCCGGAGCGCGACGAGCGCGGCGTCGGTGTCGTGGCGCCGACGCGCAGGTGCATTCGTTGGCCCGCTGAACATCGGCCGTGTGGCCTCCGGGGCGGCGAGCAGCGGCACGACGGCCCGCAGCCGTCCGATCCCGCGGACCTCGCCGTCGAGGAGCGGGACGCGGCGAACCGTGTTCGGGAGAACGCGGGCGATGAGCCGCTCGTACTCCTCCTGCATCGCGATCCGGGAGGCGAAGAACGTGTTCCCGCGCTCCTCGTCGGGGATCAGGCCGTTGACGATGAGCTCGGTGGTGTGGATCCCCAGGCGCGCGAGCTCGGCCCCCGCGCGCTTCGTTTCGGCAACCGAGGTCGCCTCCGCGTGCAGCACGAACACGAACCGGGTGAACGTCGGGTCACGCAGGGCCGCGAGCGCGCGCTCGTACTTCTGCTTCGCGTCGGCGATGGCTGCGGCAGGCCCGATGCACGTCTGTCCGGCACCGGTCTGTGCCTCGGCGATGCTCTTCGACCATGCCGCGGGCAGCTCGAGGAGCCGCACCGTGTGCCCTGTGGGCGCGGTGTCGAAGATGACGAGGTCAAAGGCGTCGCTCGTGGCGGGGACAAGCGCCGGGGCGATCGGGTCGAGGAAGTCGGCGAAACGGTCGAAGGCCGCAACCTCGGCCGTGCACGGACCCGCAAGCTGCTCCTCCATAACCGCGACGATCGACTCCGGGAAGATCGCCCGGATGGGCGCGAGCGTCCGGTCGGTGTACTCCGCCGTGGCGCGGTCGGGATCGATCTCCATCGCCCACAGGCCGGGCACCCCGGCGATGCCAGTGATCTCGTGGCCGATGCTCTGCTCGAACACATCCGCGAGGTTCGACGCCGGGTCCGTCGTGACGATGAGGACACGCTTGCCGCGGTCGGCCTCGGCGACGGCCGTCGTACAGGCCATCGTCGTCTTGCCGACGCCGCCCTTGCCCGAGAAGAACAGGAACTGGGTCATCGTGTGTGCTCCTTCGGAGCGGTCAGGCGCCGGCCGCGAGCGCGGCGTGGAGCTCGTCGATCGTCGGGTAGGCGGAGGTCTTGAGGACCTGCCCGCGGACGACGGTGATCGGCAGGGCCTCGATCTGGCGCTCCTTGATCAGGGCGTAGACGTCGCGGTTGCGCATGAACGCCTGCGGGTCGCTCGTCATCTGGTGACGGACGACCGAGCGGCCCTCGGTGCCGAGCGTGGCGATGGCGTCGGCAAGGTCGACGAGCGTCGTGTCGAGCACCGGACCGCACAGGCCCGTGGGGCAGCAGAGCGGCGGGTCGAAGATCTCGACATCAAGCGTCACGGCCGTGGCCTGGTCAGTCATCGGTGGTCCATCCTTCGGCGCCCGTCGTTGGGCGATCGGTCGACGTTGGGCCCGGTTTCACCCGGCCGGAGACCGCGCCGCGGACGCGGTTGAAGAGCTGCTCGAGGAGCGGGGTCTCGAAGATCGGCCCGCAGGCTCCGGCGCAGCACGCTGGGTCGGGCGTTGCCAGCAGGGCCTCGTCCGTCGGCGGGAGGGCGGAGCGTTCAGCCATGGGTGGCCACGCCTTCGAGGGCCGCGGCGACCGCGCGTTCGATCGCGGACACGTTGGGCTTGCCGCCTGCGGAGAAGACCGCACCGTCTACCACGACGACCGGCGGCACGAGGCCGTCAGCGGCGATGCGCGCCTCGACGTCCGGGTGTCCGCTCATCGAGGGGCTGAAGAGGTCCACATACCCCACGTCGGCGCGATCCCCGAACCGCGCGTGCAGGCGCTGCGCGACGAGATCGCCGGCCGCGCGCCAGGTCTTCTCGGGTGGGCAGCTGGCGGCCGAGGGCAGGCCCACGATGAGGACCCGGCACGTCATGCCGGGACCTCCGTCAGTGTGATCGTGGCAAGCCGGCGCGGCGGCAGCGTCGGGAGCGTTCGGCCCCCGCCGCAGTCCGAGCACCGGCACGGGGTCAACGCGGCTTCTCCGGGACTCAGGAGCGTGGTGACCGCGGTCCGCAGCGCCTCGACACGCTCGAGGTCGAGCGAGTAGTACACCCAGCGGCCGGCACGGCGCTCGCGGATCAGGCCGGAGGCGCGGAGGGCACGCAGGTGGTGCGAGACCAGCGCCGTGCTGAGTCCGAGCATCGCCCCCACGTCGCACACGCAGTGCTCGCCGTGGCGGAGGATCTCGAAGATGCGTGCGCGGTTCGGCTCGGCGAGCGCTGCCAGCCCGGCCAGTGTCTCCACCGGCGCGGTCCGTTCGGCCGCGTGGTCGTGCAAGGGGTCCATACCCACATTCTTACGCCCGTTTGACAAACGGGCATTTGACCTTGGCCCTGAATCCTCGGGCCGAACGGCCTCATCGCTGGGACGCTCGCGAGCACTCCACGAGAGATTTGGACAGGAGTTTGAGACTCGTTCGGTGATCCCAGAATGCCCCATCCGTCGCCCTAACTGGAGGGCTCCAGGCTCGGCACCACGAGCCAGCCGGATGCCCGTCCAACGTAGATCAGTTGCTCGGTCCTGAGGCCCGACCGTGCGCGCAGGTCGGCAAGGTGGCGCTTCGCCGTGCTCGGCCGGACGCCGACGCGAGCCGCCGCGTCCGAAACGGATCCTCCAGCCGCCACGAATGCCGCCAGGACGTCGACCAGCCGGGCGGTCGGCGTCCGCGGAGACGAGCCGCGCAGATGGCCCTCTCGCAAGACGCCGGGCTGACCCGGCTGCGCGTGATCAGGCCCAGGATCACCGCGGTGACGGCGAGGATCGCGCCGATCTGGTCGGGTGCGAGGTTGAGCCCGAACGCGACGACGAGGGCAATGACCGCCTGGACGAGGGCCAGCACCATCGCGGGCTCGCGGCCCCAGATCGTGCCGGGCTGGCTATCCCTGGCTCCTCGCATCACTTCACCCGGACGACGTCGCCCGGGTGGATCAGCCCTGGGTTGGCGCGGTACTTGGTGTTCTCCGGGAAGGCCAGGAGGGCCTTGAGCGTCAGCCTGTGCGCGGCGGCGATCTCGCTGAGCGTGTCGCCTGACTTCACACTGACCGTCGTGATCGGCGGACGCAGGATCGCGTTCGCTCGGCTGATCACACGCTTGACCCGGGCCTCGCGGGTGGCCGGCGGCCACGGGTCGCTGCGCCGGCTCACGCTGTTGATGTCGGCGTGGGTGACCACAGTGCTGCGGTTGACGGGCAGACCGGTCGCCCGCGACGCCGCTGCCACCAGCCGGGCGACGCTCTCGAACTGGGCGTCGGTGTACGGCTCGGTCCCCGCGCCCGAACATTCGATCGACTCGTGCGCCCACTCGTTCATGTTCACGCCCGACGCAACGGCGGCGGAGATCGTCGGGATCTTGGTGTTGGCATGCGCGACGTCGCCCTGGCTCCAGGCCGCGTACTTGGCGGGGCCTCGTCAAGGCGGTCCGGGAGCAGCTCCTCGGCTCCGCCTGGCAGCGCTGCCGGGTGCACTTCATCCGAAACGCCCAGGACCTCGTGCCCCGCAGCGCCCGGAGCATGGTCGCCTCGGCCATCCGGCTGGTGTTCGAGCAGCCCGACGAGCGGGCGGCCCGCGGCCAGGTCGATGCCGTGCTCGAGGGCCTGCGGCCGCGGTTCGCCGCCGTCGCCGACCTGCTCGCGGATGCCGAGCCCGACCTGCTCGCCCACTTCAGCTTCCCCGAGACACACCGCTCCAGGATCCGCAGCACCAACCCGCTCGAGCGGCTCAACAAGGAGATCAAGCGCCGCAGCGGCGTCGTCGGGATCTTCCCCAACCGGGCATCGGTCATCCGGCTCGTCGGCATGATCCTTGCTGAGCAGGACGACGAGTGGCAGGACGGCCGTCGCTACTTCCGGCCCGAGACCATGGCGGCCATCGACGCCGCCACCACGACCGAGGAGGCAAGCCAGCCACTGCTCATGGCGAGTTGATCAGGCGCGAGGTGTGACACCACGTGCTGGGACTTGACCTGTCGACCCTCATCTACCGCTGGAAGGGCTACGACGACCTGGCACCGACAGCGGCCATGGACGGGCGGGACACGGCCGCGTAGCGGCCGCGATCTGGGCGGCGATCGAGAGGGAGGGCCTGGGTGGTTCGATACTCCGAGGATCATTGGCTGCAGCGCCGGGCCGCACCGGGCGACCGGCAGGGCTTCAGCGAGCGATGACCACCGTTGCCTTCGAATGGGTCGCGACGTGCTCCGAGACACTGCCTTGGAGGGCGCGCGCCACGGCACCGAGACTCCGCGAACCGATGACCACGGTGTCGTAGCCGCCCTCCGCGGCGATCTTCTCGATCGAGACGGCCGGATCACCGGCCGGCTCATACAGGATCGGCACAATGCCGTGGCCCGCGAGGATCGCCTTGGCCTCGGCGAGTTCAGTGGCATGGACGGTCCGGTCGTCCCAGGGAGCCACCGGCACGCGGCCGGGATGGTCAGGGATGACGCTTACGACCCCGACCGTCGCCTCGAATTGCTTGGCCATCTCGACCGCCAGGTCGAGCGCTCGATGGGCCGGCTCTCCGCCGTCATATGCGACAAGGATCTTCTTCATGGCCATTTTCCTTTCACGAGGTGCGGACAGGGTCTGGATAGTCCTCGACCTCAGCCCGAGCATGGGACCTCAATCGAACCGCCACTCGCTCGCCGGCGAGCGGCCGTGCTCCTCCTTGCAGCACTCGAGCTCGTGCGCGACGAGGTAGCGGTGGGGGTCGGCTTCAAACCGTGCAAAGCAGCCCGGACACTTGAAGCGGAGCGTCCGGCCCTCGTATCGAGCCGTTACGCCCTGGCCTGCCTCGATCTCGTTGCCGCAGACGAGGCATCGCCCAGCCGGTTGGTACTGCGAGTCGACGACGATGAGCTCGGACCCGATCGTCATCATGCAGCCTCCACAACGATCCGACCCCGGAGCCTACCCCTCTGACAGGTAAACGAATGCGCGCCGGACGGGGCGCTGCCCGCCTCGTGCGTCGATTGGTCGTGACCCTGCGCGGTCATTGTTGGCTGGCCTCCAATTGCATCGAGATGATGGGAATCGCGCGCGCCGGGCGGCGCGCGGCGAAGAAGAGGGCGACGGCGGCC
>VFSW01004398.1_pt1 | contig 21046 bp, 17 predicted proteins | sample 5358111 | NCBI WGS metagenome assembly VFSW01 (sample SAMN11554181, study PRJNA540505) | mine drainage metagenome | isolation source: sediment from site ElyBrook_90M | place: USA: Ely Copper Mine, Vershire, VT | collected 2017
TAAAATTAGTGAAAAAAATAGCGAAAGGAATTAATTATGACAACCATTGGGAAAGATTTTGCTAGTGAAGTAAAGTTTTTTGTAAACAATCATAAGCTCATCTGCACTGTCCTGGCCATAGGGCTTGCTATCGTTGGCTACTCCTTTGGAAAAGCCGTTTCATGGATTATTGAATCTTACGGAACAACTAAAAAAGCAGATGATATAGCAAAAAAAACACTTTCTTCTCCTGTCAACACACCAGAGCCCTCAAGTACTCCGCCGGTCTCTAATCTATCAGTGAATAGTAATAACAACGCAGTCCCAGTAAGTAGCCCTATTCCACCCACCCAAATAGAACTGCTGCGAGCGGAATATGATTTGCTAAAATCAAAGAATTCAGAAACGGTAGAATCTCTCTTTTTCGAACCACAACGCCGCGTGTGTGGATACGGGTGTGGAAGCAAAGCGAGCAGAGGCACTATTCAAGCTGTTAAAGCGGACATCTTTGTAACGGATGAAGAGATTATAAAAAAGCACCCTATGCGATTTCTTCCGAATTCACCCTTTATTGTTGAAGATACTCAACGTGTCAAGGAGACCCTTCCCCTCATAACGGAAGTAAGTGACTGGATGGAGATGGTGGATAAAGCAAGAAAAGAGGCACAGGCTATCACTAAGACAAAGGAAGAAGGAAAGCATGTTATTTTACAACTAGCTGTCAAATCATGCGTGCCGACATGCATGGGAATGTTAATATTGGATCAGGGGAAAACACCAAACTATCAAGCAATTAAAGACACCCATCTAGCAAACACCGATCAAGCCATTGAATGGGCTAAAGAGGCCGGGTTAAAATGTAAAGTAACGAAAACTCCCAAAGAAGATATAATAAAGTCTCTATCCAAACTTTTAGATGAAAATGGACCTGGAATGTTAGAAATAGTGCACCCTGTCCTGAAAGGCCATGTTGTTATCTTAGATTACATTTCAGAAGAAAGAGGGACAGCTACCATTAGAGATTCTTTCCATGGGTGGATGATCACCCTAAAGTTAGATGCTTTTAAAAAGTGGATTCAACCCAACAAAGACTTTCTGCAAATTAAAGGAATCGGGCTCTGACGAGCCCGACTACTACACTTTCTTACTTAGCGAGTTATTTGTAAGAGGTCACGATGCCGGAGAGAAGGCCGAATTCGAGCGCTTCTTTGGCGGTGTACCAATTATCGCGGTCGATGGCCTTTTCGATCGTTTTAAAGTCTTTACCCGTCGCATCCATGTAAATCTGGATGAGCTGCTCGCGGGTGCGCTTAATTTCCTTCGCTTGTATAGCCAGATCGGTCGCTTGGCCGGGGATCATCGCATTCACACGCGGCTGGTGGATCATGATCCGCGAATTCGGTGTCGAAAATCGACGCTTGGGAACCGCGCATAGACTTAAAATCGATCCCATAGATGCCGCGAGTCCGGTCACAAGCGTCGTGACAGGAGACGTGATCATCTTCACTTGATCCCAAATCGCAAATCCCGCATCGACGGATCCGCCAGGAGAGTTGATCACAAAGAGGATCGGCTTTCCAGGGTCGGTGAGTTCAAGATACCAAAGTTTGCGGATGACGTCTTTGGCCGTATTCATATCTACAACATCGCAGAAAAAAATGCGGCGTGCCTTCAGAAGCACTTCATCGATTTTATCATCGAGTCGGCGGGATTTTGTCTTTACGTCTTCTTCCTCTTCATCTAGTCGTGGCATAATTCTCCTCTTTCTTGTTAATCATTAGCTCAGGATACAGCGGAAAATGCCCTAAAAGGTGGTCAACTTCCCGATGGATATCCGCACAAAGCGCAGGGTCGAGCACATATTTAGCTCGGCTCTTTTCCCCGCTTTTATCAAAAGCCGATTTTGTGTGTTTTAAAATTCTTACAATCATCGCGGCGATCTCTTGCATTTCTTTCTCTTTCATGCCCAGCGTGGTAAGCGCCGCCGTGCCCAAACGTACACCTGATGTGTACCAGGGACCTTGTGGATCGAAAGGAATGGAGTTGCGGCTGGCAGTGAGGCGCGCCTCGCGCAACGCTGACTCAGCCTGGCGGCCTGTGAGCTCGAAAGAAGACATCACATCCAGGACGAGCAAGTGATTATCCGTTCCTTCTGTCGTGAGACGAACGCCGAGCTTCATGAGCTCCGCGGCCAGAGCCTTACAGTTGGCGACGATTTGATGGGCATACTGACTGAAGGCTGGCGTATTAGCCTCTTGGAAAGCGATGAGTTTAGCAGCGATCACATGCGGTAGAGGACCGCCGAGCACCAGAGGACACCCCTTATCGATCACTTCGCGATATTCATTTTTGCAGAGAACCATTCCGCCGCGTGGACCCCGCATCGTCTTATGCGTCGTCGACGTAACAACGTGAGCAAAAGGAATCGGGTTAAAATTTCCTTTCATCACTTTCCCCGCTACGAGGCCAGCAAAGTGGGCCATATCGACCATGAGCGTGGCGCCCACGGAGTCGGCAATCTCTCGCATCGCGGCAAAATCGATCAGGCGAGGATAAGCGGAATATCCGGCAATCAGAATGGCGGGTTTTTCACGAAGCACTTGGGTTTTGAGATCCGCGTAGTCAATGAGCCCCGTTCTTCGATCGACATCATAAGTGACCGACTGCATCATTTTCGAAGAGAGATTATGACGATAGCCGTGCGTTAAATGTCCCCCTGAGCCTAGAGACATACCCATGACTTTTTGATTAACGAGCAGCTCGCGGACACGCTCATATTCTTCGGGGGTCAGCTCATCGACCGATTTCTTGCCCAAACGCTCCACTTCTTTGTTTTGAACCCGGTGGACCAAAATCGACCAGAAAGCGACCATATTCGCATCCACACCCGAATGGGGCTGGACGTAGGCATGCTCACAGTGAAATATTTTCTTTAATTCTTCGCACGCTGCGGCCTCAAGCGTATCGACATTGCCGCACCCAGCGTAGAAACGGTGGAAGGGGTACCCTTCAGCGTATTTATCAGTGAGGAGATTACCCATGGCGAGCTGAACGGCCAGGGAAGAATAATTTTCAGAGGCGATCAGTTTGAGGTTGGAGCGCTGATCTCGTAGTTCTTGAACGATCGCATTGCACACCTCGGGGGCGACTTGGCTCAAGTGGTCAAGAGCGGCCAGATAGGCAATAGCTGCGGAGGACTGCTCTTCTCCAGCAACTTTGTGAAGATAATTTTTCAAAAAAGACATAAACGCCCTCCTTTTGGTCCATATTTGCATATTCCCCCCAATCTCGTACAGCCTCCCTGGTATTTCGGGCGCAAATAAAAATGTTAGGTAGCAAAAAGCGGCTGCGAGCACTAATCTGCGTTGTTGCCCTTTTTCGCCAACCCCATAGAAGGGGTTGTCTGCAGCGGGTACCCGCCTTTGGCGGCGCCTCGCAGACTTAAGTCCTCTCGCTCTCTTTTTGCTTCCTAATATTTTTAATTACACCCGGTTTTTCTTGAGAGAAAATACACAAGAGGGGTATGTTGGATACCCTATGGGAAACATAAGAGAAGCTATGAAATTTATTTTAGACATTCAAGAGCTCGATATGAAAATGCTCCGCCTCATGAGAGTGAAGCGCGAAAGACAAAAAGAGATCGAACAAATCGAATCTCTTCGAAAAGAGCTTCATCTGCAGATTACCGATAAAGAAAATGAGGTTGCAGACCTTGGTAAGCAAATCCAGGTGCTCGAACAAAAAATTCAAGAAATTGCTGCCAAAGCGAAAAAACTCGAAAGCCAGCAATCCTCCGTGAAGAAAGTAGAAGAGTTCAATGCCCTTACACAAGAGATGACATCGTTAGAGCGCGAAAAAATCAATACCGAGCAAAAAGTCTCCGATCTCGTCGACAAACGTGTTGCTGGGGAAGAGCTTCTCTCGAAGATTAAAGAAAGCTTATCTGCTTCCGAAGAAAATAGCCTTGCGCTGGAGCGCGAGATTAAAGAGAGCATCAAGCTCATCAATGAAGAAGGCTCCCACCTAAAAGTTGAGAGAGAAACTCTTGCGCGTAAAGCAGATGTTGATCTTCTGCAAATTTATGAGCGCCTCTTGCGCAACAAAAAAGATCGAGTAGTCGTACCTATCGAGAATCGCACATGCGCCGGTTGCCACATCACGCTCACAGCCCAGCATGAGAACGTCGTCCGCAAAGGGGAAAATATTGTCTTTTGCGAACACTGCTCACGCATCCACTACTGGCAAGAGCCTCAAGAAGTAGCAGTCGGTGAGACAGCGGCCCCCAAACGCCGCCGCCGCCGCGTTGCTAATGCATAGTATCCGATAATAGCGGGAGAAGTAGACCATCGCTGCTCTCGAAAAGAGAGGAGAGGAAAGTCCGGACTTCACCGGAGAAGATACCAGTGAAACACTGGGGGCCTCAAGGCTACGGAAAGTATCACAGCAAACATTCCTCCGTGGTGTTCACCATATATCACGGTAAGGCTGAAAATGTTGGTTTAACTAAGCCAACCCCACGCATCGAAAGATGCGGGTGAGATAAACCCTATCTGAAGCAAGAAATTTAGACCATACCGCTCTCCGTGGGGTCTAAATGATAAAACGCTCGAGGGCTTTGGCGACAAGGCCCCTAGACGAATGATGGTCCACGACAGAATCCGGCTTACCGCTTCTCCCGCTTTTATCCGATACTTTTTATCCTTACAGGCCAAAAATATCTAACCTCCTCCATGTCAGTAAGTTAATTAAACATATTTTTCACAAAAACATGCTATTTTTGTGAAAATAGGGGTCGATTAAAATGCACATAGGCGTCGAATTCCTGGTAAAAAGTAGAATTATCGAGCATGGCCGCGGTTGGTGTTTCACTCCGATTCACTTTTCAGATCTGGGTAGCGACGCCTCTATCCGAAAAGCCCTATCACACCTCCAAAAACAAAAAATTATCCGGCGGCTTGCCCAAGGGATTTATGACTATCCTAAAATACATGACCAATTGGGGCCCATTCCCCCAGATTTAAATGAGGTTGCTAAAGCAATAGCGGAAAAAAATGGAGTTCAAATTCAACCTGCCGGAGCTCTTGCTGCAAATTTGGTTGGTCTTTCAGAGCAGGTTCCTGGGCGCATTATTTTTCTAACTGAAGGCCCCTCAAGAAAAGTCAAAGTTGGCAGACAAGAGATCATTCTCAAAAAGACTACCAAAAAACACATGTCTTCTGCAGGAACTAGGGAAGGCCTTTTGATTCAAGCACTAAAAAATTTGGGAAAAGATAATATTGACGAAGTTGTTCGTATTAAAGTGGCAAAATTTCTCAAAAACTCAAGCGAAAAAGAAATTAGGCAAAATATGAAATTTGCCCCCGCTTGGATACGAATCCTTGTCTTTGAAATTATGGAGTTTAAACCATGAATGAGATTCATCTTTTATCTAAAGACGAACGTGAACTTTTTTTTCGGATGGCAGCTGAGATAATGAAAATGCCTTTTGAAATTATCGAGAAAGACTATTGGGTCGTCTGGGTCCTTGAAAGACTGTTTTCGTTAGAAAAAATAAAGTCCCACCTTACCTTCAAAGGAGGCACGTCACTTTCAAAAATATATAGAGTGATTGACCGTTTTTCAGAAGACATCGATCTTTCAATTGAAAAAGAATTATTAGGTTTTGGCGCGCCCAATGATCCTGAAAATGCACCTTCTCAAAAAGTAAGCGTTCACGGGTATTAGAAGATGGTTGGTCGGAGCTGAGGATCGATACGCCCTGCATAGATGCTGCTTAAGAACGTTAGGACATTCTTTCCTTGCCGCTTCAGCGTCATATGCACGCTCATGATTCTCTCGATAAACAGGCTTCCTCGATCGCTCCATGTTTGCAGACAGATTTTTCTCCAGATCACGAGCGGTCTCAAGTCTCTTTCTGCGCGGTTATTGGTCGGTTCTACGTTGGCTTTATGACTAAACAACCACAGCTTTTTGTAGTTATCTAGCAGCTTTCCTGCAAAGCTTTGTAATAGGGGGCTTCCTTCTACCTCGGCTTCTTCTAATATTCGTTCTATCCTTTTTCGACGGTAGTAGAGCTTTCTGTATCTCTCCTGCGGATCGTATCCAGCTTTGTTCTCGGCAAAGACCTCTCACAGCTCGAACAGGACCCGATGGCCCAGCGGGCCATCGGGTCCTGATCTCTCACGGATGCGCTTAAAGTCTCTTTGGATATGTGCCAGACACCATTGGTGTCTTCTAAACTGGTAAACGGCATATCGGTCAGTTGTTACGGGCGTTTGAAGCTTATGTCGCAGGATCTTTTTAAGGGCTTTTCTTCCCCGACTTGGTAAGATGGAGTAATAGGCCCCTTGCGCTGTCGATACGATCCAAGCTGTGCGGCGACTCGCTTCTTGTCTCCATCCGGTCTCATCGATGCCTTTGGGTTCTTTGCTCTCGATGACTTTTTCTCGGATCTCTTCCTGTGTTTCTTTTAAGCCTTGGACCATACGCCCTTCGATGTTGGAGATCGATCCGAGCGAGATCTCTGTGCCTAAAAGAGAGCTGAGTAAGCCTTTAGCTCTTCTCTTGCCCATATGGTAAGCCCCGGTGAGCATAGTTATGGCTGCTGATAAACGGGGACCAAAAGCAGAGGGTTCTATACCGGGCGGCGGCAGCGCCGCCTGCCGGTTATTGCAGTCTCGACAGACGGCTCTAAAGCATCGATACTCGGTAACTTCCAGTTCGATGGTAGGGAGTTCTGTCTGTTGGAAGATCCAAGCTTTACCTATGCGAAGGTTGCAAGATCCGCAACGGCTACAGGTTGCAGGCTTATGTTCGATAATCTTGTGCGCCACTCTTAAAGGTCTAAAATGGCCAGGATGGCCTTCTTGAGCTCCGCCTTTCCTCGGAGGATTATGGTCTGTCTTCTGATCGGTTGAGGGCGGTTTAGAGCTGTTTTGGGAGTTGAGGCCCAGATGTTCTTCGAGCGTCTGGATGTATCTCTCAAGCTTTTGAATATGAAGTTCTAGCTTTTGGATCTTGGCTTCGAGTTCTTCATAGGTAGGCTTCATGACTCATATTTTGCATAAATTTTTTGTTTATATGCAATACCCGTGAACGCTTACCTCAAAAAAAACAAAACGCTATTTTAGAGAATCTTTCAGAAGCCTGCTCCAATTATGTTCAGACCGAAATGCTAGATACCCTAAAAGCAGCGATTGCAACAAAGCTCGAAACAGCTGAAGGGTGGCGAGTTTTCTCTGATCCGGAAGATCCTTACGCGCAAACATTATTATTTGAGTATCCAAGTAATACTTTAAAGATCGGATACATTCGCCCTCTCGTGAAAATCGAAATGGGCGCAAGATCTGAGCACTGGCCTGTTAGTAAACATAAAATTCAGAGTTACGCTAAAGAAGCGCTGAAAGAAAAAATTTATGAACCTGAGGTATGGGTTCGAGTACTGAACGCAGAGCGAACTTTTTGGGAAAAGGCAACCATCCTTCATCAATATGCCCATTTGCCAGAAAATAAAACACTTCCGCCGCGTATCTCAAGACACTTTTATGACTTTTTTCGTCTGCTAAATTCTGAAATAAAGGCAACAGCGCTTATTGAAAATGCCCTACTTGAACGAGTAGCCACCCATAAAAGCGTTTACTTCGCATCAAGTTGGGCAAACTATGGAACGGCTCGAAAAGAAACCTTAAAACTTTTTCCTCCCGCTCGAATCTTAAAAGAGCTTGAGAAGGACTATATTCTGATGAAAGCGATGTTTTTCAGGGAAATTCCTGAATGGAAACTAATTCTGAAAACAATCGAAAACTTTGAAAAAGAATTTAATCAGGCATGAGTTCGGTGACTTCCACATGTTCCTGCGTTACCCAGCCGAGAAAACCTTTTTCCCCTTTTGAAAATGCCAGCATAGGACTCCAACAAGAGACTCCTTCAGGAGAGAGCGGCTGAGGAGCTGACCATTTCTGCTCTTTCGTAGAAAAGGAGGCACCATGAATGGCAACGGTGTCATCATCTGACTGTCCCCAGCAAGCGACAAAATTCCCGTGATGGTCGGGCTTGATATCGTAGCAGCAGCAATCGTATTCTTCGGGCGAAAGGTCGATCGGCTCTTGCCATGCTTGTCCAGCCGATTTATAAACGGCGCAGAGGATCTCTTTCTTTTCATTTTTTTTCATCCAGGCCACGAATACATTACCTGCATCATCGATGGTCAGCTTCGGAGGGCTACCCCTTTCGCTCAAGATTACAGGACCTGACCAGACTCCCCCAGACCGAGAAAGAGAAATCAGTTTTCCATTCTGGGATCTGCATACCAGAGTGATATTTTCATCAGTGTCGATGGCAGCTTGCGCTTTCCAACTGCGGGGAGAAAGCATCAGGGGAACTTGTTCAAGAGGAGTCCAGGACATCCGTGGGCGATGCCATGCATACTCCAATAGATGCTCTCCATCCGCTGTTTTGCGCTCCCACACAGCGAAGATGGTTCCCGCTTCATTACTGGCTACAGATAGACCCGTGTAAGAACTGCAGCATGTCTCAGCCACGTACTCCAATTGGACATCCTTCTGGAGCTCTTTAATAGCCGATAGGATCCTTTTAGATGACGTTGAGAAATCGGGGCTCCATTTGCCCACCGTTTCAAATGCTGCAACAGCTTTAAGATGTCCATCTTCAAACTGGGTATATCCATCCGAAGAAATGATATTGGTCGGTATATTCCAAGCCGATCCAAAAGGCTTTTCAGCGACTTGAAGGAGGCTTTCCTCGTCGAGAATTTCTAGCACCCAAGAAGCAAAAACATTGCCGTGGGAATCGATCAAAACGCGCGGCATCACGATGTCTTTTTCAACTTTGGAGATTCTCTCAGGAGCGGACCACGCTGTGTCACTGGATTTTGTTGAAGCAAAAACAGCTTCACCTTCTTTTTGCTCTGAGATCCACATCGCGACCGCATCGCCCTTGTCGTTCGTAACGATTTTTACACTAAAAGCCGTCTTATCCGACAAGACAAGGGGCTGCGTACAATTGAAAGCTAATAACTTCCCCAAGAGACAAAAACAAAGAGTTAATTTTGCAAACATTTTTTACTCCACGATTATTTCAGCAACCTCGATTTGATCGTATCCTTCACTTGTTGTGGCCTTCCAGGCAATGACGCCTGTTCCACGAGAAGAAAAATCAACAGAATAATCCCTACAAGCATGATTTATAGGAGATAAACGCTCGATTGTCGACCAAGTTTGGTTCTTCGTTGAGAACGAAGCTCCGTAGATAATGTTATTTTCTTGCCACGTGAGAAAAAAATGTCCGAGGTGATCGGCTTTAATATCGACAGCTTTCCAAAGATCAGAAGGCTGGCAAAGCTCCGTGCGCGCAGACCACGCGTCTCCCACCGGTTTATAAACAGCGCGGTAATTCGACTGGATCTTTCCATTTTTTTCACGATGCGACTGCCAAATAACGAGCATATTTCCTTCATCATCAATGGCGACCTTTGAATGAGACCCTTTTTCTTCCATTTCGGTGATTTCAATGGGCTGCGACCACACACCATGACAAGTGCAGGCGGCATAGATTTTGTCGTTTTCTTGCCACACGAGATTGATGCTTTCTTTGAAATCTAGCGCTACTTCCAGCGCATCATAACGAATGTTCATAATAGTCGGAATTTGCTCGGGAGCCGTCCACGATATGCCGTCACGTTGCCATGCATATTCTAACATGTAATGCCCCTCGGGAGTCTCTCGCTGCCATAGGGCCAAAATAGTACCCTCTGCGTTGGTCGCTAGATGGACATTGTGAAAAGCTCCGCAGCAAGCCTTAGCAGAAGCTAGACGGGTGAAATTCATTTTTCCTTGAGGAAGTTGCACTCCTGCAATAATGCTCTTGGCTTTATTTCCATATTTTTTCCATCCAATCGTACCAAATTTTCCTTTGGAGGTAAAAATCGATTTATCTAACTTTGTGAACTCATCCTCTTTAACGATATCGGTGGGCTGAGACCAATGCTCTGCCCAAGGTTTTTGCACGACTTGGGAAATGCTTTCGAGGTCGCCTCGATCGTAGAGCCAAGAAATAGAAATGTTTCCCCTAGAATCGATCGTGCATCGAGGAGCGCATATATCTGCTTCAATATTGGAGATCTTCGTAGCGTCCGACCACTTGCCGCCGCTAGGCTTTAACGCCCCTTGCGTGGCGTACTCATATCCATATTTGGCGATCCATACCGCCACTGCATCACCTCTTTCATTGGTTCCCACGCGCACATCCGCTGCAGGATGGTCTGTAGAAGAAAGGATCGTCGGCTCGGTACACTTAAAAGCTAAAAGCTTGAATGTACAGATGAAACAGAAAATAAATTTGTGCATATATTGCCCTAGTTAATAGAAAGTGTTGCTACTTGAACCTCTTGATCCCATCCACAATTAGGCACCTTAAGCCACGCGACCATCCCTTTTCCTTGCCTATTGAAGTCGCAGATAGGAAAACCATAATGAGCATCTGAAGACGATAAGCGCACGGGTGAAGACCAAACTTGATCATTTACGGAGAATGTTGCACCGAATATGGAAGTGCTGTACGACCCTACTTGCTCCTGCCATATCGCTACAAAATGCCCTTGATGATCAGATTTTACAGAGCCCAGTCGGCTATGCATGTGAGATGGAGACACATTTTTTGCCTCCGTCCACGATTTCCCTATAGGCTTGTAGGCCGCCCGAATAACGACTTTATTTTCTTGGATCGACTCCCACATAGCGAGCCAATTGCCTTCAGCATCAGGGATAAGGCTAATTCTCGAGCAAGGCTGTTGAGGTACTAGCTCTTCTTCAGGACTACACAGTGGGGTAGCATCCGTCCATTTACCATCATATTTAGTGATTGCTTTGAGAGTGTCTTTTCTCTCTCCCTTCTCATCCATCTTATAACTGCGCCAGATAATCGCTGTGTTGTCTTTAACATCGATCCCCATTTGTATTTCGAGGGGGAAAACAGCATCCGTAATCGGAATTTTCTCAGGGGAAGACCAGGACTCTCTTCCTCGCTGCCAAGCCCCTTCATAGACCAGCTTAAACTTGAGCCCTCCCCAAGCCAGATCCCACAAGGATATATCAGGGCGAGCCCACAAACCGAAGACAGAGCCTTTGGAATTCATGCATAATTGCTGGTATGGAGAGACAGCGATGAGGGGCAGTAAAATAGGTTCTATCGCATCAGAGCATCTGATATGAAAAGTTGTTTTTTTATTTTTTAGAACATCGGCCAATTCCTCAGTGATATCAAGACCGCTTCCACCAACAAAGGCCATCTTCCCCTTTCCGTCGGAACAATGCCTCTTGGTAGTCACCATGTTGTGACTGAGATTGCCTACAACCCTCGTTTCCCAAAAAGGGTTGCCGAAAGATTTTTCTCCCACTTTCAGAGATATTTTACCTTTATTCTTAACGATCCATGTAGCGCGCAGGTTAGCTGTATCATCGATAAAACAATCTCGCTCGTAAATGAGATCTCTCTCTCGTGCGACAATGTGGGGATCAAGCCATGTATCTCCTATTTTCATTGCCGCTTGAAGCAAGACATCTGATCCATCCACAAGAAGCCAAGATACGACAGCTTCTTCCTTTTCATTGATCTGGATATTTAAGCCACTATAGCCTTCCTGATTCGAGGCTATTGTCACAGGAGTGGAACAACTAAGTCCCATCAGCTGACTAGCAAGACAGAGACAAAACAGTGTCTTTTTCACGTTACTTCACCGAAATTTCGGCAGCTTGAACAATGAAATCAGGCTCTTCTAAGCGCGTGGCACGCGTCCATGCCAAAATGCCTTTGCCGTTCTCAGAAAAGGCCACGGAAGGGAATAAACAAAGATGTCCATCGGGAGAAATTTTAGTGGGTTTTGACCACTTCCCATCGTTCGTTGAAAAAACAGCTCCTTTAATGAAAGGCGTGGGTTTCTCCATTACAGACCATATCATGACAAAACTCCCGGCATGATCAAATGCCAAAGCCGGAGCACGGAACAGCCCTTCTTGCACAACTTCCACAGGGGGTTGCCACTCCCCGGCAAGCGGTTTATACACACTGTGCACAGTCCCTTCCAGTATGTCTTTCCAGATAACAAGGAAATTTCCCTTTTCATCCATGCAGACGTTTAAATCGCTCATGTACTTTCCGACTTGGGCAATCTCGACCGGAGCTAGCCACTTTTCATTCTCGCGACTAAAAGCCTGAAGTTTTGTATTTTCACCGAATCCAACGACCCTTAATACAATCGCATTGCGCTGGGCATCGACGGCAATTTTAATAGTACCCACCCATTCGTCTTTTGGAAGAGTAAATAGTTGTTCGGGCATCGACCACTGTTGGTGATCTTCATGCCAAGCTCCAGCAAAAATCCGTTCCTGGGTTTGGGAAAACCATCCTGATATGGTGCGATCACTATACCATACAGCTAGAGCCACTCCTTGGTTATCAACAAAAACCTCTGGAGACCGACTAAAATCCGATTGGCCTCTTTCGTTATACATAATGTCATGCGTCTTACCATCTCTAAAGGCAAGAGCTACGGAAGTACCCTTGTAATAAGGCATCGCGCCTAAGGCAATGAGATTTCTGTCTTTATCCATCACCACCTTTTCAAACTTCACATCCTTATGGTTAAAAGAGATCTCCTCTGGTCTAGACCAAGGCTCCATCCATTTTTTTTCAGCGAGGAAAAGATTGAGAGTTTTACAGTCCGATTTCCAAAGAACGCCGACATTTCCTTCGGCGTCGAATACGGTCTGAAGAGGGCAGACTCCGATGTTACCCTTCGTAATAAGTGTGGCAGGGAGCCACTGGCCTTCTTTAGTTCTAATGGCGGATTCTAACGCTCCTTCTGTAGGAGTCATATTCGCCCATGTCACCACAGCATCTCCCCGCTTATTCATCACTACTTGGATGCCCACAGAAATATGTTTAGGCTCGAGACTGATCAACGTAACCGGAGGAGAGAGGCTCAGAGCCAAAAGCTTGGAACCCAGTGCGATGCAAAAAGCAATTTGTTTTAACATGATAATATCCTTTGTCTATTCTCAAAGAATTTATAATCCAATATGGCGATAAGACGCAAAGGAAATAATTATTTTAACAGGATTAAATTCTTAATTTAGGTAAAATACTTTAGATAAATATGTCTACACCCATTAAAAATGTTGATGTCGTAGTTATCGGCGGTGGTCCCGTTGGTCTCATTAATGCGATAGAAACGGCTTACCTCGGACATCGCGTTGTTGTGTTGGAAGGCAGAGATGAATACACCCGTGATCATCTCGTCAAACTCCATGCCAGCTCCTTTAAAGGCATTAGCAAAGACTCTCCCCTACAACCTATCGTTGCAGAGCTCAAAAAAAACCCCAACATTCCCACGCTTGCCCTTGAAAAAAAACTTATCGACATCGCGAAACAGTGCGGTGTTGACATACGCCATGCTTATGTTCGCGACCCTCTTGCCCTTTCTAAGTCACTTGAGTTTGCCAATACGAAGATCTTTATTGGAGCTGATGGCCGTTGGAGTAAAGTGCGCGAAAAGGTATTCGGCGATAAGTTGCGCTACCACCAAGAATTGGCCTATGTGGCCCAAATCAAATACAAAGTGCAAGGGCAGGGTAGAGCCCTCGACTGGCTGCGCTACGGATATGCCACCCAGAAGCTCATGCAAGCTCCTGTATTTGAATTTGTAGGAAAAGAAAAAGGGGGAAAAACCAGTATCACGACGCAAATCACCATCGATGCGGCCACCTTCGAGCAAATGAAGCATGCATCGACCGGAAAAGCTTATCAATGGGACACACAAAAAGCAAAAATTCCAGAGAGCATTCAACGCTGTGTGGAAATTTGGCTCAACGCTAAAGCTAAAATCACCGGAGAGCAGCCTGTTCCCGATTCTATTAAAATTTCCGTGATTCCTCTTTCTGCTTACTCCAGCCGCACCATAGTTAAAGTCGATGAGACAACAAAAAAGATTTGGGCTGTTGTCGGAGATGCCGCCGCCGGTCTTCCTCTCATGCAAGGATTAAATCATGGGGCCCGATGTGCGATTAGACTCGCATCAACAAGCCATCAACATTTAACCACTCCGTCAGAAATCAGTCTCAACCTTAAGGGGTTTTCAGCAGGTGATGCTGCCGAAGGCAACGTGCCTAAAGTTTTTAAATCGTATGCTTCCTACGTTCGGCACATTTCGGTTTGGGAAACATTTGTCGCTCACTGCAAAAACTTCTTCATCACCTTTTATGGATGGTGGATCTATCTTAGCAGCTTAGTTCCTTGGCAAAGCAATAAGTGGAATGCCCAGGATGCTCTCGTTTTAAGAACGGCCCATCTTAAAAAAGACCTTGACTAGTCGACGATCAGATCGGCGGCCCAGAGAACTCTTTGATCGTTTTCATTTAAGTACCTCCAAACGAATATCCCTTTCCCGTCTGCTGAAAACTCCATTTTGAAATCCATACAATTGTGCCCCAGAGAGAGTTGTTGGAGCTCCGACCATTTTTGATCCTTAACCGAAAACGTTGTGCAACAAATCACACTCTTTTTTTCGCTCACAGCATATTCCCAAGCAACAACAAAATGGCCTTTGTGATCAACAGTAACCTGAGGATAGAGGCTGTAATAAGAGGGTGGTGTCAGAAAAGACTGAGACTGCCAAGGTTGTCCTATAGGTTTAAAGGCGGCACATATCGTTCGGCTTTGCTTAAACAGCTTTTCCCCAATCGTAACCCCTTCCTTTTGCGGCTCATCCCAAATAACAAGAAGATTTCCTTCCTCATCGACACGTAAACGAGAGGTTTTCAGAGCTCGTTTAGATTCACATAATGTTGTTAAATCTGACCAAACTTCATTTTGCTGCGTGATCACATGCAATTTTCTACTGCCCGTAAAACTTGAATCTCCTTCTTCCCACATGAGGGCTACATTGTCCTGGGAATCCACTACCATTTTCATGCTGCGAACACTATTGAATTGCTTGAGCTCCAGCGAGCATACACGCTGCGGAGCACTCCAAGTTCCATCTTCTTGTTCACGAGCGATCTGAAGGGTATATCGTGTATTGGAGAACAAAGATGAATCAACCTCTTTCGATTGCCACCAGGCTAAGACAGCCTTGCCCTTCTTGTTGAATTTAACACATCGACAAACCGCCCTGCCCTCAGCGCGCGCAATGGTCGTCACGGTCATCGCCGATTGTCCCGGAAGGATCAAAGCCACCATATCCACCCATTCAGCAGAAGGAGCATTTTCAGGTGTGGCACCGACATAGATGAGCCGTCCTTCCGGGCTTAGTGCTTTTTCTCTATCGATCAAAGCAGCACGATGAAAATTCGTGATCGTGGGTGATTGATCGCCATATTTTTTCTCCGCATATTGAAATAAGGAATCTTCATCTTCTCCATCGACCTTCCAGATCGCCTGCAAGTTGCAAGAAGGGTCGACATTGATGCGTTTCAAGTAAAGGGCTCTATCATTTCGCGTTACAAGAAAGGGCGCTGTCCAAGTCGCATCTCTTTTTTTCACAGCCGCATAAATGCGATCTCCATCGCTGCCGGTTTCTGGAATAAACCAAACGACTCCTGCATCTCCTTTGTCATTCAGAGTTAACTTGTACTCATAAGCTTTTTCGCCTGGGGGCGATAAGACGACGGGATTAGCACAGCTAAGCGCCAAGAGTTTGCTACACAGACAGAAAACAAAGGCAATTTTCTTTAGCACGCATACCTCCCTTCTTAATGTTAAGAAATCATAAACGACGGCGTAGATATGGTGCAAAACAATTAGTCGACGCTCAGCTGCGCGACTTGAATCTTACTTTCCAGAGGATGAGTGCAATTGACCCAGCCAATATAGGCTTTACCCGATTCTGACAAAGACAAGGCAGATCCGAAACATTTCTCGCCTTCCGGCGATAATTTTTGCATATCTGACCATTTGCGATCTTTTGTAGACAAAGTGGCTCCCCAAACACTGTCGGTCTCCTTTTCTCTGGAGGTCCAAGCCACCACAAAATGCCCCGTATGATCATGACCCAACTCAGGAAGACGGGAATCGCCGGGCAAAGAAATTTCCTCGGCTAAAATCCACGCTTCTCCGACCGGCTTATAGGCGTGACAAAAGACAACTTCCCCTTCCTTGCGCTTGGTTGTCCAAATGACAAGAATATTTCCTGCATCATCACAACCCATTCGAGCGTTCTCCACATTTTCCATCGGCGCAGAAATCTGGATGGGTGTGCTCCATTTTCCTTCTCTATTACTAGTGGCCTTAATTTTTATCTCGCCCTTTTCTTTGAAGAACCAAATAACCGTAGCATGATCATGCGAATCAATAACACAGCCGGTAGACCTTGGTATTGTATCGGCATTCAAGTAACATATCGTCTCCCGAAGCATCTGAGATGTTCCCTCTTTCACCCATGCTCCCTCAAGAGAATAGTTATACTTGTTTGTCAGCCACCCTTTAACAACTACGAGCTCACTCCATACTAATAAGCCCAGATCTCTTTGCTTGTTAAAAGAGAAGGTGGGTGAATAAATTCCTTGCGCTACCACAAATGGATCTATAAAGAGGTTAGCTGTTTTTTTATCATAGAAAAACATCGATAAGACATGGGAAGAATTGACCTCGTGGGGTATCAAGTTGAGGCCAATTTTTTCCTTGGAGAACTCTGAGAAATACTGGCCCTTCTCACTCGGCGCTGAGGCAAGCAAATCGAAGCTATTCGACCAAGGCTCTCCCCGTTTTTTCTGGGCTCGCTTAAAAGAGTTTTTATCCTGGATCCAAAACACATCGATATCGCCCCCTTCATCTAAGAGGAGTTGTGCGTTAGATATGCTTCCATTTTCTGCAAGAGTTGTAACAGGAGTCCATGCTCCCTCATTCGGCTTTATCGCGGCTTGCAATTTGTCTCCCTGTGCATCTTTCAATAGCCAATAAGCAGCAAAATCTCCTCGTGGATTGGAGAAGATTGCGCCCTTAATCTCCTCAAACTCCGCTGATAACAGCGTGATGGGATCTGAACAGCGGAGCGCCATCAAATTACTTGCCAAAATAAGAAAGAAAACAATTCTGCCCAACATATCCGACCTCTATGGAGTAAAGATCTCTGCAACTTGGACTTTCACATCTTTTTGATTTGTGACATTTATCCAATTGAGATACCCCTTTCCTGACTCAGAAAAAGCTACAGAGGAAGCCTTGCAGATCTGTCCATCGGGCGATAGCCTTTTGGGAGTGGACCATTTTTGATCCTTTGTCGAAAATGTTACGCCATAGATGCTGTCGATCATAAGTTTGGCGCCATAGTTCCAGACAACCACAAAGTAGCCGGCATGATCGTGAGCCAGGGTGAAAAACAGATTATTTCCACCCGGAGATGAGATTTCTACAGGGGTTGTCCATGTGCCGCCCAGCGGCTTATAGGCACTCCAAATGGCTCCTTTTTTTTCAGCCTTCACAACCCATACAGCAAGAGCATTTCCTTCCTCATCGCAGCCGACTTCCAGTTTAGCTAAATTTTTCACAGACGAAGCAATATCGACGGGCCCATTCCACTTTCCTTCGACTCTGCTGGCTGCCTGAATTTTCTCATCCACTCTCCAAACGACCGTAGCATTTTCTTTGGGATCAATGGCTATTTTTGAATTTGAAGTGTAGGTCTTTTTTTCAAAAGTACAAACTCTTTCTCGGACGAAATCTTTTGCCCCCTCTCTCAGCCATGCTGCTTCCAATGAATACTGATCTGTTTGAGCTAACCAGCCCTGCACTTTTTCATGCTGGCTCCAAACCGCGCAAACGGTCCGTTGCTTGTTAAGTCCAAACGCTGGCGAGTGAATAAAATAAATATCCGCAACAGGCTTGACAAAGCAGGTACCAGAAGTTTTGTCCCAAAGAATAAAACCCAAAAAATCGGTAAAATTGTCGCCTCTCGACTTATTCATAGCTACGCTCATCCCCTTCTGGTAAGGAAGGTGTAATCCTTTCCTCATATTTTCGCGCGATGCAGAAAGTTCGGATACGTTTGACCACGGCTCACCCCATTTCTTGTTGGCCCAATGCAGAGTTTTATTGCCGCAGCAACCTTTGACTAAAAAAATGTCGATATTGCCTGAATCATCTAAGATCAAGTCTTTAACAGAAGCACCGTCCTCCTTCATCACCGTTGTGAAGGGAAGCCATGCGCCGTCTTTAGGTTTTATAGCGACCTGTATCTTTTCCCCTTCCACATCCGTAAGCTTCCAGTAGGCAGTAAAATCTCCACGGGCGTTAGTGATTACTTCGGAATCGCCAACAATTTCCTGATCGGGCGAGGAAAGTGTGATAGGATTCGAGCAACTCAGCGCTAATAACTTTGCGCTGACGGTGAGACAGAAAGCGATTTTAGATAACATGGAGTTCTCCTTATTTGAGTGATAGCTCAGCTATCTGAAGTTCTTTTTTTTCGAAGCATTGGATGAAGGCGACATAACCTTTTCCTTGCTCATTGAACGCCATTGCGGGATTTAAACAATTCACTCCCTCTGGAGTAATCTGGACTGGCTTGGACCAAGCGCTAAATTCATCGGAATAGACGGATCCATAAATCGGCGATGGTTTTTGTGAGTCCGTCCTCCATAGCACGACAAAATTCCCCTGATGATTACTCGCTAAAACAGGGCTTGTGGCCCCTAGGTGATTCCCACTAATTTGTACGGTGGGCATCCAAGCTTGACCCATTGGTTTGTAGGCAGCACTAATAATGGAGTGGGTTTCACGATAGGATTGCCAGATAACGAGGAGATTGTCTTTGCCATCAACGGCAAGTTGAAGATCGGAAATCCACGTCGTGGATGCGCAAAGATCTACAGGACCTGCCCATGCATCTTTAATGCGCGTCATCGCCCGAAGCTTACAGGTCTTATCTCGATCATATTGTTGCCAAACAATTGTAGGATCATCCTTGGAATCTAAGAGAATTTTCATCCATCCGATCGCGCTGATGTCAAATACATCAGGGAGCTGCATTTCATGAATTTTATCGCAGGGAGACCAGCGATGATTCCCTTTGTACCACATCCCTTCAAACGTGTATTGCACACAAGGGCTCCATCCACTCTTCACCCTTTGCTGCTTGATCCAAACAGCAAATGCTGTGTTGTTTTTTCCATAGGCAACCTGTGATCTGACACAATAACCATCCGGATGAGGTAAATGGAGGAGGAGAGATTGGCAGCAGGGCAGGTTTGGGTCCACAACAGAGAGATTTATATGAAGGGGCTCGGTGGCGGCTAAGAATAATTTTCCCTCTTTATCCATTGACATGTGTCTTAAATAGACATCTTTCTCCGAATAAAAACGGGAATTTACACACCATGTTTCTCGGGGCTGCTTGCTCGCAAATTGTATGGGGTTTAAAGCCGTGTCCTGAAAGTTATTTTTAAGCGCCTGCCAAGAAGCAAAAGCAGTTCCTTTGGAATCAAGATAAGTATTCAGCGACCAAATAGTACTATCCACTTTAGCCACGACGCAGGGCTCGAGCCATTTACCTTGCGTGCAATTCTGAGCGACTAACAGGGAAGTTCCATTGGCTTCCTTAAGACAACAGAAGATAACGGCATCTCCATTTTCATTCACATTTAGCTGGAGGTTTTGTAGATTATTTTCCGAATCAAATCGAGTCAAACTCTGGGGGCTGGAGATGCCGAGCGCCAGCAACTGGGCTCCGACGACGATGCAAATGGCGATTTTGGCTAACATAGAATTTTCCCTTATTTGAGTATAAATCCAGCAATTTGAATTTCTCTTTTATTCGTGCTATTTACCCAAGCAACATAGCCTTTACCATTGGGATAGCCTCCACTAATGGGGCTAAAGACTAAGAGTGGGGGCTCACAGGCTTGGCCATCCAAAGAAACCTTAAATCGATCGGACCACATTTCTTCCTTAACTGAAAAAGTCGATCCGCAGATCGAAAATGTCTGATTTTCCTCAAGCTGATTCCATACGGCAATAAATTGTCCTTGATAATCAGTGCTGAGTTTGGGATTCAAGCTCGATGTGTAGGGTGAAGAAATTTCATAAGGGAAATCCCAGGATTTTCCCACGGGTTTGTAAGCAGCGCGCACGAGTTTTTGCCCCTTTCGATCGATGCACCAGGCGACAAGGACGTTTCCTTGGGGGTCTATGGCAATCTCAGGATCAGAAATTCCCTCCTCCTCCAACGTCAAGGGGGTAACTGGCCCCCATCTTCCATTGAATTTTGTCACAGACACCAGCTGGCGCGCCAAGCCCGTCTTATTTTTAAATGCGCAGATAACAGTGGCATTATCTTCACTATCGCGCACAGCCCATACACCATCAAAATCGTGGAAAACGCTCAGATCCGTCCCTTCAATTTTTTCGTAAGGGGTCCATTTTTGTCCTTTCCTTTGGCTGGACGCCTCTAGACAACAGGGAACCGTTTCTTTCTTATAAGGAGCATACTTTGACTTGATCCAGACGGCAAAGGCATTCCCCGCTGTATCAAAAACCAGCCTGGCACGGTTGCTATATTCAAACATCTTCGACACTTGTTGAATGGCCGGTTCTTGTCCGTCGATGAGGCTGCCAACGGAAATGCATTCTCCAAACCGCGCCTTGTCAGCTTTGCTGTAAAATGTTTGCACCCACGCCATCCTATAAGAGTTCTCCTCGGGCATCATGCGAAGTTCGGTCACCTCTCCGTCTTGCAGCTTATAGAGTTCACGAACGGGGCAGAAATGTTTCCCTTCTCCTTGCGTAAGATATATTTTCTGATCTTGTTTGGCTATTTTCCATGCCACGCTCAAACGGCGAGTTTCATCGATGAAGGGGCAGATCATTTCTGCTCCCCCATCGAGGCCGATCGGATCAAGAACAATCCAATCACCTTCATCTGATGTGGTCGCCGCATATACTTCTTTTGCCCACCATCCATTCGCTTGCCAACCAAGAGCAGGGGCTCCATTTGTGTTAGCGACCAGCTGAAGAGAGACCACATCGCGGGGAGCTATAAGAGCATTAGGTCCACTGCTTG
>VFSW01004399.1_pt1 | contig 21045 bp, 22 predicted proteins | sample 5358111 | NCBI WGS metagenome assembly VFSW01 (sample SAMN11554181, study PRJNA540505) | mine drainage metagenome | isolation source: sediment from site ElyBrook_90M | place: USA: Ely Copper Mine, Vershire, VT | collected 2017
GGGTGGATCTATGGACATGCGGCCATCCCGGATTCGAACATGACGAGTTGCTCGGGGCGTCCGGTGGACATGAACGGCGGGCAGCACTCGCGGACGGGGGCGTAGCTGAAGCGGTGCAGCGGGGTAGGGCCGTGGACGCGGAGCGCTTCGACGTGTTCGGGGGTGAAGTAGCCCTTGTGGCGGGCGAGGCCGTATTGGGGGAAGACGCGGTCCCATTCGGCGAGGCAGGCGTCGCGTTCGACTTTGGCGAGGATGGAGGCGGCGGCGATGGAGCGGCAGCGGACGTCGCCGCGGATGAGGGGGAGTTGCGGCGTGGCGAGGTCTAGAGTGAGCGCGTCGACGAGGAGGTAATCGCAGGGAGGGTCGAGCTTTTCGACGGCGAGTTTCATGGCTAGGCGCGAGGCCTGGTAAATATTGACGCGGTCGATTTCGAAGGCGTCGACGGCGGCGACGGCCCAGGCGACGGCGCGCTCGCGGATGAGCGGGGCGAGGGATTCGCGGCTCTCGGAAGTGAGTTGTTTGCTGTCGCGGAGACCGCGGATGGGGCGGCGCGGGGAGAGGACGACGGCGGCGGCGTAGACGGGACCGAAGAGCGAACCGCGGCCGACTTCATCGACGCCGGCGACGGTGCGATAGCCGAGCACGGCGGCTTGACGCTCGAAGAGTGTTCGGCAGGCTGACGAGGCCGGCATCGGGCCGTCCGGCTATTCGCGCTCGCGGAGGCGGGCGGCTTTGCCCTTCAGGCCGCGCAGGTAGTAGAGCTTGGCGCGGCGGACGCGGCCGGTGCGGACGACGTCGATGTGATCGACGACGGGCGCGTGGACGGGGAAGATGCGCTCGACGCCGTGGCCGAAGCTGACCTTGCGGACGGTGATGGTTTCGCCGAGGCCGCCGGTGTTGTTGCGGGCGAGCACGGTGCCCTCGAAGGCCTGCAGGCGCTCTTTATCGCCTTCCTTGATTTTGACGTGGACGCGAATGGTGTCGCCGGGGCGAAATTCGGGGATGTCGGTACGCTTATTCGCGGCGACGATTTTGGACATGAGCGCAGTCTGCATGGGGAATCCTCTGGGAAAACGAAAGTGGCGAAAATACTATTGTAATAGATCCGGACGGTTTTTGGCAGTCTTGGCCAACGCGGCGCGGCGGCGCCACTCGCGAATTTCGGCGTGATTACCGTTCAGGAGGGTTTCGGGAACCTTCCAGCCGCGGAAATCGGCGGGGCGGGAGTAGTGGGGGCAGTCGAGAACGCGGGCGTCATTTGAGGAACTCGCGCAAAACGGAGTGCGGCGCGATTCGTTCGATACTGAGTCTGGCGGTTCGCGCCACACCCTTTGCGCTTCGAAGGACTCCTGAACGGCGGAGGCCTCGTTGCCAAGGACGCCGGGGAGCAGGCGGGCGACGGAATCGAGAACGACGGCGGCGGCGAGTTCGCCTCCGCTGAGAACGTAGTCGCCGATCGAAAGCTCCTCGTCGGCGAGGTGTTCGGCGACGCGCTCGTCGACGCCTTCGTAACGGCCGCAAATGAGAAGAATCTCACTGAAAGAGGCGAGGCGGCGGGCGGCGGCTTGGTCGAACTTGGCGCCTTGGGCGGAGAGCAGGAGCACGCGGTGAGCGGGAGTGCGTTCGGGGAAGAGGGACTCGACGGCGGCGAAGATGGGGCCGGGTTTGAGGACCATGCCTTCGCCTCCACCGAAGGGGCGGTCGTCGACGGAGCGATGGCGGTCCTCGGTCCACGCGCGCAGGTCGTGGCGGCGGATTTCGAGGAGCCCCGATTCGACGGCGCGGGGGACGACGCCGTAGCGGAGCGGGCCATCGAAGAAATCGGGAAAAATCGTGAGGATGTGGAAGATCATGCGCCGCCGGGCGTCCGGTTGAGAGTGGCGAGGCCATCGGGAAGGTCGGCTTCGATGAGGCGGGCGGCGATGTCGATGCGGACGCAAATGGCGCGCGCGAAGGGGACGAGGATCTCCCGCCCATCGGGGCCGCGGACATCGAGCAGAAGCTGGCCGGGGTTGTCGAGAACGTCGTGAACGAGGCCGAGCGAGGCGCCGGTGGAGCGGTCGCGGAGTTCGCAGCCGATGAGGTCGGAGTGGAAGAACGCGCCCTCTTCCAGTGCGACGCGCTCCTCGGCCGGAACTTCGATTTCGAGGCCGGCGAGCGTTTCGGCTTCGGAGATGGAATCGACGCCGGCAAATTTCAGGATGAGTTTTTCGCCGTGCCACCAGACGTTTTCGACTTCGAGCGCGCGGCCGCCGGCGAGGACATGGGTGAGAGAATCGAAGCGTTCGGGGCGATCGGTCAGCGGTAGGGCGGAGATCTCCCCTTTGATGCCGCGAGGGCGGAGAAGGCGAGCGACGGCGACGGCGGACAGGGGATTATTCCACAATTTCCAGCGTGAAGCGGCGGTTGAGCTTCATGCCGGCGGCGCCGAGCAAGGTGCGGATGGAGCGGGCGGTGCGGCCCTGCTTGCCGATGACCTTGCCGAGGTCGGTTGGGGCGACGCGAAGTTCTAGAACGGTGACTTGCTCGCCCTGCACTTCGTGGACGGACACTTCATCGGGGAGATCGACCAGGGCCTTGGCGATGTCTTCGACGAGCTGCTTCATGAGCTATGCGGCGGGTTCGGCTACGGGGGCCGGCGCGGGATTTTTCTTGAGCAATCGGCCAACGGTTTCCGAGGGCTGCGCGCCGTTCTTGATCCAGTGGGCGATGCGGTCGTGCTCCAGCTTGACCACCTGCGGCTGGCTGACCGGATTATAAAAACCGACCGTCTCGACCGAGCGGCTATTGCGCGCCCGTTCCTTCTCGATGACAACCACCCGGTAGGATGGCTTTTTCTTGGCGCCGAAACGCGCCAGGCGAATCATTAACATTCCGTCTCCTATTTCTTATCTGACCACAACCGGGACCGCGATGCGAATCATTGGTTCAGCATCGGCAGCTTGAACTTGCCCAGGCGCTTGCCGAGGAAGCCTCCGCCGGTTAAACTTTTCATCATTTTGCGCGCCTGCGTGTATTGCTTCAGCAGGCTGTTGACATCCTGAACCGTGGTGCCGCTCCCTTTGGCGATCCGGCGGCGGCGGGCGCCGTTGATGATCATATGATTGGCGCGCTCGCGGGCGGTCATGGAATCGATCATCGCGACGATGCGGGTGATCTCGCCGTCGTCCACCTTTACGTTCTTCAGATCCTTCATCGGGCCGACGTTGGGCATCATGCCGAGGAGCGATTCGAGCGGGCCGAGTTTGCGGATCTGCCGGAGCTGGTCGCGAAAATCTTCCAGGGTGAATTCGTTGTCGATGAGCTTGCGCTGCATCTCCTCGGTCTTCTTCTGGTCCATGGTTTCCTCCACCTTCTCGATGAAGGAGAGGACATCGCCCATGCCGAGGATGCGCGAGGCGACGCGGTCCGGATGGAAGGGTTCGAAGGCGTCGGACTTTTCGCCGAGGCCGACGAATTTGAGCGGCTGGCCGGTGACGGAGCGGACGGAAAGCGCCGCGCCGCCGCGGGCGTCGCCGTCCATTTTCGTCAGGATGACGCCGGTGATGCCGAGTTCTTTGTGGAACGCGTCGGCGGATTTCACGGCGTCCTGGCCGGTCATGGCGTCGGCGACGAAAAGAATCTCGCTCGGGGAAAGTTGATCGCGCAGCTCGCGCAATTCGAGCATCAGTTCTTCGTCGATGTGCAGGCGGCCGGCGGTGTCGACGAGAAGGACGTCGCGTCCGGTCTGAACGGCTTCGCGGCGGGCGGAGCGGGCGAGTTCGGCGGGTTTCGTTTCTTCCGGAGTGCCGGCGTAGATGGGGAGCTTGATTTCGCGGGCGATGACGGCGAGCTGCTGGCGGGCGGCGGGGCGGTAGACGTCGACGGAAACGAGAATCGGGTTGTGCCCGTTCTTCGACAGCCAACGGGCGAGCTTGCCGGCGCTGGTGGTTTTGCCCGATCCCTGCAGGCCGACGATCATTATTACGCTGGGCGGTTCGTTGGCGAAGCGCAGCCGCGATTGATGGCTGCCGAGCATCTTGATCAGCTCGTCGCGGACGATTTTGATCACCTGTTGGCCGGGGGAGAAAGCATCGAGCACTTCCTGGCCCATGGCTTTTTCGCGGATGCCTTCGATGAGCTGCTTGACGACGCGGAAGTGTACGTCGGCTTCGAGCAGCGCGACGCGGATTTCGCGCAGCGCGGCTTCCATGTTTTCGGCGGAGAGCTTCCCTTCGCCACGGAGATTTTTGAAAACCCGTTGCAGCTTATCGGAGAGAGTATCGAACATGATGGAGCTTAGGGTGAGACCCGTTCGCCGGGCGTTTCTATCATTATACGACGGCGGGGCGGCGACGGCAAAAACGCACTTCGGCGAATAAGTTTGGATACGATTATCCAGCGCGCGCATCTAAGAACGACGTGCAACAAAATCGGCCATGTTCGGGGCGGGCCAGAAAAAACCTAGAGAGGCAATTCCATGAAACATACCTCGTTTGTTATGTCGATTCTCGCCGTGAGCGCGTTTTCCGGTCTCGCCGTGGCGCAGACCGCTCCCACGACGGCGACGACCGTTCCGTTGGTTGCGGTTTTGACGGCCAATAACGAATCGCCCGTGCCGACGGTGAACGCATCCGGATACGCGGTGATCCTGGTTCACGTCGAGAAAAACGCCGACGGCAGCATCGCGGCGGCGGCGATCGATTTCAACGTCTCCTACAAGTTTCCGGGGGCGACCAGCATCATAGGCCTTCACATTCATAAAGGCGCGGAGGGAACGAACGGCCCGATCGTGTATGCCACGTCGATCGGCACGGTGAATCCGGTGGCGGTGGGGGCTTCGGGCATCGGTTCGACGCAGCAGCAAGTGGTGGTGGGCGCGACGCCGGGTCCGGCTTCGGTGGCCGACCTGATCGCGAATCCGCAGAATTATTACGTGAACATCCATACGCCGGCGGACACGGCGGGAGTGGTGCGCGGGCAGTTGGCGGCGGCGAACACGACGGTTCTGATGGGACTGCTGAACGGGGCCAACGAAGGATCTTCGACGTCCACCTCGACCGCGGCGGCGGTGGGAACCGTTGTGGCGTACGAGGCCACGGACGCTTCGACGAACACCACCAGCGGCTATGTAATCTTCAACGTGAACTACACGGGATTCCCGTCGACCGATTCGGTGGTTGGGATGCATATCCATACGGGCGGAGCGGGCGTGAACGGCCCGGTGACGATTAATTCCGGCTTGACATCGGCGCCGGTGGGCGCGGATGGGACGGGAACGTTGCACGAGGAAGTGGCCTTGGTTCCCTCCGACGGAGGGTACACGCAGGAGATGGCCGCGTTGAACGGGTTGTTCTCCAATCCGACGGGGTATTACATCAACGTCCACACGACGTCGGCGCCGGCGGGGTTGGTGCGGTCGCAGATGCGGACCCCGGATGGCGCGATGTTCCTGGTGAACATGACGCCGGAGACGGAAGGCGGATCGGGCGGAGCCGCCGGGGCGTCGGGGCGGGCGCCGAGGAGTTTTTACGCGCTTCGCAACGCCGACGGCAGCGTGGCGGCGGGCACGGTGGTCTTCGACGTGAATTACTCGGGACTGGGGGCGAACGCTTCGATCGTGGGACTGCACGTCCATCAAGGGGCGGTGGGCGTGAACGGGCCGGTGGTGATCCCCACCGATATTCCCACACCGATCCCGAGCGCGACGGGGGCGGGGAACGTTTATCAGTTCGTCACGGTGAGCGACGCCGCGGGCATCGCCGCGCTGAACTCGCTGGAACAGGATCCGTCGGGATTCTATGTGAATCTGCACACGGCGACCGCGCCGGGCGGAGCGATTCGCGGCCAAGTGGCGGCCGCGGTGACCGCCGCGCCGATGACGAATCCGGTGGTGAGCGCCGCCGATTTTCATAACGAGACCGCCGCGCCGGGCGAGATCGTGAGCGTCTTCGGGACGAACCTGGCGCTCAACACGACCGGACTGACGGGGTTCTTCGGGCTGACCACGCTGCCGCTTTCACTCGACGGCGTTAGCGTCACCATCGGCGGAGTGGCCGCGCCGATTTATTACGTCAGCCCCGGCCAGCTGAACTTGCAGGTGCCGTTCGGGTTGACGCCGGGCGCGCAACCGGTGGTGGTGAGCGCGCCGAACGGAAAGAGCGCCACGATGAATCTGACGGTAGCCGCGGCGGCGCCGTCGATTTTCGTCGCGGACTTCAATAGCGGCATCGGAGCGGTGTTAGAGAACAGCACGTTCGCGTTGATCGATTCGTCGAAGCCGGCGCACCCCGGGGACGTGATTCTGATCTATTCGACGGGCTTGGGACAGACCACGCCGGCATCGGTGACGGGAAGCCTGATGGCGCCCACGGGCGGGTTCAACATCGCGGCGGCGACGACGGTGAGCATCGGCGGGCAGACGGTGACGCCGATTTATTCCTTCGCCACGCCGGGATCGGCCGGTCTGTATCAAACGGCGGTGGCGATCCCGGCGAGCGTGAGCGGGACCGTTCCATTGACGATCAGCGTCGGCGGAGTGGCTTCAAACACGGTGAGCCTACCGGTGATGTAAGAGGGTCCGCCGGTTCGGACGCGTCGTGGATTAAGCGGCGCGTCCGAGTTCGACGGCCAGGGCGTCGAGGGCGAGGGTTTTTTGAATGTTGCGGCGGACGAGATGAAGCAGGCGGTCCGTCTTCGCGGTCGCCGAGCGAATCCAGGCGAACGGGACTTTCGCGGCGATGGCGGCCAGTTCCGAATGGAGATCGGCGTTGCGGAGGGAGCCGGTTTGGTTTTGCAGTAGCAACAGGTCTTCGAGCAGGGTGTAGAAGACTTCCAGGTATTGTTCGAGGCGGTCCGCTTTGCGGGCGGAAGCGGCTTCGGAGGCTTTCGCCCATTCGGAGAATTGGGCGAGGCCGGAGGAGACGCGCAGCAGGCTGAGCATGACGGCGCGAAGTCGGTCGTGCGTTTCGAGATCGAGGGAGGCGGCAATGCCGGGGCTGCCGGCGGCCAGGTGGAGACGGCGTTTGGGATCGTCGAGGCCGCGGCCGGCGAGGAACGCGAGCATCTCTTCGGCGTTCAGCGGGGCGAGGTGAAACATGACGGCGCGGGAGCGGATGGTGGGCAGAAGATCGTAGGCGTTCTCCGCGGTCATAACGATCACCAGATGGGCCGGCGGCTCTTCGAGCGTTTTAAGGAGCGAGTTGGCGGCTTGTTCGTTGGCGCGGTCGATCTGGTCGATGAGGAAGACGCGATGGGCGCCGCGCAGGGGGAGGAATTGCGCGCGTTCTTTGAGCAGGCGCATTTGCTGGATGGTGATCTGGCGCAGCGGCCCGTCGGGTGGGAAGGTGACGAAATCGGGGTGGGTGGAGAACAGCAGCGGGTCTTCGTTGCGCTTCTCGGAGGTCCATTTTTCGCGCTCGGCGACGATGCCGGCGTTGGCGGGGAGGCTGAGGTCGTCGCTCTCGATGGAGGCGGAATCGGGCAGCAGCGCCGCGCCGAAGCGGCGGGCCAGTGTGGCTTTGCCGACGCCCGAGGGGCCGGAGAGGAGCAGCGTTTGCGGAATGCGGCCGGTGCGGGCCATGTCGAGAAGCGTCCGGGCGATGCCGGCGTTGCCGTGGAAGTCGGGAGGCATCGTTCCTCCTAAGGATAACCGGGTGAGGCCGCCGTCTAAGCCGAGTGAATCTGCTCGAACGTCCGTGGGTCGAACTCGAATGGTTCGGCGAATTCACTGCGCACAAATTCGGGTTCGGGAATTTCTTCGTCCTCTCGCTTCAGAAGAACACTCCGTGTTCGATCCTTCCAAGGGCACCGAGGACACCATCGGGGCCGTGATCGATGAAGTCTTGAAGCGGAGTGCGTTCGTGGAAATCGCGGCTCTTGTTTGAAAGCCAGCGAACGGCTTCGAGCTCGTTTCCGAACACCTCCACGGCCCGCGCGGCGATTTCTTTGTATTCCGAATAGCGCTCCGCGATGCTTTGGCGCTCTTCCGGCATAGCCAAATTATTACTCTATCTTAGCCTTGCCGCAGGCAGCCGTAGCACCCGCCGATTGGGTGGCGGAACGAAGTTCGCTATCGAATGCCCGGCGTCATTCGGAACGGAAGGCTAAGACCGCCTTGAGACCCTCCCGCCATGGCTCGCCGCTGCCGGGACCGGGGCCGCTGGCGGGCACGAGCCAGAGGGTCGATCGCGGGATCGCTTTTGCCATCGAGCGGCTCAACGAGCGGGATGCCCTTCGGAGTCGACCGCGACTTCGCCGCGCTTGCCGGCTTTCGTGGTCGCCGCTTCATAGCTCACGTGGCCGTTCCTTGTGACCGATTCGACTTTGGCGATTTTCGCGCCGGCGGCGGCCTTGCGTAAGCCGTCTTGAACCGTGGCCGGCAGGGTCCCGAGCTCCACTTGCTGTTCGACTTCGACGACGTTGCCGGAGGCGTCGAACAGGAGATCCCTGGACTTGCCCGCGGCGGTGGTTTCCACTTCGTACATGGTCTGGCCGTTCTCGGTCTCCTGAGAGTAGCCGTGGACGGCCGCGCCTTTGGTTTGCGAAGCGGCGGCCTTTTGGACGGCCTCGGGAAGATCCTGGAGGCGGACCCGTTTCTCGGAGGCGAGGGCCAGAGTCACGGCCGCGGCGAACAAGGACGCGATGAATATTTTCTTCATACTTCGAGTTTGGCGCGCGGATCTGAAAATCGGCTTAAAGAGCGGACGGAAAGCGGACCATGAATTCGGAACCTTGTCCGGGAACGCTCCGCGCATCGATCGAGGCGTGAGGGCGGTCGGCTATCCACTTGGCGATGGCGAGGCCGAGGCCGCTTCCGCCGGCGTCGCGATTGCGGGATGGGTCGGCGCGGTAAAAGCGTTCGAAGATATGCGGGAGCACCTCGGCGGCGATGCCGGCTCCGGTGTCGCGGACGGAGAGCGCGGGAGCGGGCGCGGAGGCTAGAGAGACGGCGACGGAGCCGCCCGCGGAGGTGTACTTCACGGCGTTGTCGAGCAGGATGAGAAGCAGCCGGCGCAGCGCCGCCCCGTTGCCGCGAACGGGAACGGGGTGGGCGGGGAAGGCCCGTTCCAGGTGTATACCGGCCGCTTCGGCGAGCAGCCGCGCCTGGGCGCAGACTTCGCGGACCAGCGGAACGAGATCGAGCGGTTCGAGGGGAAGGGCGGAACCGGAGGCGTCGGCGCGGGCGAGCGTGAGCAGGTCCTCGATGAGGTTCGTCTCCCGTTCGCTTTCCTGGACGATCTGGCGTAGCGCGTCGCGATACTCGGGGAGCGATCGTTCGCGGCGCAGGGCCAGTTCGGCGGTGGTGCGGATGATCGCGACGGGAGTGCGGAGCTCATGCGAGGCGTCGGCGGTGAACTGGGTGAGGCGGTTGACGGCGGCTTCCAGGCGGGCCAGCATTTCATTCCAGGCCGAAGTGAGGCGGGCCAATTCATCGTGGGCGCCGGTGGAGGGAAGGCGGCTGGAAAGGTTGGCGATGCCGATGAGGCGGGCGGAGGCGGTGATTTTGTCGACCGGCTGGAGAGCGCGGCGGCTGATGAAGTAACCGCCGGCGGAGGCGAGCAGGAGCGTGGCCGGGATAGACCACAACAGCAGCCACCGAAAACTGTCGAGGAGGCGGCGAATGCCTTCGAGCGAGGCGGCGGCGCGGACTTCATAGCGGCGGCCTTGAACGAAATCGGTGCGGAAGAGAACGCGGTAGGAGTGTTTCTTAAGAGGAGGCAGCGGGTCCTGGGGAAAAATGAGTTGGCCATCGGGGCCACGCACTTCGAGGAGGCGGCCTTCGGGAACGGAGTCGGCGTATTCGCCAAGCTCCTCGCGAATGGAGGGAAGCGGGGAAGTGGAGCGGCCTTCTTCCTCCAGAACCGCGATCGCGCCGCGGACGCGTTGTTCGAGGGCGTCGTCGAGGGAGCGGAAGAGGCTGGCGCGAACGGCGAACCAGAGCAGAAAGGCGAAGGCGAGCAAGCCTGCGAGCAGAACGGCCGAGTACCACAGGGACAGACGGACGCGGATGGACAATCCCGCCGGTTTCATTCGCTTTCGCGCAAACAGTAGCCCACGCCGCGCACGGTGTGGATCAGCTTCGGCTCCCCGCTCATTTCGATTTTTGCGCGCAAGAGGCGGACGAAAGCGTCGAGCGTGTTGCTCTCCACGTCGCTTGAGAAGCCCCAGATCGCTTGAATCAGGCTATCACGGGGGACGACGCCGCCGGCGCGGCGCATGAGCATTTCGAGGAGACAGTATTCGGTGCGGGTGAGGATGACGCGGCGGCCGGCGCGGTTGGCCTCGCGCGTGGCAGGGTCGAGCGTCAACCCTCCGGCGTGAAGGACGACCGGGCGGGCGATGGGGCCGCGGCGGCCGACGGCGCGGAGGCGGGCGAGAAGCACGTCGAAGGAAAACGGCTTGGTGAGATAATCGTCGGCGCCGATGTCGAGGCCGGAGACGATGTCGCTTTCGGCGTCACGCGCCGTCAGCATTAAGATGGGCGTGCGGTTGCCGGACTCGCGCAGGCGCTTGGCGACGGCGATGCCGTCGAGCTGCGGAAGCATGATGTCGAGCACGACGACGTCGAAGGGATGGGCCTGGGCGATTGAGAGGCCGTCGCGCCCGTTGCCCGAGACGACCACGGTGTGCCCCTCCTCTTCCAGGCCCTGGCGCAGGAGCGTGGCCAGACGGGTTTCGTCCTCGACGACAAGAATCTGCATCGGCGAATTCCATACTATCGCGGCAATCTGAAGATTCTCTGTAAGCGGGTGTCGTCCCACTTCACCGAATTTTCAGATTAGGCTGGTGTACTGGGTCTTCGGCGGCGCGCCAGTTGCGCGGCCGTGGATTCCAATCGCTCCCATGCGTTTACGAATCATCCCCGGAATTCTCCTGATGGCGGCCCTGGCGGGCGGCGGCGCGGCGGCTCAGGATGGCGCGAGCCCCCCGAAAATCGATTTGAAAACGGCGCTCGAAATGGCGCGTAAAAACGACGCGGTTTATCAGGCCGCGGTGACCAACGCCGCGCTGGCGCGGGAGGACCGCAAGCAGGCCAAGGCGCTGCTGCTGCCCACGCTGAGCTACTTCAATCAGTACATTTACACCCAGGGCAACGGCATCGGCGGGTTCGTCTATGTGGCCAACGACGGCGTGCATGTGTACAACAGCCAAGCCGACGTGCATGAGGATCTGTCGTTCAGCAAGCGCAGCGATTACCAGCGGACGGCGGCGATGGAGGCGGCCGCGGCGGCGCGGCGCGACATCGCCTCACGAGGGTTGACGGCGGTGGTGACGCAATCGTATTACACTCTTGTCACCGCCGCGCGGAAGGTGGCGCACGCCGGACAAAGCCTGGAGGACGCGCGGAAATTCGTCACCATTACGTCCGACCAGGAGCGCGGAGGAGAAGCGGCGCGGGCCGACGTGGTGAAGGCCCAGTTGACCGAGGAACAACGGCGGCGGGATCTGCAGGACATGGAATTGGCGGCGGCGAAGGCCAAGATCGCTCTGGCGGTTTTGCTGTTTCCCGACTACGGGAGGAACTACCAGGTAGCCGACGATCTGGACCAGGCGCCGGCGCTGGCGCCGATGGAGGAAGTGCGGACGCAGGCGGCGCGCAAGAATCCGGAGATTCGCGAAGCCGTGGCGTCGTTGAAGGCGGAGAGCTATGGCGTCGCCTCGGCGCGCGGCGGCTACCTGCCGCTCTTCAGCATGGATTATTTTTACGGCATCGACGCCAACAGCGTCGCCGTTTTCGGCCAAGCCGGGGCGCGACAGTTGGGTTCCTCGGTGCAGGGGTCGTTGACGATTCCGTTGTGGAACTGGGGCGCGACGAGCAGCCGGGTTCGGCAGGCGAAGCTGCGGGAGGATCAGGCGCGCCGCGATTTGAGCCTGGCGCAGCGGCAACTGCTGGCGAATCTGGAATCGTATTATCAGGAGGCCGCGTCGGCGCAGGCGCAAGTGGATTCGCTGAAGCGCTCGCTCGATCTGGCGTCGGAGAGCCTGCGGCTGACCTTGCTTCGGTATGAAGCGGGCGAGGCGACGGCGCTCGAAGTGACCGACGCGCAGGCGAGCCTGGCGCAGGCGCGAAACGGCTACGACGATGGATTGAACCGCTACCGCATTTCCTTGGCGGCGCTACAAACACTGACGGGGATCTAAGGCGAATGAGATTACGGACAATATTTCCGGTGGCGCTGGCGACGTGGACGATATCGTTTACCGGCTGTTCCAAGCCCGCGGCGAAGGAGAGCGAAGCGGCGGCGCCGGTGGAGGTGGCCGAAGCCGCGCGCGGTTCCATCCAACGCGTGGTGAGCGCCGATGGTCTGCTTTACCCGATCCATCAGTCGAGCGTCACGCCGAAAATCGGCGCGCCGATCCGGCAATTTCTGGTGAACCGCGGCGACCACGTCAAGGAAGGCCAACTGGTAGCCGTGTTGGAGAACCGCGATTTGGAAGCGGCGGTCAGCGAGAACAAGAGCCTTTACGCGCAGGCGGAATCGGCATTTCGTAGCACGACCGCGAGCTCGCTGCCGATTGAAGTGTCCAGGGCGCAATCGGATCTGCAGGCCGCCAAGGAAGGGCTGGACGCGGCGAAAAAAGTCTATGAGAGCCGCCAGCAATTGCTGAAGGAAGGCGCGCTGGCGCGGAGGCTGGTGGAGGAGGCGGGCGTCGCTTACGCGCAGGCGAAGAGCCAGTACGACATCGCGAAGAAGCAAGTCGATACGCTTGAAAGCGTAGGGAAGCAGGAGCAGACGCGCGGCGCCCAGGACGCACTGGAGGCCGCGAAGGCGCGCTACGGCGCGGCGGAGGCGCAGCTTGGCTACTCGGAGATCCGGAGCCCCATCGGAGGCGTGGTCGCCGACCGGCCGCTGTATCCCGGCGAGATGGCCTCCAGCGGCGCGCCGCTGCTCACCGTGATGGATATTTCAAGCGTCATCGCCAAAGCCAACGTGCCGCAGAGCGAGGCGGTGCATTTGAAACTCGGCATGGGTGCGAAAATCGTTTCGCCGGGCGGGGACGCGGACGGGAAGGTAACCGTCATCAGCCCCGCCGTGAACCCTAACAGCACTACGGTGGAAGTCTGGGTGGTGGCGCCGAATCCGGTCGAGAGGCTGAAACCCGGAGGCACGGTGAAGGTGGAGATCCGCGCGGAGACGGTTCCCGACGCAGTACTCGTTCCCTTGACGGCGCTACTTTCGAGCCACGAGGGAGAGCTGACGGTGCTGGTGGCGGGACCGGATTCATTGGCGCACGAGCACAAAGTGGAAACGGGAATCCGCGCCGAAGACAAGGTGCAGATCCTGAGCGGCTTGAACGCCGGCGACAAGGTGATCGTAGCCGGCGGCGTGGGATTGGAGGACGGCGCCAAGATTGTGGTGGAAGCGGCCAAGCCCGAGGCGGACTCCAAAGCCGGCGAACATGATTGAGCGCGAGGACTTGAAAAAAGGTCCGGCCGAGGAGGGCGGGGAAGAGCGGCACTGGACGGCGCGTCACGGCAAGCCGGTGATCTTCGTCATCGTCACGCTGGTCGCGGTTGGCATCTATCTCGCCCTGTCGATTCCGGTGGCCGTGTTTCCGTCGACGAATTTTCCGCGCATCGTCGTCGGCGCCGACAACGGCGTCATGCCCATCGACCAGATGCTGGTGGTGATCACCCGGCCGATGGAGGAGGCGCTGCGCTCGGTACAGGGACTGCGCCGGGTGGAATCGATCACCAGCCGCGGCCAGGCCGAGATCGACCTTTTCTTCGACTGGAACATCGATATGTACCGGACTCTGGAACTGGTGAACGCGGCCCTGGCGCGAGTGCAAACCGCCTTGCCCCCGACGACCCAGTTGACCGCGAACCGGCTCACCTTCGCCGCGTTCCCGATTATCGGTTACAGCCTGACCTCCGATACGATTCCACAAACGCGGTTGTGGGAGATCGCCACCTATCAGATCAAGCCGCGCTTGAACCGCCAGAAGGGGGTAGGCACTGTGGTAGTGCAAGGAGGACAGGAGCCGGAATTCCTGGTGGAACCCGATCCGGCGAAACTGTTGCGCACCTCCATCACGGTGCCCGAAGTCGTCGACTCGCTACGCCGCAGCAACTTGATCGATTCGCCCGGACTCTTTGAGAGCGATCACCAGCTTGTGTTGGGACTGGTCAGCGGGCAGGCGAAAACACCGGACGAGATTTCGCGAATCGTGGTGAAGAGCACGGCCGCGGGCCTTCCCGTGCGCATCGGCGACATCGCCAATGTCTGGCCGTCGGTGAAGCCGGTGTACACGATCGTCACCGCCAACGGCAAGCCGGCGGTGCTTCTGAACATCAACCGCCAGCCGGACAGCAACACGGTGGCAGTGGCGCAAGAGGTGCGCGACGAAGTGGACCAGCTCCGGCGGGAGCTTCCGAAGGGCGCGAAGCTGGAGGCGTTTTACGACCAGAGCGAGCTGGTGAACGACTCGATTAAGAGCGTACGCGACGCGATCCTGATCGGACTCGTGCTGGCATCGTTGATTCTCGTTTTGTTTCTGCGCGACTGGGGGAGCTCACTGGTAGCCGGCATGGTGATTCCGGCCACGGTCGCATTGACGCTGATCGCCCTGCGCGCCTTCGGCGAAACGTTTAATCTGATGACGCTCGGCGGGCTCGCCGCCGCGGTGGGGCTTGTGATCGACGACGCCATTGTCGTCGTGGAAAACATCATTCTCCACCGCGACAGCGGCCAATCGAGGGCGGCGGCCATCGGCAGCGCGATCCGCGAAATTCGCATCCCGCTGGTCGGTTCGACCATTACGCCGATCGTGGTGTTCATCCCGCTGATCTCTATCACTGGCGTTACGGGCGTCTTCTTCCGCGCGCTGGCGATTACCGTCGCGATGGCGCTGCTCGCCTCCCTCGGGCTGGCGCTCACCTGGACGCCGACGCTGAGCCTGTACCTTGTGCGGCGCGGAGGCGCCAAGGGCGGCGGGCATGGCGAGGGTGGCGAGCGCAAAGGCCTTCTCGGACGCGTCATCAACGTCTACGAAAAAGTTCTCCGCTGGGCGCTGGAGCACCGTCTGGCCACCATCGGCGCCACTGTGCTATTGATCGGCGCGTCGTATTTTTGCTACCAGGCGCTCGACTCCGGTCTGCTTCCGGAAATGGACGAGGGCGGTTTTATTCTCGACTACATCTCCCCGGCCGGCGCCTCGCTCGAGGACACCAACAAGATGATCCTTCAGGTGGAGAAGATCCTTAAAGAGACTCCGGAAGTGGAGAGCACCTCGCGTAGAACCGGCTTGCAGCTTGGGCTGGCGACGGTCACCGAGGCCAATCGCGGAGACATTTCGGTGAAGCTCAAACGCAAGCGCGACCGCAGCGTGGAAGAAGTGATGGCGGAGGTGCGTGAAAAAGTCAACGACCGTCTGCCCACCCTCGACGTCGAGTTCATTCAATTGCTCCAGGACATGATCGGCGACTTGACCAGCGCCCCGGAGCCGATCGTCATCAAGTTGTTCTCTCCCGACGCGGCCATTCTCCAAACCTGGGCGCCGAAGGTCGGCGACGCGATCAAGAAAGTGGCCGGCGTGGTGGACGTGCTCAACGGCGTCGAGAACACCATCAGCGGACCGGCGGCGCTATTCCAGGTGAAACAGGAAGTGGCCGCGCGCGCCGGCTTCACGCCGGAGGAGATCGAGCTCGACGCCAGCGCGATGCTGCAAGGCGAGCCCGCGCCGAATCCCGTGGTCATCGGCGACCGCCCTTACACCGTGCGCGTGCGCTTCCCGCCCAACGTGAGAGCCTCGTTCGACTCCATCCAGCAGACGCTTCTGGTGAGCGCCACCGGCCAGACCGCGACGCTCGGTTCGCTGGCCACTTACGTCAACGAACCTGGCCAGACCGAGGTGATTCGCGAGAACCTCCAGCGCGTAGCGAGGGTCACCGGACGGCTCGAAGGCGTCAACATCGGCAAGGGCATCGTCGGCGTCAAAAAGGCGTTGAAAGATCTGGGCCTGCCTCCATCGATTCGCGTCGAGTACGGTGGCGGCTATCAGGAACAGCAGCAGGCGTTCGGCGATTTGATCGTCGTGCTGGTGCTCGCCATCGTGCTGGTATTCACCGTCCTGTTGTTCGAATTCGGCAGCTTCGCCGCGCCGGTGGCGATAGTCTCATCGGCGCTCCTATCCACATCCGGCGTCTTTCTCGCATTGCTGATCACCAAGACAACGTTCAATATCTCGGCCTTCATGGGCCTGATCATGGTGGTGGGCATCGTCGCCAAGAACGGCATCCTGCTGCTCGACGCCGACGGCAAATTCCGCCGCCAGGGGTCGACGCCGGAAGAAGCGATGATCCTGGCCGGTGAACGCCGCTTGCGGCCGATTCTTATGACCGCGCTGGCGACAATGGCCGGCATGATCCCCCTCGCCCTCGGCCTCGGCGCCGGCTCCCAAATGCTCCAACCGCTCGCCATCGCCGTCATCGGCGGCATCCTCGCGTCGATGGTCTTATCACTCGTCGTCACGCCCGTCGTCCATTACGCGCTGGCGCGGGAGTAGGGGGCCGCCGATTCTCAAGTTGGCGTTCAACCGGCCGCCTTCCTGGCCCACAATGGAAGTACGATGACGCGGGACGAAGCCATTGTCGCGATCGTAGACCGGCTCGTGGAGTATTATCATCCCGAGCGGATCTACCTTTTCGGCTCCGCGGCCAGGGGCGATTCCGGTCCCGATAGCGACCTGGATTTCTGCGTCGTGGTTCCGGACGACGCGCCCGCCGAGTTGCTTAACGATGGCGGCATTTACAGCTTGTTGCGCGGCATAGGCCACCCGAAAGACATCGTGCCGTGGCGGCGCGGCGATTTCGAAGCTCGCGCGCAGCACGTTCGCGCCTCCCTTCCCGCGACCGTCGTGCGCGAAGGCAAGCTGCTTTATGACTCCCGGCCAGTTGCGGCTTGAGGAAGCCCGCGCGTGGCTGGACCGCGCCCAGCGCGACTTACGAGCGGCAAGACGTTCGATCGCCGCTACCGGCTATATCTCGCGCAGAAGGCCTCACGAAGTACGCGTGGAAGTTCCGCTACTCAGGAATGGCGCATGAGCCCGGATCGACCGAAGCGGGGAATGGATTGGAGAAGGCCGAGGCGGCGGTTTGGGAGATTGATCGGCGCCTTCCGGCAGCCGCTACTTAATCTCGAGAATCTCTTTTTCCTTCGCCTTCGCCGCCTGATCCAGCCGCTGGATATGCGCGTCGGTCAGCTTCTGGATCTCCTCGTGCGCGCGGCGGTCCTCGTCTTCGCTGATCAGCTTGTCCTTCAACATCTTCTTCACCGATTCGTTCACGTCGCGCCGCACGTTGCGCAGCGCCACGCGGTGATCCTCGGCGATATGGTGAATGCGCTTCACCATGTCCTTGCGCCGGTCCTCGGTCAACGCCGGAATCGGGATGCGGATCAGTTTGCCGTCGTTGCCCGGATTCAAGCCGAGGTCGGAACTACGGATGGCCTTCTCGATGGCGGCGATCTGCGACACGTCGAACGGCTGGACGGTGATTAGCGCCGGCTCGGGAACGTGGAGCGTAGCCACGGCGTTGAGCGCCATCGTCGTGCCGTAGCATTCGATCTTCACTCCGTCGAGCAGGCTCACCGAAGCGCGCCCGGTGCGCACGGCCGCCATGTCGCGTTGGAGGTCCGAGAGCGACTTTTCCATGCGCGTTTTGGCGTGCGCCTCCAGTTCTTTTATCGACTGAAACGAGTGGGTTGCGGCGGGAGCGGATTGAGGTTCGTTTTTCATAGCGTCAATGAATCAAGGTGCCGACGGGTTCGCCCATCGACATTCGCATTATATTGCCGTAGACGTTCAAGTTGAAAACCAGGATCGGCATCTGGTTGTCGCGGCACATGGCGACGGCGGAGGCGTCCATGACGGCGAGGGATTTGGCCAGCACGTCGAGATAGCTCACTTCGCGGTAAAGCACCGCGTCGGTGTGCCGCATCGGGTCTTTATCGTAAACGCCGTCCACCTTCGTCGCCTTCGCGACCACCTGGGCGTGAATTTCGAGCGCCCGCAGCGTGGCGGCCGTATCGGTGGAGAAATAGGGATTCGACGTGCCCGCGGCGAAGATCACCACGCGCCCTTTTTCCAGATGCCGGATCGCCCGGCGGCGGATGTAAGGCTCGGCCACCTCGTGCATCTCGATCGCGGTCATGACGCGCGTCGGCACGCCGGCCTTCTCCAGCGCGTCCTGCAGCGCCAGCGAGTTGATGACCGTCGCCAGCATCCCCATGTGGTCTCCGGCGACGCGGTCCATATTCTTGGCGGCCGCGGCGACGCCCCGGAAGAAATTGCCGCCGCCCACGACGAGGCCGATCTCCACTCCGGTCGCCTTCACCTCGGCGATTTCCGCCGCCAGCGCCTGAACGCGATCGGGAGCGATGCCGAACGAATTGGGCCCGGCGAGAACCTCGCCGCTAAGCTTCAGGAGAATACGCTCGAAGCGGGCCATCGCGCCGGTCCGGACTAGACCGGCGTTTCCACCGGCGCTTCGGCCGGCGCGGCCGCTTGGCTGTCGCCTACCTTGAACCGCACGAAGCGCGCGACCGAGATGTTCTCGCCCATCCGCCCCACCGCGGCCTTGATCAAATCCCCGACCGTCGTCGTGTTCTCCTTGATGAACGGCTGCTCGTACAGGCAGATCTCTTCGAAGAACTTGTTCATGCGGCCTTCGGTGATCTTGTCCACCATCTTCTCGGGTTTGCCTTCGGCCAGCGCGCGCGCCCGCTGGATCTCCTTCTCCTTGTCGAGAGCGGCGGCGGTCACGTCTTCGCGCCGGATGAACTGCGGATCCGCGGCGGCGACCTGCATCGCCAGGTCCTTAACCAGGTTCTGGAAGTCCTCCGTCCGGGCCACGAAGTCCGACTCGCAATTCACCTCCACCAGCACGCCCAGTTGGGCGCCGGGGTGAATGTAGCTGCCCACCACGCCTTGCTTGGTGGCGCGGCTGGCCTTCTTGGCGGCCGAGGCGATCCCGCTCTTGCGGAGCGTGTCGATCGCCTTCTCGATGTCGCCGCCGGTGGCGACGAGCGCCTTCTTGCACTCCATCATGCCCGCGCCCGTGCGTTCGCGGAGCTCTTTCACTAATTGCGCGCTAATTTCGGCCATAGTTCCTGTTTAATCGATTCGATTGCGTAAATGCCGCGGCGATTATTCGCCTTGCGTCGTGCTTGCCGGCACCGGCGTCTCGGCCGGCGTCTCGGAAACCGGACCCTTGCGCGGCAGCGATGTGGACGGAAGATCCTCGTCGGTCAGGCTCTCCGACATCAGTTGATCCAGTTGTTGCGGATCGAACTGGCTGTAAGCGGAGAACTCCTCCTGCGCCGGCGTCTCGTCCGTCACGACGCGCTCGGCGACGAAGTCCTGCTCGGTGGCCAGGGCGCGGCCCTCGATGACGGCGTCGGACACTTTGTTGGTGAAAAGGCGAATCGCCCGCAGCGCGTCGTCGTTGCCCGGAATGACGTAATCCACTTCGTCGGGATCGCAATTGGTATCCACCACCGCCACCACGGGAATCCCCAGCTTACGGGCTTCCTTTACCGCGATCGCCTCTTTGTTCGAATCGACGACGAAAAGAATGTCCGGCAGGCCCGGCATGTCCTTGATGCCCGCCAGATTCTGCTGCAGGTGCTTGCGCTCCCGCTCGAGCCGGCCCACTTCCTTCTTCGCGCGCCCTTCGTAACCCGTATCGTCGGCCAACGCGTCCAGTTCCTTCAGCCGCTTGATCGACCGCTGCACCGTGGTGAAGTTGGTGAGCAGGCCGCCCAGCCAGCGCTGATTCACGTAATATTGGGCGCAGCGCGTGGCCTCTTCCGAGATCGCCTCCTGCGCCTGGCGCTTGGTTCCCACAAACAGCACCGTCTTGCCTTGCGCCGCCGCCTCCGCCACATACCGCATGGCGTCCTTGAACAGCTTCAGCGTCTTCTGCAGATCGACGATGTAAATTCCGTTGCGTTCCCCGAAAATGTATTCTTTCATTTTGGGGTTCCAGCGCTTGGTCTGGTGCCCGAAGTGAACGCCGGCTTCGAGCAATTCTTTCATGGAAATCGACGGCAAAGTTCCTCCTTATGCCTCGTGAATGGGTGGTGGTTTCACCCCGGCTTCCAGGCGGGCGGGCGGCCCAAAGCGGAATTTGCCCGCGCCAGGGAAAATCGGGGTGGCGATAGCGGCTTCGCGGGCCGCTATCTCTTGGAGAATTGGAACCGTTTGCGAGCGCCCTTCTGTCCGTATTTCTTCCGCTCGTGGGCGCGAGGGTCGCGGGTCAGCAGGCCGAGTTGCTTCAGCTTGCCGCGCAATTCGGAGTTGAATTCGATGATCGCCCGGGCGATGCCGAGCCGCGCCGCGCCCGCTTGGCCCAGCACGCCGCCGCCGTGGGCGAGAATCAGGATGTCGAATTTATCCGCCAATTCGGCCGCGAGCAAAGGCTGGCGCACCAGGGACCGCGCGGATTCGCTGGGAAAATATTCGTCGATCGGACGGCCGTTGACGGTGATCGTGCCGCTGCCGGCGCGCAGAAAAATCAGTCCCACCGACGTCTTTCGCCGTAAGGTGACACAATGCTGTACTAAAGAAGCTGCCACTTTCAATTTCCTTTTCTACCGTCCGGCCAGCGTCAACGCCACGGGCTTCTGCGCCTCGTGCGGATGCTTGTCGCCGGCATACACTTTTAACTTCCGGTACATCTGCTTGCCCAGACTGTTCTTCGGCAGCATTCCGGAGATCGCCTCCTCCACCATCCGCACCGGGCGTACTTTGCGCACCGTGCGCGCCAGGGTTTCGGTCAACCCGCCGGGGTAACCCGAGTGGCGGCGATACAGCTTTTGTTCTTCTTTGCGGCCGGTGAGTTTCACCTTCTCCGCGTTAATGACGATCACATGATCGCCGGTGTCCAAAAACGGGGTGTAGATGGGCTTATTCTTGCCCATCAGCAGCATCGCCGCATGGCTCGCCAGACGCCCCAGAGCCGCTTGCTCGGCGTCGATCACGTGCCATTGGCGCACCACTTCCCCTTTGGACGGGAATTGGGTTTTCATACAGACAGACGATCTCCCTTGCATCTCAACA
>VFSW01004400.1_pt1 | contig 21043 bp, 22 predicted proteins | sample 5358111 | NCBI WGS metagenome assembly VFSW01 (sample SAMN11554181, study PRJNA540505) | mine drainage metagenome | isolation source: sediment from site ElyBrook_90M | place: USA: Ely Copper Mine, Vershire, VT | collected 2017
TGATCTGGCCGGGGCGGAAGGCCTGTAGCCAACGCCTGGTATAGCGGGCGATGCCGAAACCGCCCTGGACAAGGGTCGTTTGATCCTTCGGAATGTTGCCATTTTGCAGAAACTCAGCCAGATGCTTGCCGATCACCGCCGGATGAACAGCGTCGGTGTAGGCTGCCCCCAACTGGTAGATGTTTTCGTTCTCCGCCTCGAACTTGGCACGCGCCGCCTTGATCTCGGCAAGCCATTCAGGATGAGTCATTGCCGGCATCTCGTGGGCCAGCGCTTCCATGGTGGCGCGCTCGTCAGCGACAATCCCGATGTCGATTGGCAGATTACGGCCGATATCTCCTCCCACCGGTTCGACACGGATATAGCGCGCTTCGGGCCCGAAAGCGTACTCGCCAATGGTCGGCATGCAATATTGTCCGACCAGCATGACCACATCGGCACTGCTCAACGCTGAAGGCGAGCGGTTTGCCGACATGGGATGATCGTCGGAGAATTGCCCACGCATTGGCCCCGATTCGACTACCGGAATATTTGCCTTTTCCGCCAGCTTGCGCAGAGGTTCCCAGGCACGACTGTAGAACACGCCGGTACTTGATACGATGATTGGCCGCTTTGCCTTTCGCAACATTTCGACGACAGCCTTGAGGTCGGCCGGGTTGGGATGTGGTTTCGATTCAGTGCGGTATTTGCTCTTGTCGTAGAAAAATGTCAGGTCGGCCATACTCTTGAAACGGGCATCGGATACTTCATTGGTGAAGTCGAGATGGACTGGGCGCGGAATGCCTGTGCGTAACTGGCGAAATGCATATCCGGCATATTCATGCACGCGCTGCGGCGTGATCAATCGCTTGCCATATTTGCGCAAACCCACCGTTGTCGGTTGCTGGTAGCCGACCTGGATACCGGCTTCGGTATCATCATCCTTCACACTTGAGTTACTGGCCAGCACCAGCAGAGGCGTGCGGGCTGAGTGGGCAGTGGCGATCGAGCAAATCATCGTAGTGAAGCCGGGCCCCTCGGTGCCCGAGGTGGCAGCGATCTCGCCAGTCACGCGGATGAATGCATCAGCGGCAGCGCACATTGCAAGTTCGTTACGGCCAGAATAGACCGGGATCCCCTGCGCGACCATGGCGTGGATAACCTTGTAGTTGCCCGGACAACACAACAACGCCGCGATCCCCTCCGTCTTGCAGGCCGCAGCGAAAACATCGGCGCCGGTCATCGGGAAGTCGATCTTGGGAAATGGGGTATCCGCAGCCAGCTGGAATTCCTTCGGGACGACAATCGGACGGTTGCCGGGTGTTGTTTCCTGGGCGGATATGGGGTCTATCGCCAGCAATCCGCCAGTTGCGCCGACCAAAGTCGTCGTCATGAAGCGACGGCGCGACGAGACATGTCCCTCCTTCTCGATAGAGATGTCAGTAGGGCCATTGTCCGGCTGATCTGAATCCATGAAAACGCCCTGGCGAAATTATCCCGTTGAGAGAGGATTGATACCCCGATCAATCGTAGCACAAACTCAGGCACATTTATGATGCACCAGGCCTTGTTGGGGTGAGCCAGTTGCCGGCCGGGTTGGAAGTGTGGTGAATAGCCCCGGCCAGCCGCGGGACTGTCAGCCCCTTTCATCTTATGTTTGCTAGCGCACCGACATTTTTATTGATTGAAAATGATAATCCCTGAGGGCTCGGGTATTGGTAGCTTCCTGAGGAAACCCGTAGTGCTGGCAGCTTAATTTTCCTCAGGCGGATGTAAGGGGCCTAGTTTGTTTTTCAAAACCACACGCTTAATTTAGGGAGAATAAAAATGACCAGAGTCCTGAAATCATCATTTATAATGTTTTTAATTTCTGCATTTACCTTCGTCGGCCTTACCCAGTCGGCTCATGCCGTAATGATCGGTACTGGTGAAACAGCCGCCACCGAGTCAAGCGGGCGGGCACATATCAATGCCGTACTCGAAAGGCCTGATGTCCAATCTCAGCTCGAGAAGCTAGGGATAAACAAGGCGGATGCGCAGAACCGTGTTGCGGCGCTTAGCGATGAAGAAGTGGCAACCTTGAACAACAAGATCGGCGGCCTCCCTGCAGGCGGTGATGGTGGAATCATCGGAGCATTGGTGCTGATTTTCATTGTTCTCTTGATCACCGACTTACTTGGCCTTACGAAGGTGTTTCCGTTTACGCATCCCATTTCAGGAAGGTGATTTTGATTTTGGCATGGTCCCGGTGCTGGCTCATACCGGGGGCCATGGCGCTGCTGATCCTGCTTTCAGGTTGCGCGACCCAGACTTATTCGTTGCTCCATGAGACGTCCAACAGCCTCCCAAGACAGGTCGAATTGGCTGAGGTGCCTTTTTTTCCGCAAGAGCGTTATCAATGTGGTCCCGCAACACTAGCGATGGCATTGCAAAACGCCGGTGTAACAATTGCTCCCAGCGTCTTGGTGCAGGAAGTCTATGTACCCGAACTCGAGGGCAGTCTGCAGATGGAGATGCTTGCTGCCGGACGCCGTAATGGCGCATTTACCGTAACCATTCCACCAAATCTTGAATCTTTGCTAAACGAAGTCGCATCAGGAAATCCCGTAGTGGTGTTGCAAAATTTGGGGCTGTCATGGATACCGCGATGGCACTACGCGTTGGTTGTCGGCTACGATCTCGATCAATCCGAGGTCACCCTCCGCTCAGGAACGACCATGCGTCTGGTGATGCCCATGTCTACGTTTGAACATACCTGGGAACGTAGCGGCTATTGGGGAATGGTTGCTTTGCCTCCCGGAAGCATGCCTAAAACAGCACAGGAAGCGCCAACGGTAACTGCGCTCATAGCCTTCGAGAAGACAAACAGCCCAGCACTCGCTCGCAAAGCTTATGTGGCAGCGCTTAAGCATTGGCCGCACAACCTCCTGCTGCTTATGGGATTGGGGAACTCGGCTGCTGCCGAGGGGGATTATTTGGCAGCAGCCGACACCTTTCAGTCTGCAACGAAGATCCATCCGGACAGTTCACCTGCCTTCAACAACCTGGCCGTCATGCTGGGCAAACTCGGGCGTTACAGCGAAGCCAAGCAAGCTGCGGAAAAAGCGATAGCGCTTGGTGGCCCATGGCATGACGCGGCTGTGGACACGTTGCAATCAATAGAAGCGGCAGAGCACAAAACAACGCCGTAAAAACCGACTCACGTCGATTGCGGACATGCACCATAAGAATGCATTGCATGAAAAGACAGTGCACTTTTCGGTACCGGGCCACCAGTCCCTGTTCTGAATAACCTCCTCCAGGAAGATTAATCGATATAACAACAGATTAAAGGGCAAAAGCCATTCATTGGCACGCGTATTGCTTCAATGCGAGTGAGCAGGGAGATCATATTCAACTGTGGTCTTTATTAATTGATCAGCCGGATCAATCGCGCATTTTAGGAGCAAACATCATGGCCTACTTAGTCCCTTCTGAATTTGTCACAAAGATGGTGGATGCTGGCGAATCGAAAATCTACATGGCAACCCGGGATGTGCTGATCAGGTCGTATATGGCTGGCGCGATCCTCGCATTGGCCGCTGTATTTGCGGTGACGGTCTCCGTCCAGACAGGCTATCCGATCATCGGTGCAATTTTGTTTCCCGTTGGCTTCTGCATGCTGTATCTGCTGGGCTTTGATCTTCTGACCGGGGTGTTTGTCCTGACACCACTTGCATTGATTGATAAACGTCCGGGGGTGACGCTTGGTGGTGTTTTTAAGAATTGGGGAATCGTGTTTGTCGGAAATTTTCTGGGCGCGTTGACAGTGGCCTTTTTGATGGCAATTGTCTTCACATTCGGCTTCTCGACTGAGCCGGATAAGGTGGGCAAGGTTATTGCCGGTATCGGCGTAGCCCGTACCCTGGGATATGCAAAATATGGTGTGGCAGGAATGCTGACATTATTTGTTCGGGGTGTCCTCTGTAACTGGATGGTCTCTACCGGTGTTGTTGGGGCCATGATTTCCACTTCGGTTGGCGGCAAGGTCATCGCCATGTGGATGCCGATCATGCTCTTCTTTGGAATGACCTTCGAACATTCTGTTGTCAACATGTTTCTGTTTCCATCCGCTTTGCTCATGGGTGGGGATTTCTCGATTATGGATTACATGATATGGAACGAGATCCCAACCGTTCTTGGAAATCTGGTTGGCGGGCTTTCGTTCACCGGGCTGACTTTGTACACCACGCATCTTAAAACAGCGCCCAAGCGTTCTTTCGATTAAATTTATGGCGTCAAAATTTAAGACAGATCAGCTAAAAATCTCTGTAGGGCAATATTCTGATAAGGGGCGCAAGAAAACCAATCAGGATTTTCACGGTGTCTGCATACCGACAGAACCTCAATTGAGTTCAAAGGGTGTTGCCATTGCCGTGGCTGACGGGATCAGTAGCAGTGAAGTAAGCCAAATTGCCAGCCAATATGCAGTAACAGGTTTTCTGGAGGATTACTATTGCACTTCAGAAGCCTGGTCTGTAAAGACCTCGGTGGAGCGAGTATTGGCCGCAACAAATTCCTGGTTGCATTCACAGAACCAGCAAAGCCGGCACCGTTACGATAAAGACCGGTGCTATGTGTGCACGCTGAGCGTGATGGTCATCAAGTCCACAACTGCCCATATTTTCCATGTGGGAGATTCACGGATCTACCAGTTGTGCGATCGTCATGCCTTGGAGCAATTGACCAATGATCATCGGATTTTGGTGTCGCCAGATCAAACCTACCTCAGTCGCGCCCTGGGCATCAATCCACAACTTGAAATTGACTACCAAACGCTGCATGTGGAAAAGGACGACATTTTTGTATTTGTGACAGATGGTGTTTATGACCATGTCGATTCCAATTTCATAATTGCAACGATCAATGCCAATGGCGGTGATCTGGATCGGGCCGCAAAAATTATCGTGGAGGAAGCATACCAGCGAGGAAGCACGGACAACCTCACCATTCAGGTTGTCAAGGTCGAAGCATTGCCCGGCCCCGGGACCAGCGAGATTTATCAGCATTTGTCCGAACTGCCTCTTCCGCCAATCCTGGAAGCGAGAATGGTTTTTGACGGGTACAGGATTATCAGGGAGGTGCATGGCAGCAGCCGCAGCCACATTTATTTGGCTGTAGATGTCGAAACAAACGCCACGGTCATCATAAAAACACCTTCAATTGACCTTCAGGGCGATCCGGCTTACCTGGAAAGGTTTCTGATGGAAGAATGGGTTGCCCGGCGCATCAATAGCGCACATGTGCTGAAACCCTGTTTACAGACCAGAAACCGCAGCTTTCTCTACGTCGTCACAGAATTCATTGATGGGCAGACATTGGCCCAGTGGATGGTCGATAATCCGAAACCGGATCTGGAAACCGTACGCAACATTGTTGAACAAATTGCCAAAGGGCTGCGCGCTTTTCACCGGTTGGAAATGTTGCACCAGGATCTAAAGCCGGATAATGTCATGATTGATCGCACAGGCACAGTGAAAATCATTGATTTTGGCTCGACGAGCGTTGCCGGCATCATGGAAATTGCAATGGCCCACGAACGGAACAACATGCTGGGTGCTGCACAATATGCTGCGCCGGAATATTTTTTAGGAGAAAAGGGGTCGCCGCACTCGGATATTTTCTCTCTGGGAATTATTGCTTATGAAATGCTCACAGGGAAGTTGCCTTATGGAACCCAGGTGCCCAAATCCAGAACAAAAGCCTCGCAAAGGAAACTACAATACAACACCACACTGAATGATGATCGTGAGATTCCTGTCTGGATCGATGAGGCTATCAGGAAGGCGGTCCATCCGGATCCGCGCAAGCGCTACGAAGAATTGTCCGAGTTTGTATTTGATCTGCGACATCCAAACAAGGCGTTTATGGGAAAGACACGCACGCCGCTTATTGATCGTAATCCAGCCGTATTCTGGAAAAGCGTTTCTTTTATCCTTATGATTGCGATTATCGTATTGCTGAGTATTAAATTTGCTGTCAAATGATCAATTGCGACAATAGCTACGGGAGAAAGCGACCTCTCCAATTTCAGCTGTTATACTGGCCTCAACCGCTTTCGTTGGAAGCCTTCAGATTTCAAAACTTCACTTAATGACGATCGGTCAGAGTTGTGCACGCCCCGAGGCGGCGTTTTAAAGGTTGGCATGAGTCTTGATGTTCACACGATCCTGGTAATGTTTGCCATCCTGGCATTCTTGTTCTCCGGCCTGCTCGCGCTTGCGGGATTACATGCGGGCAGCATCGGTAGTGGCGTTCGCCAATGGGCTCTGGCCAGTTTACTCATCAGCCTGGGGTTCCTCCCTGCCTACTTCTACTCTGTTCCTGCACCCGGCTATGAGTGGGCCGTGATCCTTGGCTCTACTCTGGTGGCTGCGGGACTTGGCCTGCAATTCACCGGCATCCAGACTTTCAAGGAAGAACCCCGTCACTGGGGTGCAGCGGCATTGTTCGTCTGCATCGTCTTTTTCGAGAGCCTCTGGTTTAGCGTACTGCATCCCGATGCGGGGTCCCGTTCCATCGCCAATTCCCTCCTTTTTGGCGTGAGCTGTGCTGCCTGCGCACGGATGCTGCTCATTCGCATCGAGCCTCCGCTCAATACGGCCTACTGGTTTACCGGCGCGTCCTTTGCCGCGCTGGCGACTTTACTGATCGTGCGGGCGTTCATGATCGGATTCACCCCTTCAGGGACCTATAATCTCTATACCAATACACCCCTCAACTCTTTGTCATTTTTTATAAGCGTCTTGGTACAGCTGTGTGTGACATTCGGTTTTGTACTGATGGTAAATTACCGGCTGATAATAGATATCCAGAGAATTGCCTCGCGCGATATGCTAACCGGTGCATTCACCCGCCGTCGCCTGGAAGAAGAGGCCACCCGGTTGCTGGCGCGTTGTGCACGAACCGGCGATGTGTTGGCAATCATGATGATTGATGTGGACCATTTCAAATTGATCAATGACCACTACGGCCATCCAGTCGGAGATGAGGTTTTGCGACGTCTCGCGGCAATTGCACAAACCACCGTCCGAACCGACGACTACTTTGCCCGCTATGGCGGCGAGGAATTTTGCGTTCTGCTGCTTTCCACTACGGAGCAAGAGGCTCTGGTGCTGGCCGAACGCCTGCGCGAAGCTTATGCAGCGATGATTCTGGAAATGGAAGGCAAAACTCTGAAGAGTACGGTCAGTATTGGCGTAGCCGACTCCACGCGCACCAGTCTGGATTGGCCCACGCTGGTCTCGGCCGCCGATCAGGCGCTCTACCGCGCCAAGCAGGAAGGCCGTAACCGGGTGGTGTTATACGCAAATCTGTCAATGCCAACCTCTACTATCGCTTGAGCACACTTCTCTCCGGTTACGCCAGACGATTTTAGGAAACTCACCGTATTATCCGAACGACAGCAGCAGATGGTGGCGCTATTCGAAAAGCACGTTGGCGCGGAACTCGCGGGCGATCTTGATACCACGATGGACACCATGAGCGATGACCCTCATCTCAATCATGTCCCCACCATGGCAGGTGGCGTTGGCAAGGATGGTGTCCGCGCCTTTTATCGTGATCATCTTGTCGGAAAATTCTTTCCGCCTGATGTCAAGATGGTGAGCGTGTCACGCACTGTGGGAGAGGATCAGATTGTCGAGGAGTTATTCATCAGTTTCACTCACACGACTGTCATTGACTGGCTGCTGCCGGGTGTGGCGCCGACCGGAAAAGCCGTCGAGATGGTCGTTGCCGTGATTGTCGGCTTTATGGATGACAAGATTTCTCACGAGCACATCTATTGGGATCAAGCCAGCGTGCTTGTACAGATCGGATTGTTAAACCCTGCCGGTCTTCCCGTGACCGGCGTCAAGAGTGCGCGCAAGGTATTGGACCCGAAAAGCTGACTTCCAACCATGTTTTAGTAACACCTCTAACTGTTCGATCAGCAGCGGTTTTCCAAACAAATACCTTTTTCTTGGCAGGAAGATTGACAATCACCCCCAGTGATCTGTATTGTGCAAATTGTTGCAGTGCAGTATATACTGTTCAAACCTATTGAAACTTAATAATTTTCAATACTATCAAGGACTAAGCAAAATGTACAATACACCTGAGCAAGCCGCCGAGTTTAACAGATCCACATTGAATGCTGCCCTGCAGCTTGGCAAGATTGCGTTGGATACCACCGAGCGCCTGGTGGGTCTGCAACTGGTCACTACCAAGGAAACACTTGCTCAGGCCGGCCAATCCCTGGGGCCTCTGATCGAGGCTCGCGACTTACAAACCCTGCTGGACCTGCGCGCCAAGCTAACTGAAACCGGGATTGAAAATGCGGCAGCCTATTCGCGCAGCCTTTACGATGTTGCCGCTTATGCGAAAGCCCAGATCTCTGCCCTCTTCAAAAGCCATTTGGCCACTTTGAACCCGTCTGTTCCCGGTAACATGGACAAGGACGTCAAAGCGGCCCCCGCAGGCGTTGACGACGACATGGAGAAAACAACCAAGCAAAAGCCTGATTTTTCTGACGTCAGTGTCAAAGCCACCGTTGATGCAACCCCGGTTGCAAGAAAACCGAAATCAGTTGCCAAGAAACAAAAGCCGACAACCAGAACCAGGGGTTGATCTCGCGGCGGGGCATCGAATGAATTGGTTATCCACTCCCGCGTGATTGTGCAGGGGCAATGCGAATCAAAGAGAGCGGTGTCTTGGCTGGATGCCCCGGAGCAATTGTGCAAGCAATTCCCGGCGTTGTGCCAGTAGCCCATTCGATTGGCTTGTGGGTGTGGAAGCGTACAGACCGACGTTGAAATAGCAGGGAGCATATACAACCTGACTTGGGCAAGTCGCCCAACCTTGCTAGAGATCGGTCGTGATCAGACAGTTGAAATTTTTACTTGTTGCACTGATTGTTGGGGCCCTCAGTGGATGCACAACGCTTCCTCCGGGGTCTGATTTTTCCAAGGATGCATCCTCGGCATTCGCCCACCCGGAGAAAACCTCACTGGGTAGGCAATTCGACAAGATGGCGCAGGGGCATAGCGGTGACTCTGGATTTCGCATTATTCCAGCGGGGGCCAACGGCTTCTTGATCCGGATGCAAATGATCAACGCCGCTGAACGAACTCTCGATCTTCAATATTATATTTTTCGCGGTGATGATACAGGTCGCTTGCTAACCAGCGCCGTACTGCGCGCAGCCGACCGCGGCGTAAGAGTGCGCATTTTGATTGATGATGGTGATACTGAACCGGGTGATGAGCAGATCATGACACTTGCAGCTCAGCGCTCGATCGAAGTTCGCCTGTTCAATCCCTTCACCTATCGCGGACACGTCGAACTGTTCCGGGCTGTCGAATTCATGTTCAACGCTTCTCGGCTTGACTATCGAATGCACAATAAACTATTTGTCATTGACAATGCGGTTGCCCTCATTGGCGGCCGCAATATCGGCGACCAATACTTTCAGGTAGAACCTGAGTCCCAGTTCGCCGACGACGACCTCTTTTGCGCCGGACCGATTGTCAAGAAACTTTCTACAACGTTCGATCTGTTCTGGAACAGCGCACTCTCGATCCCGGCTCAGGCACTTTCCGGCAGCCGGTTGTCCAAAGCCGCTCTGGATGAAAATCGCGAAGCTCTTGACGAACATAAACAGGAGATGAAGACCGAGGGCATAAACTATGTCAAACAGATTGCGGTGGGTGAGCCATTTAACGGGATCATCTCCAAGCGATTACCCCTGGTCTGGGCGCCCGCAAAATTGGTCTACGATAGCCCAGAGAAAAAGCGCGTGGAGGATGGCGAAATGGTTGGCAGACTGATGCACCGGCCGGTGGCCATTACCGCAATGGCAGTTCATTCCGAACTTCTTATGATCACGCCTTTCTTCATTCCCGGGGTCGAGGGAATGCGAATTCTGGATGAATTGCGCCAACGGAATGTGCGCGTGCGCATCCTGACTAATTCGCTTGACTCGACACCCCAGTTATTGGCCCATTCTGGTTATATGCACTATCGCAAGCCACTGCTTGAAAAAGGCGTGGAGCTTTATGAGATTCGTTCGCTGCTGGGCAATGCCAAGGGCAGCGGCGAATCTAACAGGATGTCCAGCTATGGAAACTATGCGCTGCACGCAAAACTGTTCGTATTTGACCGTCAAAAGATATTCATAGGCTCGATGAACTTTGACCAAAGATCAATGTATCTCAACACTGAAGTGGGTTTGATCATCGATAGCCCAGAGTTCGCAAACCAGATCGCAGCACGTTTTGATGCCATGGCGCAACCCGCCAACGCATATGTACTCGGATTGCGTTCGGACGGCGCGGATGGTTCACCTCAACTGATATGGCACACGCAGGAAGATGGCAAGCCATTTGATTACGAAATAGAACCCGCGCGAAGTGAATGGCAAAGAATGGGGGCTGATTTCCTGTCTCTGCTGCCGCTCGATCAAGAACTGTAAACCGTGATTAAAGTTAAACGTATGTGGGCGTCTTGATGCGGTATTGCCCCTGCACGTCAAGCATCCAACCTGGATATTCTTTGGGCAATTGACTGACTTCATTCAAAAGGCGAAGATCTTCGTCACTCAAGGTCACGCTACAGCATGCGATGTTATCCTTGAGCTGATCCATCGTTTTTGCGCCGATGATCACCGATGAAACTGCCGATTGGGCCAGCAACCAAGCTAGGGCAATCTGTGCGACGGATGCCTCATGGCGCTCTGCAATCGGGCGCATTGCCTCGACACAACGAAAAGCACGATCTTTGTCCACAACCGGGAAATCGAGACTGACGCGTCGACTCCCTTCGGGGCCCTTGCCATTGGCAGTAAACTTCCCGGTGAGTAGCCCTCCGGCCAACGGGCTCCAGACCATCAGGCCCAGCTTTTGATCTTGAATCAATGGGATGACTTCGCGTTCCATGTCGCGCCCTGCAATGGTGTAATAGGCCTGTACGCTTTCAAAACGCGTCCAGCCTTTCCTTTCAGAAATCGACAGAGCTTTCATGATTTGCCACGCTGCCATATTGCACAGGCCGATGTAGCGGACCTTGCCCGAACGAACCAGGTCATTTAGCGTAGCCAGTGATTCTTCAAGTGGCGTCAACGGATCAAAGCCGTGCAATTGATACAGGTCTAGATAATCAAGCTGCAACCGTTTTAAACTGGCCTCTACCTCGTTCATCAAATGGATCCGGGACTGGCCACGGCCATTCGGCAAATCGTTCATGACACCAGTGGCTTTGGTGGCCACCACCAATTCATCACGAGGCAACCCAAGAGCCTTGAGGGCCTGTCCAACGCGCAACTCCGATTGGCCTAATGAATAGACATTGGCGGTATCAATGAAATTGATGCCTTGGTCAAATGCATGTTTAACCTGTGCATTAACGGCATCTTGCTCAAGGCCACCCATGACCTTCCAGCGCCCTTGGCTGCCGAAGTTCATGGTGCCGAGGCATAGCTCGGAAACATACAGACCGGTCTGGCCCAATAAACGGTATTTCATGACTTTTTTCTCCGTGATGGAAGCGTGGCTCAACGTCGCGCCACAATGACCGCCTCATTGTCATCGGCAAAGCGATACACTTGGGTTTGCATGCCCTGCTCGACAAAGGCGGCAACGATCTCCCCGGGCTGTAGCAAGTGGTTGCCCTGGATATGTTCGCTTAAATTCTGGAACGACAGCGCGCGTCTCGAGGGGTCGCGCAGGGCGCTACGTACGGTGGGCCAGGCGGGCTCCCAGATAACAGCGTAGCCGCCCGGCTTTAGGTTGTCGTGCAGCCAGGCAAAAATGCCTGCGCGGTCGCGTTCCCACACATGATGCAGTGCGCGGTTCATGGCGATGAGGTCAGCAGGCTCCTGCAGGGTGAAATCGTGAATGTCGCCTTGCTCGAAATGCAGCCGGCCGACAAAGCCTTCAGTGCGTGCGCGGGCGTCCGCCTGAGCCACGTTCTCGGCAAAACCATCGAGCCCTAGCCCTCGCAGATGCCTATAATGCCGCGCCAGGACGCACAGATACCACCCGTTACCGCACCCCAGATCCAGCACCAGCCCGCCACGCGCATCCACTTCCAAAAACGCCGGTATGGCAGGACAGATGGTATTTTCAAACATCGAACCAAAACCCACTTCCAGCATGGGGCCAAACCAGGGCAGCACCGTGGCACGCTCAGCCAGCACGGCTTCGCCAGGGCGCTCGCCGCTTTGCAGGAGCCCTGCCGCACGCTCGGCCATATGCGCCGACAGCACGGATTGCACCGCCATGGGCATCAAGCTGTCGGGCGCTTCGGGGCGCATGGCCTCTCCCGTGGATGTGAGGTTAAAGGTGTCGCCCTCGGCCTCCAGGTAACCGAAAGCATAGGCCGCATCGCACCAGCGGATAACGTAACCCGCATCGAGCCGGGCAGCTTCTGCCAGGGCGGGGGCAGTCGCGCTCCGCAGACGATAGAGCGTGGTAAACAAGCTGCCGGTGACGCCAATGAAGGCGATATAAAGGCTCAAGGCGCCCTGGGCTTGCTGGCGGAACTGGGTTTTAAGGATTTCGGAATTCACGGTCGGTTCCTGAGGTTGCGTTATCTGGCGTATTATTCCACATTGCATTAACGGTATTGTGTCGGACCTTTTCGCCATCAAGGAAACGGGATGAAAAAGAACAACGACGTACCCGCTTATAATCACTCCGGCGACGAATACGAATCGCAACTGCGCCTGTTGCAGATCGAGCTCGTCAAACTGCAGCGCCACTTCATCAGCCACGGCGAGCGCATCCTGGTGCTCATCGAAGGGCGCGATAGTGCCGGTAAGGATGGCACCATCAAACGAATCATGGAACACCTGAGCCCCCGGGAAACGCGGGTGGTTGCGTTGGGCAAACCTTCCAGCCGAGAGGAAGGCGAATGGTTTTTCCAGCGTTATGTGTCACACCTGCCCAGCCGTGGCGAGTTCGTTCTTTTCAATCGCAGTTGGTACAACCGGGCCGGCGTCGAGCCGGTGATGGGGTTTTGCACCCCGGAAGAATACGAAGTATTCATGAATACCGTTACCACGTTTGAGGAACTGCTGGTCGGTTCCGGGATCAAGCTGTTTAAATACTATCTTGACATTACGCGCAAGGAACAAGTCAGACGCTTGCGGGATAGAAAACAGGATCCCCTCAAACAATGGAAAATCAGTCCTGTCGATGAAAAGGCCGCGCGTAAGTGGAAGGCCTATGGCCGCGCGCGTGATGCCATGCTGCTGCGCACACATCATCTGGCCGCACCCTGGACCGTGGTGCATGCTGACGACAAAAAGCAGACCCGGCTCAATCTGTTACGTCACCTGTTGTCGCATTTACAGTACCCGGGGAAAAACCCGGAATTGTTGCTCTGGGACAAAGCCATCATGGTCAACTGGCCCGTGGGAACAACCGCATTACCCTCTCTGGCCTAGTCCGGACTCTGGGAGGGCAGGACAAACTCGCATAGCCCTGCAATTACGATTCCTTTGTCGTTTTCAAAATCGGTTTTAACCCGTCCTATATCAACATGATGCCAGTCACCCGGCAGTGCATGCCTGCCCGGACGGGTGCCACAAAGGAAACTTGAAAATGAATAAAATCTTACTTGCCACGATCGTGGCATCCCTCTCCCTTTTAACTGGTTGTTCCGCTCACCAAAGTGCAAATACTTATACTACTGCCAATGCCCAACAAAAACTGAAAGTTTCTTACGCCGTGATTACGGGAATACGTGAGGTCAAGCTGGAAAACGCAGCCTCTGGCGCAGGCGGCCTGGCTGGCGCAGGAATTGGCGGAACCTTGGGAAATTCGGCTGGTCAAGGACATACCGGCATTATTGGCACCATTGCGGGCGCCCTCATTGGCGGCGTGACTGGCGTAATTACTGACAAGGCAATCAACAGTAACGATGGTCTGGAAATTACCTATCGCATGGAAAAAACGGGTGATGAATTCGTGACTGCCCAGGCCAGAAATGGCTCAGAAACCTTAAAAGTCGGTCAACGGGTACGCATTATTGAAAGTGAAGACACAACGCGGGTTGTTCCGGCAGAATGAACTTCATTTTGGAGAAGTAAATGCCCTTTTCACCCTTGCGAATGCTGTTGTTGTTTGCTGCGCTGATCCTGCTGATCGTCATCGTTCAATTTGGGGTAGTCAGCATCGCTTTCGAAAAACTCGGGCTTTCCAATCATTCGGCTTATCTGCTGTTGATCAGCACGCTGGCGGGCAGCATGATCAACCTGCCCCTGTTCAGCATCAAGTCTGACCCCTCATCGGCTCCCGCCATCCCCCCCGAGCTATCGCGACTCCCTTTCTTCAGGCCCATGCCGTTTACCGGGAAAACCACCATCGTGGTTAATGTGGGTGGAGCGTTGGTTCCATTGGCTTTTTCACTCTATCTAATCACCCATCACCCGTTGAACCTGTTTCAGATTGCCATTGCAGTGGGGGTCGTGGCCGCCGTGGCACGCTTCATCAGTCGCCCCGTTCCCGGGGTTGGCATCGGCATGCCAATGTTCATCGCGCCCATCGCAGCAGCCTTGATTGCAGTGATCCTCAGCCCCGAGGAGCGCGCCCCATTGGCGTATATCGGGGGCAGTCTGGGGGTGCTGATCGGTGCTGATCTCCTGCGTCTTAAGGATTTGAAACATCTGGGCGCACCCATCGCCTCCATTGGGGGCGCCGGAAGCTTTGACGGTATTTTCCTCACCGGTTTCATCGCGGTTCTGTTGGCTTAAGCACGAAACTCAGATCGCTCTTGCATTTCAGAATATAATCCAACCTATGCCTATCCTGTCCTCTCCCGAGTCGCCCATTTGACCATTCGCCAGCAATCGATGTTTTGGGTTACTGCACAGTTTTTGGTGGTGGCCGTCATGTTGTTCTGGTCCCTGCCCTGGCAGATCAAAATTTCTGCCGTGCTGTTTGGCGGCTCAGCCTTTGTCTTGGCACTCTGGGTATTTGCCCACAACCCGCCCGGTAATTTCAACATTCGACCGGAACCCAAAAGTGGGGCACTACTGGTAATGAGCGGCCCTTACCGGTGGGTGCGACATCCCATGTATGTCGCGCTCCTGTTGGCCATGGCAGGCATTGCTGCCGAGGCGCCCGACAATGTGTCGCTGGGACTGTGGGTGATCCTGTTGCTGGTTCTCAACTTCAAAGCCGCATTGGAAGAGCGTCTATTGCAGCAGCGCTGGCCTGAGTATGCAAACTATCGCGCCCGGACACAGCGGTTTATTCCATTGCTCTGGTAATACTAAAACTTCTGGGGGATGGTTCGACTTAACGGATCAGTACTTGCGCCGTTGTGGGGCAGCAGTCCAGCCTCCCTCGATGTGACGGAAGGTGATGCGCCCTTTGCTCAAGTCGTAAGGGGAGAGTTCCAGGGAAACCTTGTCGCCCGCAAGTATCCGGATGTGATGCTTGCGCATCTTTCCAGCAGAGTAGGCGATCAGGTCGTGGCCGTTGTCGAGCGTGACGCGGTAGCGTGAGTCAGGAAGCACCTCACGTACCACGCCACTCATTTCGATAAGTTCTTCCTTGGCCATGCCGCAGGCTGCTTAGTCAGCCGGGCGAATGTTAGATGCTTGCTGACCTTTGGGGCCCTGCGTCACTTCGAAAGAAACTTTTTGACCTTCCTTCAGTGTCTTGAAGCCTGAAGACTGGATCGCCGAAAAATGCGCGAAAAGATCTTCGCCGCCAGCATCCGGAGTCACAAAGCCGAAACCTTTTGAATCATTGAACCACTTCACTGTACCTGTTGCCATGTCTTGGATATCCTAAAAAAATGAAAAATAAGGGAGTAGCCCCTAGGGAGCGAAGCTCAAGACGGCAGGGTGATGAAGGGAGAAATACCTGAAAGCTTAGGGTACTGAACCAGACAACAACGATACTACTTGAAAATCGCAGATTGGCACTATGCACCCAATAGTACAAATAAGCAATGTATTTCTTTTTTAAGGAAGTGCTGCCACGATGCTGTAGTGGACTTCCACCGCGTCCTGGACCTGTAACGACCCACCCAGCACCGAGAAAGGCACTATCCCGAAGTCGCTTTGATTCAGTGTCATGCTGCCTGTCACGACGACTTCCCCTTCCGAACGTGACTGGATGTCGGCCTGCGCCTCCTTCACATGCGTCACGCCATGCATTGAAATTGACACGCGCAGTGCTGACCCGGCATGGTCCGGCCGAAAGATTTGGATCTGCACCGTTGGAAATTGGTCCACCTGCAGCACTTTGGCCTGCATGTTATGACGCGTTCCCTCCACGGATTCCTGTGGCACTTCCTCCTTCAAACCGGCTTGTTCACGCAAAACAGGCTCATCTACCGTGAGCAGCTCTAGCGGAATAGTCAGCTCAGCATACCCTGTTTGTACGACGACAAACCCCTGAACATCATGACTGGCAATCACATGATCGTGCCCCAAACGGGCCAACATGCCGCCTCGATGGACCAGGATGGTAATCAATGATCGGTGAGGGTCTACATGAAGAACAGTGCGTGCTTCGAGGGACGGGCGCTGTTGCAGGGCATCAGGGGTTCTTCCGGCCTCCTGCCTGGTCGAGGTGGAACACGACACCAGCAGGCTGATCCCCAGTAGAATGGATAGAATGGTCTTCATGAGCTTTGTCATCCTAGCCGATTTGTGACAGGAAGATGAAAATCCATATTCTCTCCGATCTTCACAACGAGCGTGACCCCTACCAGCCCGTGGTACACGACGCTGATCTGGTCATTTTGGCAGGCGACATCGACGAAGGGTCCCGCGGAATGACCTGGGCACGCAGCAAGTTTGACTGCCCCGTAATTTACATCGCCGGAAACCATGAGTACTACGGAGGACACCTGGAACAGACCCATGACCAACTGTTGCACGCCAGCGACAGCCATGTCTGTTTTCTGGATGAAACTCTTTACGAAATGAATGGCATTAGATTTCTGGCCGCTACGGGCTGGACTGATTTCGCTGCGACTGGCAATGTGCAGCAAGCGGAATGGGGCGCGCGGGTTCGTTTCAAGGATTTCGATCGTATCCGTGCAGGCAACGGCCGTTTGGCGCAGCCCCTGGATTTTAAGGAACGCAACCACTCCGCCCTGCGTTGGCTGCAACAGCAGCTGGCCACACCCTATGCAGGGACCACGGTTGTGGTTACTCATCACGCACCATCGTTCCAATCCATTGACTTGCAACCCTACCCTCCCAGCCATTTGGATGCATCCTTCGTCAACCGCTGGGACGGCCTGATGGGCAGCCCACGCATAGCACTCTGGATTCATGGACACACCCATCTTGCTGTGGACTATGGCATTGCAGGTACCCGGGTTATATCCAATCCCAGAGGCGTACCCCGCGAACATACCGGGTTCGTACCGGACTGGGTAATAGAAATCTGATCGCGTACACTCACGACACTTTATTGGAGAAAAATATGGCTTCACCCCACGAAAATGTCAGCATGGCCTTGTTCTGCGACTTTGAAAACGTCGCCCTCGGTGTGCGCGACGCAAAATACGAGAAGTTCGACATCAAGCCGGTGCTGGAACGGCTGCTGCTCAAGGGCAGCATTGTCGTCAAGAAGGCGTATTGCGATTGGGAACGCTATAAGGGTTTCAAGGCCACGATGCACGAGGCCAATTTCGAGCTGATCGAAATTCCTCACGTGCGCCAGTCAGGCAAAAACTCAGCTGACATCCGTTTGGTCGTGGATGCCCTGGATCTTTGCTATACCAAATCGCACGTCAACACTTTTGTCATCATCAGCGGCGATTCCGACTTTTCGCCACTGGTCTCCAAGCTCCGCGAAAATGCCAAGCAGGTCATCGGAGTCGGGGTAAAGCAATCGACCTCCGACCTGCTGATTGCCAATTGTGATGAATTCATTTTTTACGATGATCTGGTGCGTGAAAGTCAACGTGCAGCTGCCAAACGCGAGACCCAGGAAGTGCACTCTGCGGCCATACGTTCGCCCGAAGATGAAAAGCGCCCCAAAGACAAAGAGGGCTGGGAAGCACGTAAGAGCAAAGCTATTGATATTGCAGTGGAAACATTCGATGCGTTGGTGGCCGAGCGAGGAGACAGCGGCAAAATTTGGGCTTCCATGCTGAAGGAAGCCATCAAGCGCCGCAAACCCGATTTCAATGAGTCCTACTACGGCTTCCGCGCCTTTGGTAATTTACTCGAAGAGGCGCAAGCACGCGGACTGCTTGAATTTGGCCGCGACGAGAAATCAGGGGCCTATGTTTATCGCAGTGGCAGTGGTGCTGCAGGCAGCGAGGCGGCAAGCCAAATGTCGACAGCACCTGAAATTGCTGCGGAAACGATTCACGAGTTGCCCCCTCAAACGGTTCTGGAAGAAGCAGTCGTCAAAAAAACACGAAAACCTGCCGCCCGCAGCCGCCGTCCACGCAAAGCAGCAGAGTAATGCCAGAACGTGGGACAATGGCAGGTATGAACGACAGGGACGTTCGCCCGGAGATATCGTGCACAACTTGTGAGGCTTGCTGTTGCAAGCTTGAAGTCTTGCTGATGGGTGCAGACGATATCCCGGGGACATTGACCATCCAGGATCAATGGGGAGGCTGGGTCATGCTTCGTCTTCAGGACGGCTGGTGTGCAGCTCTGGACCGCCATACCCTGCGCTGTACGATCTATGAGCACCGACCGTTTCTCTGTCGTGAATACGAGATGGGTGGAAGTGAGTGCATTGGAGAGCGACTCCAGTATTTTGGTCATCAACCCCATGGTCAAACTGGGCTTACGACCTAACAATCAAAAGGCAACCCCTTGGCTAAACCAAATTACCAGTTCGAAAAGCGTCAGAGAGATCTGGCGAAGAAAAACAAGCAGGAGGAGAAACGCCGGCAAAAACTCGCCAGCAAAACTGCCAGCGACGACAGCGCTCAAATTGGAACGGCAAATTCATCCAATACCGCGACTCCCGGCGCCGGCGACCCAGCCAGTCTGACGCCGGAACACGACACCCAGCGCAAAGCGTAACAGCGCCTTCTCCCAGCGCCAGATCCACCCTCCATGCCTCCCGATTCCGTAATCAAACGATTGGGCGTGCATCCAGATGTCCTCAAACTGGGCTTGGTCAGCTTTTTGACTGACCTAAGCTCGGAGATGATTTTTTCCGTCTTCGCAATTTTCTTTACGACGATCGCCGGGGCGTCGGCGCCCTTGCTTGGCATGGTCGAAGGATTTGCTGACCTGTCTGCCTCATCGTTGAATTACTTTGCAGGTTGGCTATCGGACCGGACCGGAAAACGCAAAATCTTTGCCCTGGCCGGCTATGGTTTTTCCACGCTGGCGAAGATGATGCTACTGATCTCCAGCTCGATCGCGGGCCTCAGCGCCTTTCGTGTCATAGAACGACTGGGCAAGAGTTTTCGGGGACCGCCGCGTGACGCCTGGTTGTCTGCCGTGGCTGACAAGGCCACGCGAGGATATGCGTTTGGCGTGCACAAGGCCATGGACAAAGCTGGTGCCGTACTGGGTCCGCTGGTGGCCTATGCCCTGCTTTCATGGCTGGGAGACGGTGCCTCAACGTTTCGTACCCTGTTCTGGGCTGCGCTTGTTCCGGCCCTGCTCAGTGTCGTGGTTTTGAGTTTTATCAAGGATCAACCAGGGGTTCGGCATGAACGCGAAAACATGTTTGAAACTTGGAAAGTTCTCAGTCTGGAATTCAAACACTACCTTGTCGCAGCCGGAATTTTTTCGCTTGGCTATTTCAGCTTCGGGTTTTTGTTACTGCGTGCATACAGCGTGGGTTTTTCGATCAAGGACATCGTATTGCTGTATGCCTTGTTCAACGTCGTTTTTGTCGTTGCCGCACCACTGGTGGGCAAGCTCGGCGATTACTTTGGCAGGCCGCACATGATCATGCTGGGCTATCTGACCTACCTCCTGATGAGTCTTGGATTCGCCTTCGCAACCACGCAATGGCAGGTCATCGCCCTGTTCGTCCTCTTTGGTGTGTTCTATTCGATTGATGAAGCCCAGAGCAAGGCGTTTATCGCGGACATCGAGCTGGAACGACGTGCCTCTGCAATCGGCCTCTTTAATTTTGTCACCGGCCTCCTTTACCTGCCTGCATCGTTGCTTGCCGGAGCCCTGTGGATATTGCACCCCGCGGGAGCTTTCCTTAGTGCCGCAGGCTTTGCCCTTGCCGCGCTGGTGGTGTTCGGAAGTAAAAAATGGGGGCAGACTCCAATGAAAAATGCGGTTTGACCCCATTTTTTATTTTTTCTGCCCTTCAGTCGTCTTCCCCCAGTTCCGGATCCCATCCAGTGGCTCGGGCACGCGCTATGGCTTCCTGATGAATGCGCATGTAGCGCTCACGCAAGGCTTCGGGCAAGCCACTGGGTAAATGACCATACTTTTCCCACTCGGCATAGACTTTTTCGTATAAGGCCTGCATTTGCCCCGCGCTCCAGCCAGTGCCATCCTGATCCTCTGGCAACAGCCCGAAGACCCAGGCGTCCTTGATGATCTGGGCGAGATGCGTCATGCCGCCATTGACGTCATTCAATAAGCCGCGATAGCGTTGTTCCATGGTTACCTCGTCAATCCGGCATAGAGTAATGGGAGTTTTTCCGGTAAACGGGCCACCTGATCCACGACCATGTAGTTGCGTACCCCAAATATACGCGACACGTACTGGTCTGCCCGGGGGTCCAGTGTCATGCAGTAGGTGATGATGCCCTGGCGCTTTGCCTCTTCCACTGCCTTTCGGGTATCGTAGCGCAGATACTGGGGATCACGAACATCTACATCCGCGGGTTCGCCATCAGTGATCACCAGCAGCAATTTCCTGGCTGAACGTTGTTGCCTGAAATCCTGGGTTGCGTGGCGCACCGCCGCCCCCATACGCGTGGAAAGCTTCCCGCTCATTCCCGCCAGGCGCGCTTTGGCCACCTCGTTGTAGGGCTGGCTGAAATCCTTGAAACGGTAGTATTCCACATCGTGTCGGCCATCCGAACAAAAACCATGAATGGCAAACGGGTCGCCCACCTTGTAAAT
>VFSW01004401.1_pt1 | contig 21042 bp, 22 predicted proteins | sample 5358111 | NCBI WGS metagenome assembly VFSW01 (sample SAMN11554181, study PRJNA540505) | mine drainage metagenome | isolation source: sediment from site ElyBrook_90M | place: USA: Ely Copper Mine, Vershire, VT | collected 2017
CGGTCCGCCAGATCGTCGAAGGACGCCGTGATTAGCGACAACGTGGCCGGAAAGGTGAACGCCGCCGACGCCCCCATCAGGGCGCGCGCGATTAGCAGTTGCGTCATGGAGTGACTCTCGGCGGCCATCACCGAAAAGAGGGCGAAGGCCACCAGGGACAGTTGCATCACCCGACGACGGCCCCAGCGATCAGAGAGTTCACCCCCCGCGAGGAGCAGTCCGGCGAAGGGTAGGGAGTAACTGTCGACGATCCACTGCAGCCCGGAATCCGAGGCGTTCAATTTGGCCGACAACGTGGGCAACGCGACGTTGACGATGGTGTTATCGATGACCACGATCAAGACCGCGATGCAGAGGACGGCCAAAATCAGCCAAGGGCTGTGCCGCCGTCGTCGGGCCAACTCGATCTCCTCCACCACAGACACTCGGGGACAATGCCAATCCAACTATAGAACGTTGTTCTACACTTCTGAAGATGCCACCCCGTCCACAGCGCACGCCGTCGGAGGTCATTATCCCTGGCGTGTTGCGCGCGGCCCTCGCGCTGATCAGCGAGCAGGGCCCCGAGGGCCTGACGGTGCGCGCGTTGGCCCGTCGCGCCGACGTCGCCCCCATGTCGATCTACAACCACTTCGGCGGCAAGAACGGTGTCCTCGACGCCATCATCGTCGACGGATTCTCCCTCCTCGCGGCGATGGCCGACACGAGTGCCCCGGACCCGCGTGACAACCTCGTCGTTGGCTCGGGTGCGTATCGCGACTTCGCCCTCGCGTACCGCGCGCACTACACGGTGATGTTCCTGCATCAATTCGTGGGTTACTCACCCAGCGCCGACACCATGTACGTCGCCGCCAAGGGCTTCGAGATACTCGCCGGTCAGGTGCAGCGGTGCGTGGACGCGGGAATGTTCGCGGGTCGCTCCAACGTCGACACGGCCCAGCAGATATGGGCGGCGGTCCACGGCTACGTGGCCCTCGAAATCCTCGGCATCAACTTCGCCTCGGACCGCGAACGCGTCTTCTACGACTTCCTCGATGCACTGATCAACGGGCTCGACGCCGACGCGCTCTAGGCGCTGGCCACGTACTGGCGCAGATGTGTGGCCACGTCGTCGACGATGTCCAACGCGTCGGGTATGACGTGGCCCATGCGCAAGAAGCCGTGCAGCATGCCCTCGGCTTCGAGAATCTCCACGCGGACCCCGAAGTGTTCGAGTAGTCCGGCGTAGGCGATCGCCTCGTCGCGCAACGGATCGCACTCGGCGACGACCACGATGGCCGCGGGGGCGCCCGTCAGATCATTGGCGAACAGGGGCGTCACGCGGGGGTCCGTGTGATCGGTCCAGTCGCCGAGATACTGCTGATAGTCGTAGCGCAAGTGATCGATCTCGAGGATGTAGCCGCTCGCGAAGCGGTGCGAGGAATCCGTCATCACCTCGGGTCCGAGGGTGGGATACATCAGCACCTGGCCGGCGAGCTGGAGGTCGTGGCGAGTGGTGGCCGCGGCGACCGCGGCGAGCGACGCCCCCGCGGAGTCACCCATGGCGATGAGCTTGGTCCCCTCGGCGGCGAACTCCCCCACGTGCGCGCTCACGTAGCGCAGTGCGTCCACGGCGTCATCGACGGCCGCCGGAAAGGGGTGCTCGGGGGCGAGCCGGTAGTCCACCGCGAGGAAGCGCATCGAAGTGTCCCGGGCCAGACGCCGACAGAGCGCCTCATGGGTGTCGAGGTCGCCGAAGACGAAGGACCCACCGTGCAAGTACACCACCAGGGCGTCACCGTGCTCCGCGAGCGGAACGAAGAGTCGATAACGAAGATCGCGCCCGTCGAGTGCGAGGACGCCGTCGCGCACGTCGGCCATCTCTTCGAGGGGGCCACGTTGACGCAGCGCGCGTTCACGGTACTCCTCGCGACGCGCGATCGTCGACAGTGAGGAGGGATGCGCCACGGACTCCGGCAATGTCCTCAGGTATCTCTCGTAGTCGGGATGAATCATCTGACCGCCTCGCTAGAGCGCCAGCCTAGACAAAATCCCGTGAGCCAGCGCGACTCTGGTCGTCGTCACGCCCCTAGAGCACCTTCGAGAGGAAGCTCCGCAGCCGCTCGGTTCGAGGATTTCCCAACACCTCCGCGGGGGGGCCCGACTCTTCGATGACCCCCTGGTCCAAGAAGTAGACGCTGTTCGCGACCTCTCGAGCGAAACCCATCTCGTGGGTCACCACAATCATGGTCATCCCACTCTTCGCCAAGTCGCGCATGACGTCGAGGACTTCGCCCACGAGCTCCGGGTCCAGGGCGGACGTCGGTTCATCGAACAGCATCAGTTTTGGTTCCATCGCCAGCGCACGAGCGATAGCCACCCGCTGCTGCTGACCACCACTGAGTTGCACGGGGTAGGACTTTTCCTTCGCGTCGAGGCCCACGCGCTCGAGCAACTCACGCGCGCGCCGTCGAGCGGCGTCCTCGCTCACGCCCTTGACCTTCTCTTGACCAATGGTGATGTTCTCGAGCACCGTCAGGTGCTGAAACAGGTTGAAGCGTTGGAACACCATGCCGATATTCGCGCGTTGATTACAGATCTGTTTCGGGCTACGTTCGTAGAGTTTGTCGTGACGCAGCTCGTACCCCACGAGTTCACCCTCGACGCGCAAAACGCCCGAATCGTGCTGCTCGAGGTGATTGATGCAGCGCAGGAAGGTCGACTTGCCCGATCCCGAGGGTCCGATCAGACACGTCACCTCACCTCGCTGCACCGTCAGGTCCAGCCCCTTCAGGACCTGGAGGGCCCCGTAGGACTTGGCGACGCCCTTCGCTTCGACCATGGGCGCGTTCATCGCGTCACCGCATCTCTCGGTCGCACCCGCATCGCGACACCACGAAGATCGCGGCGCAAGCGCTGGATCGGCGTCGGGGGTTGAGTGCGCAGCGATCCGCGCGCGTAGTGTCGTTCGACGTAGAACTGCCCGATCGACATCAATGTGGTGGCGAACAAGTACCACAGACTCGCCACGATCAACAGCGGAACGGTGTCGAAGTTAGCCGCCGCAATCGCCTGCGTGGCCCCCGTCAACTCCATGACGCCGATCGCCGAGGCCAGTGAACTCGTCTTGAGCATCGAGATCACTTCGTTGCCGGTGGGAGGGATGATGACGCGCATGGCCTGAGGAAGAATCACGAGGCGCATGGTCTGCGCCGGGGTCATCCCGATCGACGTCGCGGCTTCGATCTGGCCCTCGTCCACCGAGATGAGCCCCGCTCGGGCGATCTCGGAGAAGTAGGCCGCCTCGTTGAGTCCGAGACCGATGATGGCGGCGTTCATGGCGCCCAGGAGCCTCACCGAATTGATGTGCGCGAACGTGACGGGCAAGAAGGGCAGACCCAGCGTCAGGTGCGGGTAGGGGATGGAAATCGCGAACCAGAAGAACAACTGGATCAACACCGGCGTCCCACGAAAGAACCACGTGTAGGACCACGCGATCCCCGACAAGAGTCGGCTGTGCGACAGCCTCATGATGGCCACGACGAGGCCGAGTGAGATACCGATGACCATCGCCCAGAAAGTGATCTGCAGCGTCAGCCACACGCCCTTGAGGACCAGCGGATCGAACAGGTACCGTCCCACGGTATTCCAGCTGTATCGCCAGACCAACGCCGGCTGACAGACCTTCTTACCGTGGCTCAGGTGGCACACCGTCTGACCCGTGGGGTCGGGCACCTTCGAGATCAGCGTATGGACGATCATCGCCACGACGACCAGCGTCACGGCAATGCCCGCCCAGCGTCCGTAGTGCCGTAGCGGTACTACTTCAGGGCTCGTCTCGCTCTCCGATTCCGTCGAGCTCATGCGACGAAGAAGTGTGTCGTTACGACTTCGCGCCGTTGAGCGTCATCGCGGCGGCCGAGACTGCGCCACCGGTCACGCCCCACTTCTTGAGAATGGCGGCGTAGGTTCCATTGGCCACCATTGTCTTGAAGCCCGCTTGAATCGCCTTGGCCAACTTCAGCCCATTCGGCGTCTTGGCGGTGGCGATTCCGTAGGGGAACACGTTGATGGGCTGACCCGTCAACTTGAACTGGCCCTTCGAGATGGACACCACGTAACTGGCGACCTGGCTGTCGAGGAATCCGAACTGCGCGTGGCCCGAACTGACCGCCAGGTTCGCGGTGTTCTGGTTCGCGAATGACTCCACCGTGACCTTCTTGCCACCGGTGCACTTCACCGCCGACGCATCGGTCAGTTCCGAGGTCCCCGCTTCGACCGCGACCGTGGTGCCACAGAAGCTGTGCAGATTCTTGAACACGTACTTAGAGTTGCGCGTCACGTACACACCCTCACCGGCTTTAAAGTAGTCAACGAAGTTGACGGACTTCTCGCGCGACTTCTCGTCAGTGAAGGACGAGTTACCGATCTGGTAGCGCCCACCCGTGATACCACCGAGGATGGTCGAGAAGGTGACGTTGTTCTCCTGGTACTTCACGCCCAGAGTGGCCGCGAGAGCCTTCATCAAGTCGAGGTCAAATCCCACGATCGTTGAACCCTTGAGGTACTCGTCGGGTGGGTAGGAGGCGTCCGTCGCGACCTGTAGTGTCGTGTTCTTGTAGGCGGCGGGAACGAGCGCGGCGTCCTTGGCGTTATACACGCCGGACGTGGAACTGGCTCCCGCAGTCGTCACCATCGTCGAGGCCAGCAATGAAGCGGCCCCCATGACGACGAGCGTCGAACGCAAACGGGTGAATCGCTTCATGAGGTCTCCCCTAACTTCAATGTGGTCACTGCAACTTCACAACGGCACTACTTCACAACGGCACTACAAACTGGAGCGGACGACCGGGCTCGAACCGGCGACCTCGACCTTGGCAAGGTCGCGCTCTACCAACTGAGCTACGTCCGCGTGGTGACCCAGTGTAGCCGATGCACTGAGGACGTCCAATCATCCGTCATCAATAATTAACCAGAAATTTCGTCGTCATCTATCGCCCCGTACTGCCGAAACCGCCGGCCCCACGATCCGTGTCGGGCAATTCCGCCACTTCCACGTATTCGGTAGCCGGAGTGGCCAGGACCACCAATTGCGCGATGCGATCTCCCACCTTGACCTCGTAACTCTGGTCGCGATCGAGGTTGACGAGCGCGACCTTCACCTCCCCGCGATACCCCGCGTCGATGAGTCCGGGCGCGTTCGCACACGTGACGCCGAATCGTGAGGCGAGCCCGCTGCGGGGCAGGACGAAGCCGGCGTACCCCTCGGGAATGGCGATACTAAGTCCCGTGGCAACCATCGCCCGCGCCCCGGGCGCCAGCAGGCACGTCTCGACCGCCACGAGATCACCCCCCGCATCGCCCGGATGGTGTGGCGCCGGGATCACCGCGTCGGGATGAAGACGTCGAATCTGAATCTGCATGGTCGGCACACTAGCCCTCGGTGCGGAGGTGGCGGCTTCGCTAGTCTCACTAGATGCTCGCATGGATGGACTTAGAAATGACGGGTCTCGAACCCCGTCGTCACGTCATTGTCGAAATTGCCACCATCATCACCGATGACGACCTGCGGGTCATCGCCGAAGGTCCCGACCTGGTGATCCACGCCACGCCCGAACAGTTGTCCGAGATGGGTGACTTCGTGACCGAGATGCACACGAAGTCCGGATTGTTGTCGGCGATCCGCACCTCGACGGTCAATGTGCGCGACGCTGAAATGGCCACGCTGGCTTTTATGAAATCCCACGTCCCCGAGGCTCGTAGTGTGCCGCTCTGCGGCAACTCCATCGGAACGGATCGGCGTTTTCTCGAAGAATACATGCCCGAACTCGAGCACTTCTTTCACTACCGCAACGTCGACGTCTCCACGATCAAGGAGCTCGCGCGACGTTGGCACCCCGACGTGCTCGACGCGCAGCCCGACAAGACCACGACGCACCGTGCCCTCGACGACATCAAGGAGTCGATCGCCGAACTGGTGCACTACCGTTCGACCCTATTTCCACCCCGCGACGCTGGAGTAACGTCGGACTGATGTCGCCGGTCGCACGCCCCCTGAACGAGGTCTGCGCACAACTCACCTCGCCGGGGCAACCCTACGAGACGGAAGTTGTCGATGTCCGGGGCGTGAGCTTCACCTCCTGGAAGCACGCACCCGCGAATCTCGTCGAAATTCTCGAGCAATCTTCACGCTTCGGTTCGCGAGAGTTCATCGTGCACGAGGGCCAGCGGGTCACCTACGCCGAGCATTACGCTCAGGCCGCCACGATGGCGCGTCGCCTGATCGAACACGGTGTCACGCCGGGCGATCGAGTGGCCCTGGCCGCGCGCAATCTCCCCCAGGGCATCGTCACCTTCTGGGGAGCCCTCGCCGCGGGTGCCGTCATCGCCCCCCTCAACGCGTGGTGGACCAGCGAAGAATTGGCGTACGGCCTCAACGATTCCGAAGCGACCATCCTCGTCCTCGACGAGGAGCGCCTCGCACGGCTTCGCAAACAATTCAACCACCTCGAACACCTGCGTCACATCGTGGTCATCAGTGACGATCCCGCGCACGGCGCCGACCTCGGCAAACCCCACGACATCATCTCCTTGCACGGGTACGGCGACTTCCTCGGCAGCGTCGACCCGCGCTCGACGCTGCCCCCGGTCAATCTCGGGCCCGACGATGACGCGACCGTCTTCTACACCGCGGGCACCACGTCCAAACCCAAGGGGGCCGTCGCCACTCACCGGAATTCAGTGGTGAGCGTCATGTCGCTCGGATTCGCCAATGAGTGCCGCGACCTCGCCGCCGGGGTCGACCACCACGGCGCGCGCGAAATCACCCTGCTCAACATTCCGCTCTTCCACGTCACGGGGGCCCTGGCGGGACTCGTCGCGAACACCGCCACCGGGGGAACCCTGCTCACCATGCGCCACTTCGACGCGGGTCGCGCCCTCGCCCTGATAGAACGCGAACGCGCCACCACCATTGGCGGCGTGCCCACCATCGTCCAACAACTCCTCGCGCACCCCGACTTCACGAAGTTCGACCTCTCGAGCGTGCGTTCGGTGGCCTACGGGGGGGCTCCCGTGCCCGAGAACCTCCCCGCACGAATCAGGGGCGCCCTGCCGCGCGCCATCGCCTCCAATGGCTACGGTCTCACGGAAACGTCCGCGCTCGTCGCCCAGATCAGCGGACAACAGTATTTGGATCACCCCACGAGCTGCGGGCTCGCCGTGCCGGTCTGTGAAATCGCCATCGTCCCCGAATCCTTCGACGGCACCGAGCCCACCGCCGAATGTCGCTGCGCGAGTAGCGAGGCGGGCGAACTCTGGGTCAAGGGACCCCACGTGGTGCGCGGGTACTGGCACAAGCCTCAGGCGACGTCGCAATGCTTCTCACACGGATGGGTGCGCACCGGCGACATTGCGCGCATCGACGAAGAAGGGCTGCTCTACATCGTCGACCGTTCTAAGGACATGATCATTCACCGTGGCGAGAACGTCTACCCGTCGGTGGTGGAGGCCGAGATCCTCGAACACCCGGCGGTGGCGGAGTGCGCCGTGATCGGCTTGCCCGATGAGGACGACGGCGAGGAGGTCGTGGCGGTCATTGTCCTGCGCGAGGAGGGCCTCATCGACATGGCCGACATCGCGGCGTTCGTGAGGCCGCGCGTGGCGAGCTTTGAGATGCCCTCGCGCTTCTACCTGCGCCCCTTCGCCCTGCCACGCAATGCTCAACTCAAAGTACTCAAACGTGAACTACGTGAAGCTCTCGCCCACGAGAGTTTCTGAACACTCACGCACGTCCGCCGCACAGCACGACGCCCGCCGCACCGAATAACGGTGCGGCGGGCGTCGCGTGACTACAGGTTCGGCTGGGGCGTCATCCGCAGATACGACTTGATCTTGGTGAAACCCTTGGGGAACTTGGTCTCCGCGTCCTCGTCGCTCACGGCGTTCGAGATAATCACGTCAGCGCCGTTGGTCCAGTTGACCGGCGTGGCGACCTGGTAGCCCGCCGAGAGCTGGAGCGAATCCAGTACGCGAAGGACCTCATCGATGTTGCGACCCGTGGAGGCCGGATAGGTCAAGGTCAACTTCACCTTCTTGTCCGGTCCGATAATGAACACGCTGCGCACCGTCAGAGTGTCGTTGGCGTTGGGGTGGATCATGTCGTAGAGGTCGGCGACCTTGTGGTTCTCGTCACCGATCAATGGGAAATTGAGCTCGGCGCCCTGCGTCTCACCAATGTCGGCCTTCCACTTATTATGCGAGGCCACGTCGTCCACCGAGAGACCGATGATCTTGGTGTTTCGGGCATCGAAGTCAGCCTTGCGCTTGGCAAAACCACCCAATTCAGTGGTGCAGACTGGGGTGAAGTCGGCCGGGTGCGAGAAGAGGACTCCCCAACTGTCACCGAGCCACTCGTGAAAATGAATGGTACCTTCGGTGGTCTCCGCGGTGAAATCCGGGGCCACGTCGCCAAGGCGAATCGCCATGTTTGCTCCTTGTAAGAACGAGGTCAGTCCCTCGACTGATCGTCTCAAGTCTAGTCGCCGTCGTGAATTTGTTGATATGGCGGTTCGATTGGACGGTGAATGTTTCACGACCGTCGCTATCTCTGTGAAACTGGAGACATGCAGACATCTCCCGTCGTAGCGGCCTTCGATCTCGACGGCACCTTGACCGAGGGCGGCAGTGTCTTTCACTGGTTGCGCTTCGTCGCGGGAGATTCCACGGTCGCGCGAGCGGCGTTGCCCTTGTTGGTCCCTCTCATCGTCGGGGCAATCCGTTCGGGCTACCGGGCTGATTCGGCCAAGGAGCGACTGTTCCGCGCGGTACTCGTCGGACGCGACCTCGAGGAAGTGAGGATCGCCTCGCGTGATTTCATCCTGCACCACCTCACAGAAGAGGGTCGCCCCGACGTGATCGCCCGTCTCAACTGGCACCGAGACCAGGGGCACGACGTCGTCCTCGTCTCGGCCTCACCACAGATCTACGTCGATATCCTCGTCGAGGAATTCAAGATCGCCGGGGGTCTCGGAACTCGTCTCGCCGTCGACACACGGGGCAAGTTGACGGGCAGCTACCTGGGTAAGAACTGCCGAGGTACCGAGAAGATGCGTCGACTCAACGAATGGATCTCCTCACGTCACTACGAGAACGAACCCGTCATCTTCGCCTACGGTAATTCGCGCGGCGACCGTCGCCTTCTCGCGGGTGCCACGCACCCCTTCGACGCCGGCAAGATGGGGCGCTGGGGGGCACTACGGGCCTATCCACGACTGGGCGAGGAAATCCGTACTCACGACGAGGACTAAACGTGACCGCACTCCTTGACAGGGTGTCAACGTGAGCGAGCGAACCGGTAGCGACGACGCGAGAGTGCGCGAATCTCAATATTGAAACAACGACGTCACCGATTACAGCCAACTAGTCCAAAAGCCGCACTTTCGTCGGTACTGTTTGCGCTGAAAGGTGGTAAGGGCGTGTCAAAGCCAGTCGGGGAGGACGAGACGTCGCTCGACGCCGCGGCACCCGACGTGACGTCTGGGGCCACCCCCGCGAGCACGTCACCCGTCGAGATCGAAGACGCCCAGTACTACTCCATGCTCGAAGCTATCGGCCAGAGTACGGAGGACGTCATTGTCATTACCGACGGACAGGGCCAGGTCGTCTACGGCAACCCCAACGCCCAGAAGCTCTTCGGCGTCACGCTCGAGGAAGCCGTGGGCACTCAGGCTCGCCTGTACCTGCACCCCGACGATCTCGAACGCAACCTGCTGTTCTTCGCCGAGGTGATTTCCACCCCGGGTACGTCGGCGCGACAGGACGTACGCACGATGTCCCCGCACGGCGAAGTGCGTCACCTCGAAGTGGTCTGCACCAACCTGCTCGACGACCCCTCCATCCACGGGATCATCATCAACGGCAAGGACGTGACGGAACGCAACGAGTACGTCCGGCGCCTCCAGGCGCTCGAGGAACGCTTCCGCCTGGCCTTCGAGGAGAACATGGCGCCCATGAGTTTCGCCGACGTTGACGACCACATCCTGGCCGTCAACGACGCCTTCTGCGAGATGGTCGGGTTCTCGCGCGAGGAATTGATCGGTCGCGACTCCACCCCCTTCACCTACCCCGACGACGTGGGACTCACCGAGTCCACGCACCAACGCGTCATGAGTGGCCTCGCCGACCGCGTGCGCTACGTGAAGCGCTACCTACGCAAAGATGGCCACGTCATTGACGTGGAGGTGTCGCGCTCGCCCGCGCGTGACGCCGAGGGCCATATCTTGTACTTCGTCTTCTCCGAGCGCGACATCACCGAGGAGAAGAAACTCACCGCCCAACTCTCGCACCAGGCACTCTACGATTCGATCACCGGACTGGCGAACCGCACCCTGATGGAGAACCAACTGGCGAAGTCTCGCGCCGGCGTCAAGCGCCGTGGAGGATTCAACGCTCTCTTCCTGCTCGACCTCGACGACTTCAAGGGGGTCAATGACACCCAGGGGCACCTGATCGGCGATGAACTGCTCATCGCCGTGGCCCGACGTTTCGAAGCCGTGACGCGACCCGCCGACACCCTGTGTCGATTCGGGGGCGACGAGTTCTTGTACCTGGCCGAGGGGCTCACCTCCATCGATGACGTGAAGGGCATTGCGCGCCGACTCCTGGCAGCGCTGGAGGACCCCTTCCACTTCCTCGACATTTCGGTGGAGCAACGCGCCAGCGCGGGCGTCGTGGTGTGGGGAGCGGCGGATTCAGAGCAGATCGATCTCCTGCAGAACGCCGATGTCGCACTCTACGAAGCCAAGCGTTATCACCGCGGCACCTTCGTGCTCTACGAACCCTCGATGCACGAGGAGGCGAGCAATCGATTCTTGATGATCCAGGAGTTGCGCAACGCCCTCGCCCGCGACGAACTCGAACTGCACTACCAACCCATCGTCCACCTGCCCGACACCACGGTCGTGGGTTTCGAGGGCCTGATCCGCTGGCACCACCCCGAGCGCGGCTGGATCGCGCCGGGAGAGTTCATCCCCCTCGCCGAGTCCAGCGACATCATCCTCGACATCGGCGCCCTGGCCCTGCGATCGGCGGTCGCGGCGGCCAGCCGGTGGACCCCGAGCCGACCACAGGACCCCGCGCCCTTCGTCTGCGTCAACCTATCGGCCAAGCAGTTCCACTCCGCCAATCTCGTGCCGATGGTGGAATCAGTATTGCGTCGTTACGACGTACCCGCCACCCAGTTGATTCTCGAAATCACCGAAGGGGTGGCCATCTCCAACTTCAGTGAGTCAATGAACACGATCAGACGTCTCGAGCTCCTCGGAGTGGGGCTCGCCCTGGACGACTTCGGCACCGGATTCTCGTCGCTCTCCTACTTGGCCAAGATCAATCCACGCATCATCAAGGTCGACAAGTCCTTCGTGCAACTGGCGAGTTCGAGTCAGCGCGACGCCACGCTCCTGGAGGCGATTGTCACCCTGGGCAAGAACCTCAACATCACGATGCTCGCCGAGGGCGTCGAGACGAGCGAACAGTTCTCGCGCCTCACGGCGCTGGGGTGCTCCATGGCCCAGGGCTACCTCTTCGCGCCCGCGGTCAAACTGGAACTGGCCAACGCCATGGTGGACGCCAACTTCACCTCCCACCTGGGCACGGCTGACGTCGGGCCCTGAGAGCGTCACGAGACCCTCAAGCGCCGAGACGTCGACGACTCAATTCTGACGAATCGTCGCGTCGAGCTCGACGAGCCCACTCTGGCGTCCGCCGTAGGTGACCTGAAGAGTCGCCACCTTCTCGCCCCACGCCTTGACATTCGAACCGCGAGGATCGAGCACGCCCACATTGACGTCGAAGACGCCATCGAGCAGGGGCATATTCGGCAGATCGATGCCAATCGTGTTCGCGCCGGGCATCAGATTGATGGGTGCGCCCTGGGCGTCGGAGCGACTGACGAGTACGCCGTCGCGGGTGAAGATCTCCAGCACGAAGTTACCGCTGTAGGCGGTGGCGGAGGTGATGTGCACGTCGAAGTGCATGCTCGCCCCACTCTGCACGTCGAAGCTACCCGTGGGAGTGGTGATCGAGTCGATGTGCACTTCGGCGCTGTGGTGCTCGTTGACCTCATTGGAGGGGGTGTCACCTAAGAGATGTTCGCGAAAGATCCGCAACGACTCCCCCACGGGGCCATTGGCGATCATCAGGCCCGACTCGAGCACGATGGCGCGACTCGCCAGGGCGCGAACTTGATCGGCCGAGTGAGTCACCAGCAAAATCGCGCGACCCTCCTCCTGGAAGTAGCGGATTCGATCGATGCACTTGGCCTGGAAGCGCTCGTCGCCCACCGCCAACACCTCGTCGATCACCAAAATGTCGGGATTCACGTTCACCGCGACGGCGAAGGCCAAGCGCACGTACATGCCACTCGAATAGAACTTGACCGGGGTATCGATGAAGTGTTGGATCTCCGAGAACTCGACGATGTCGTCAAAAATCTGGTCGATGCGCTTGCGGGTGAAGCCGAGCATCGCCCCGTAGATGTAGACGTTGTCGCGACCCGAGAGCTCGAGCTGGAAGCCCGCGCCCAGTTCCAGCAGGGCCGCCAGTGAACCCCGCAGTCGGATCTCACCCGACGTGGGTTGCAGGACACCGCAGATGCACTTGAGCAGGGTCGACTTTCCCGATCCGTTGTGGCCCAAGATGCCCACGGTCTCGCCCTCTTGCATCTGGAAGGAGATGTTCTTCAGGGCCGAGAAGTCCTCGGTGCTGCCGGTCTTGGGGTGCAACAGCCGTTCCTTGAGCGACTGGTGGCGCTCGTAATGAATCTTGAAATTCTTTGAGACGTCGGCGACGTCAACGACGACGGTCATTTACAACTCCGATTCGAAGTTCCCCTCGAGACGCCCGAAAATCATGAGCGACACGAGGAACAAGATGCACATCACGCCCAACATGGCCACGTTCAAGTACAGGAACGAACCCGCCGACCACTTCGGCAACATGTGAATCAGCGCGTGTCCGCTCAGGAGCGAGTGCACGTCGGTGGAGACGTAGAAGGTGCGCTGGAAGGTCAGCACCAGCAGGGTCATGGGATTGGCGAAGTACAACAGCGTCAGTCCGTGTCGGTGGATCTGGGGAGCGAGCGAGTTGGAGTACGAGTACACCACCGGCGACATCCAGAACCACAGCTGCAGGAGCACTTCCATGAGGTGCTTCATGTCGCGCAGGTAGACCGTGATGGCCGACATGACAATCGCGACCGACGAGGCGAAGAGGTACAACGTCGCGAAGGTGATGGGCAAGATAGCCAACATCTTCCAGTCCGGCGCGTGATGAAAGACCAGCAAGAAGAGGGCGAGGACGCCGAGTTGGATGAGGAAGTAGATCACCGCCGATCCGACGCTGGCCAGCGGCAGGATCTCTCGAGGGAAGGAGACCTTCTTGACCAGACCCGCCCGGTCCACGATGACTCCCGTGGCTGAGTTCACGGCGTTCTGGAAGAGATTCCAGACGATCAAGCCCGAGAACAAGAAGATGACGTAATTGGGATAGCCGTTCTTCAAGAACACTGAGAAGACCAGGTAGTAGATCCCCAGCGTGAACGCCGGCGCCAGCATCGACCAGAGCAGACCGAGGGCCGAACCCTTGTACTTGATCCGAATGTCCGAGATGACCAGGTTGCGTAACAGCTCTCGTCGGCCCCACAGATTGACCAGTCGCGTGCCGAGTTTGACGCGCGCACTCATCACCCGCACGGGAGCGTGCATCAAACCCTCGTGCACCGCCGCGGGCGAGGTCGGATGCTCCATTACACGCCTTGGCGAAGCGCGGACCGATCAATCACGGCGTCGATGAAGCCATACTCCAAAGCTTCTTGCGCCGTGAACCAGCGATCGCGATCGGAGTCCGCCTCGATGCGTTCGACGCTCTGACCGGTGTGAAACGCGATCCGCTCCGCGAGCATCGACTTCATGTAGACGATCTGCTCCGCCTGGATCGCGATGTCCGAGGCTTGCCCCTGCATACCGCCCATGGAGGGCTGGTGCATCAGGATCCGACTGTGCGGCAGTGAGAATCGCTTGCCCTTAGTGCCCGCGCAGAGCAGGAACTGACCCATCGACGCCGCCATGCCCACGCAGATGGTGCGGATGTCACAGTTCACGTACTGCATGGTGTCGTAGATCGCCAGGCCGTCGGTGACCGAACCACCCGGTGAGTTGATGTAGAGACTGATGTCCTTACCCGGGTCTTCGGCTTCGAGCAGGAGCAACTCGGCGCAGATGCGGTTGGCCGCACTCTGGTCAACCTGGGAGCCGAGAAAGACAATGCGTTCGCGCAAGAGGCGCTGGTTGAGGTCGTTGGCACCGAACGTGTCCGACATGGAGGAGTTGATCATGCGTCCAATCTACCGTGCGCACCCTTCACCGCAGACTCACCAGGCCCTAGACTCTCAAAGTCGGCGGGCGTGGCGGAATTGGCAGACGCGCTGGTTTTAGGTACCAGTTCTTCGGAGTGTGGGTTCGAGTCCCTCCGCCCGCACCAACTGGGCCGGTTCTCAGTGTGTGCACCGGCCCGAGTGACCTCGAGATCGCCTCGTCGACCATCGGTCAAGGCGGGTCTCTAGAACGGCGCGACGGCTGTACGTGAGCCACGTGAACAAGTAGTCCCGTCCCTCGTAGCTGCACCGCTTCTCGCCGAAGCCCCGGCCAACGTGGCCCCACGTACTTCGAGGAAACCGCGAGTGCTGGGCACGCGGTGAGCGCTGCGTCGCCCCTCGGCGCACCGTGCTCCGCAGTGTCGTTCTCGACCAATGAGGGCGCCGTCACGAATGGTCTACGCGTCGCACGTACCAACGAACGCACGACGACAGATAGGAGCTATCTTCACACTCACCCACTGGCATGACGAATAAAGGTGGCGCTCAGCACCTATTCCTGCTAGCGTGGCATTCGCTGTCTGTGCCGCATTTCGCGGTGGAGCCGATTCGACTGTGACATATCGAGTTGGGCTCATCTCAACTTGTAGGAGTCATATGTCTATGTCCTTTGCCGACCTCGGTGTCCCGTCGAACCTCGTGGAGCGTCTCGCTGCACGCGGCATCACCGAAGCCTTCCCTATCCAAGAGGCCGCGCTCCCCGACGCTCTCGCCGGTCGCGACGTCGTGGGCAAGGCCGCTACGGGCTCGGGCAAGACCCTCGCTTTTGGCCTGCCACTCATGGCCCGACTCGGCAAGGCCCGTCCCCGCAAGCCCCTGGGCCTCGTTCTCGTACCCACGCGTGAGCTCGCCGCGCAGGTGCAGAAGGAACTGGCCAACTTGACCGACGACCGTGGTCGTCGCGTCATCTGCATCTACGGCGGCACGTCCTACAACGTCGCGCGCAAGGCTCTGAACTTCGGCGTCGACGTCGTCGTCGCCTGCCCGGGTCGCCTCGAGGACATGCTCGAGCAGGGTGCCTTCGACCTCTCCGAGATCACGACCGTCATCGTTGACGAAGCAGACCGTATGGCCGACATGGGATTTTTGCCCGCGGTGCGACGCATCATGAGTGCGACGCCTCGTGACCGTCACGTGATGCTGTTTTCCGCGACCATGGGCCCCGACGTCAAGTCTCTCGTCAAAGAATTCACTCACGACGCCATCGTCCACGACGTCGTCGGCGAAGAAGCGCCCAGTGACGTCGACCACTTCTTCTGGCGTGTACCACGTGACCAGCGCCCCCAATACACCGCCGACATCATCGCGCAGTACGAGCGCGGTTTGGTCTTCACCCGTACCAAGCACGGCGCGGACCGTCTCGCGCGTCAGCTCGAAGAGCGCGGTATCAGTGCGGTCCCCCTGCACGGTGACCGCACGCAGGCTCAACGTGAGCGTGCGCTGCGATCGGTGAAGAGTGGCCAGATCCAGGTGCTGGTCGCCACTGATGTCGCCGCCCGAGGAATCCACATCGATCTCTTGCCCGTGGTCGTGCACTACGACCCACCGGCCGCGGCCAACGACTACCTGCACCGTTCGGGTCGCACGGGCCGCGCGGGTGCCACCGGCGCGGTCATTTCACTCGTCGGCGAGGACGCCATGGGCCAGGTGAAGCGTCTACAGCGCGCCCTGGGGATTCCCATGTCAATTGAGAGTCGCGAAGACGCCCCGGCCATCCGCCTCGGCGCCGTCGACGATGGCGCGGCGGCTGAACGCATCGACGATCGAGGCGGCAAGGGTCGATCCGAGCGTCCGGCATCGCGCGAGCGCAGCTTCGCCGACCGTGGTGAGCGCGCGCCGCGTTCTTTCGAGCGTCCCGAGCGCAGTTTCTCGGACCGCAACGAGCGTGCCCCGCGTCCCGAGCGCAGCTTCGCCGACCGTGGTGAGCGCGCGCCGCGTTCTTTCGAGCGTCCCGAGCGCAGTTTCTCGGACCGCAACGAGCGTGCCCCGCGTACTGAGCGCAACTTCGCCGACCGTGGTGAGCGCAAGTTCACCGGTTCGGCTTCAAAGCCGGGCAACGGTGAGGCCGTGGTGAGTTTCTTCAACGACTCCAAGGGCTTTGGTTTCGCGAGCGACTCCAAGGGCGATGATCTCTTCATCCACTTCTCGAGCATCCAGGGCGACGGATTCAAGTCTCTCGCTCAGGGTCAGAAGATCACTTTCGAAGAGGCTCAGGGTCCCAAGGGACGAGAAGCTCGTAACGTTCGCGTGGTCGGCGGCGCCGCTGGCGGTCGCCAACGTCGCTACTAGGCTCGGGTCCCATGTCTGAGAAACCACTGGTCGAACCGCACCTCGGCGAAGCTCCCACGGAGTTGATCGTCGAGGACCTCATCGAGGGAACTGGCGCCGCCGCGCAGGCTGGTCAAACCGCCGTCGTCCACTACGTGGGCGTCGGCGTGACCAGCGGCGAAGAATTCGACGCCTCGTGGAATCGCAACGAACCCTTCGCCTTCCCCCTCGGAGCCGGCTACGTGATCAAAGGTTGGGACGAGGGCGTGCAGGGAATGAAGATCGGCGGACGCCGCCGATTAGTGATTCCTTCGCACCTGGGCTACGGAGACCGCGGCGCCGGTGGCGTCATCGCCCCCGGCGAGACGCTCATCTTCGTCGTGGACCTGCTCGAACTTCGCTAGCGCTTCAGTCGAAGAAGGGGCGGGCGTCGACTGCGAGCATTCGCTGGTAGTCACCGTAACGCTCACAGCAAATCTCCACCAGCAGTGACAGTCGCTCATTGGGGTCGCTGAGCGAGATCACCTTGAACTGGTCCATCAACGCCATCGGCGTCATGGAGCACAATTGCCAACTGCGTACCCACGGATCTTGGGCCATCGAACAATTGGTGGCGAAGACCTCGTCGGACGCGACTTCACTTTGCAAGTGACGAAGCGCCCTCACCGACGTCTCGGCCAGGCGCAAGAGGTCAGGGTCGATCATCACGTCATCGCAGCAGCGTTCCTCGCCCAGCGCACGCGGGTAGGGCCGATCCTCGAGCCACGTATCGATCTCGAAGCACGACTCCCCCTCCGCGACCACCAGAATCTTGCCGTCGGGTAGGCGCTGCTGGCCGCGGATGCTCAGCATGGTACCCACGAGAGTTCGCTCGTCACCGCCGCCCACTTCGGATCCCCGAGCGATCAGGCACGTGCCGAATCGCAGGGTCTCCGCCACGTCGGCGAGCATCTGTTGGTAGCGCGATTCGAAGACGCACAGGCCCACGACCTGATGGGGAAAGACGACCATGCCCAAAGGGAACATAGCTACTTCGGCACGCGTCACACTGCCAGACTAAAGGTACCAACGCCTCACGACGACGTTCCCAGCGCCTCCACCAATGCACGCAACGCGCGAGCGCGATGCGAGTTCGCGTTCTTCTCCTCGGGGGTGAGTTCCGCCAGGGTGCGTCCGTCGGCGTCACTGGGTACAAAGACCGGGTCGTAACCGAATCCGAAATCACCGCGGCGCTCGCGAGCGATGCGACCGGGCAGGTCTCCCTCCACCCAGAGAGACTCCCCCGACGGATACGCCACGCAGACCACCGTGCGAAACACCGCACCACGACGCGCGTCCTCGACGTCGATCAGTTCCGCGAGCAATTTGGCGACGTTGTCGTCGTAACTCGCGTGCTCTCCGGCGTAGCGCGCGCTGAAGACGCCCGGACGACCACCGAGGGCGTCGACGAAGAGTCCCGTGTCGTCGGCGATCGCCGCGTGGCCGGTGGCGTCGACGAGGGCGCGCGCCTTCAACAGTGCGTTGCCCTCGAGGGTCACCTCGTTCTCCGGCACCTCGGCCACGTGGGCGGGACGCGCCAGCAGTTCGATGCCGAGATCTTTGAGCACCGCGCGCATCTCCTCGGTCTTATGAGGATTCGCGGTGGCCAGGACGAACGTCGTCACGCTCGCGCACTCGGCGGGGTGGCCAGGAGACGTCGCTGCGACGCGTGGATGGCGCCGATACCGGCCCCGGCGAGGTCTAGCAATTCGTTGAGCTCCGCGCGCGAGAAGGCCGCCTGCTCTGCGGTACCTTGCACCTCGACGAATCCGCCCGCCCCGGTCATCACGACGTTCATGTCGGTGTCGGCGCGGCTGTCCTCCTCGTAGGGTAGGTCCAGCATGGGCACACCGTTAACGACTCCCACGGAGATGGCGGCGACCAGGTCGGTGAGCGGGTGCTCCTTGAGCAGGTCACGCTGCACCAGGCGAGTGAGGGCGTCGTGCAACGCGACGTAGCCTCCGCAGATGGACGCCGTGCGGGTGCCACCGTCGGCTTGGAGTACGTCGCAGTCCACCGTGATCGACACCTCCGGCATGAGTTCCAGGCGCGTCACGGTCCGCAACGAACGACCGATGAGGCGCTGGATCTCCTGCGTGCGTCCCGACTGCTTGCCCTTGGCCGCCTCACGCGTCGCGCGGTCGGGTGTCGAGCCCGGCAGCATCGAATATTCCGCCGTGACCCACCCCTTGGCGCTCCCGCGTAGCCAGCGCGGCACGTCCTCTTGGACCGAGGCGGTGCACAGCACCCGCGTGCGACCACAACTGACCAGCACCGAGCCGAGCGCCATCTCGGTGAAGTCACGATCGAACCCGAAGGGCCTCAGTTGTTCGGGTGTTCGCCCGTCGGCGCGAAGTTCAGTCATGGCTCTCCTCAAAGATCGTTCGACCGACCACGGTAGTGGAGAACGCCGGGAGAGGACGAGAAGTAGGTGATCTTCTAGAAGTAGATGATCTTCTTCGCACGTTCGACGACCTGGTCGATATCGTCGCTCCACGCACCCGTCGAGAGGTACTTCCAACCATCGTCGCAGGCGATCGTCACGATCGTGGCCGTCTGGTCGTCGGGTACCAGTGACGCGCACTTGACGGCGCCCGCCATGATGGCGCCCGAGGAGATCCCGACGAAGAGACCCACTTCAGTCAAGCGACGCGTCCACTCGATGGATTCCTTGGGGCGCACGACGACCTTTCGGTCGAGCAACTGCGCACCGTGATTGTCGGTGAAGATTGGCGGGATGTAGCCGTCATCGAGATTGCGCAGTCCGTCCACCATCTCGCCGCTGGGGGGCTCGATGGCCCAGACTTGCGTGCCGGGCTTGCGCTCCTTCAGGTACCGTCCGACGCCCATCAACGTGCCCGAGGTGCCCAGTCCCGCGACGAAGTGCGTGATCTCGGGCACGTCGTCGAGGATCTCAGGACCCGTGGTGCGGTAGTGCGCGAGCGGGTTGTTGGGGTTGGCGTACTGGTAGAGAAAGACCCACTCGGGGTGTTCACCCGCGAGCGTTTGGGCCATACGCACCGCCCCGTTGGAGCCTTCGGAGCCCGGCGAATCAATGATCTCCGCACCCCACGCCAACAGCAGTTGGCGCCGCTCGGGCGACACGTTGGAGGGTAGGACGACCTTGAGATGGTACCCGCGTAGTCGACACACCATCGCCAGGGCGATGCCCGTGTTGCCCGACGAGGGCTCGATCAGGGTCTGGCCGGGCCGGCCCGGCACCAGTCTCTTGTCCGCCTCGGCGGCGTCAATGAGCGAGAGGGCCACCCGGTCCTTGACCGATCCCGCCGGGTTGCGACCCTCGAGCTTGGCGAGAATCGTCACGTTGGCCTTGGGCGACAGGGCACTGACGTCCACGATGGGCGTCTGGCCGATCAGGTCCAGGACGGACGCGTAGCGCGCCACTACCAGGCTCCCCCGGCCACCGCGGGCAACAGGGTGATCTCGTCGGTGTCGACCACGGGAGCGTCGACTCCCCCGAGGTAGCGAACGTCGTCATCATTGACGTAGACGTTGAGGAAACGGTGCAGCGTGCCGTCATCGTTGAGCAACTGGCCCTTGACGGCCGGGAAGCGCTCGGTCACGTCCGAGAGGACCGCACCAATGGTCGTGCCCTCGACGCTGATCGTGGTTGCGCCACCCATCGCGGGTCGCAGGACAGTGGGGATACGCAGCACAGCTGACATAGGAACTCTTTCGCCGAAGAATCAATACCTGACTAACCTCGTCAACTTTAATCGTCGACTCGAGAACCCGTGCCCTCCTCGACGCGCACTTCCTCCTCGGCGACCTGACCCTGCACCACGGAGTAACTGCGGACGTCGGCGGGAACGCTGAGAAGTGAGATGAGTACGTAGTGCCAGGTCGGATCAGGGGCTTGTCGGATATCGGTGGGACTGGGGTAGGCCGGCGAATGAGTGTGCGAATGAAAGACGCCGATGACCTCGAGACCCTCATCGTCGGCTCGGCGAAAGGTCCGCAACAGTACTTTGGGGTCGATCTCGTAGACCTTGGCCGAGTGGGCCACGTTCGCACTGGGCACCACGTCGAGCACCACCCCCGGGGTCGTGCCGAGCAGGAGACCGCACCCCTCGTCGGGCAGGGCGCGGATGCAGGTGGCGAGCATGGCGTCGCGCTGGGACCGAGTGATTGTGAGCACCCACCAACGTTAGTGAGGTGCTGGCCGCGGTGCTCTCGGTACGCTGGGGAGATGGCACGAGCCAAACAGATGCAGGAGCGTCGCGCCAAAGCGAAAGCCGAGGTGTCAAACGGCGACCGGGTGGTCGCCTCGAATCGTCGCGCCCGCCACGACTACGAGATCATCG
>VFSW01004402.1_pt1 | contig 21040 bp, 23 predicted proteins | sample 5358111 | NCBI WGS metagenome assembly VFSW01 (sample SAMN11554181, study PRJNA540505) | mine drainage metagenome | isolation source: sediment from site ElyBrook_90M | place: USA: Ely Copper Mine, Vershire, VT | collected 2017
CGATCGTCGGCGTCGAGGACCGGGAAACCGTGGTGCGCCGCTTCTCGTCCGCCGTGAGCCATCCACGTGCGGATCTCAGCGAGCGTGTCGTCGGCGCGGACGGTGACGACCGCCGGCGTGGCGACGTCCGACACGAGCACCTGATCGAGAAAATCGGCCACGTAGTCGGTCACGATGCGGGCGCCGCGCCGCGCGATCTTCTCGGTCATGATCGAGTGTCGCATCAGCATGGCCGACACGAGGTACGCGGTCGTGCATCCGCCGAGGAGCGGCAGGAGGCCCATCGGCTGCCGGGTCGTCTCGAACGCGAAGACGACCGAAGTCAGGAGCGCGCGAGACGCCCCCGCGCAGAGCGCGGCCATGCCCACGAGCGGCGACGCGCACGTCCACGCCGGCCGACGGGAAGACCCACGCTCCCGCCACGCCGAGGACCGAACCGAGGCCGCCGCCGATGGTGAAGAGCGGCGCCAGCGTCCCCCCGGACGTCCCGGTGCCGAGCGACACGGCCCAGGAGACGAGCTTGAGCAAACAGAAGACGAGCACCGCGCGGCCGGCGAGGTCCCCCTGCAGGATGCGGTCGATGTTGTCGTACCCCACGCCCATGGTGTGCGGCGAGTACACGCCGATGACCCCCACCACCACGCCGCCGATGGCGGGCCACCACATCCAGTGGATCGGCAGCTTCTCGAAGCCGTCCTCCACGGCGTAGACCGCGCGGGTCACCAGCATCGAGGCGGCACCCACCCCGGCTCCCATGGCGACGTAGAAGGCTAGCGCGCCTCCGCCGGGCGCCGCGACCGCCGTCATCGTGAACGCGGGCTCCGAACCGACCAGCGCGACGTGGGCACCGCAAGCCGCCGCGCTGGCCAGCGCCACGGGCACGATCGAACGAAGGCGGTACTCGAAGAGCAGCAGCTCGACGGCGAGCAGCACGGCGCTGACCGGGCTCGAGAAGGTGGCCGACATCCCCGCGGCGGCACCCGCGGCGAGCAGCGTCTTGCGCTCCTCGGCCGAGACGCGCAGCACCTGACCGATGAAGGATCCGAGCGCGCCGCCCGTAGCGATGATCGGCCCTTCGGCCCCGAACGGGCCGCCCGTGCCGATCGAGATCGCCGCCGAGAGTGGCTTGAGGAACGTGACCCGGGCGGGGATGCGGCTCTCGTTGAGGAGCACCTGCTCCATGGCCTCGGGGATGCCGTGCCCCCGGATGGCTTTCGAGCCGTAGCGCGCCATCGCTCCGACGAGGATCCCTCCGAGGACGGGCACGGCGACGACGCCCCAGCCCAGGTGGTTGCCGGCCGGGCTCGCGAAGCTCATCGACCAGCGCCCGTGAAACGCGAGGTTCGTGATGAGCCCGATCAGCGCCGTCAGGACGCGGGCGACGACGCCGGCCACGAGGCCGAGGACGATCGCCAGCCCGCTGACGACGAGGACTCGCCTGTCCACGTGTGCACGCTCGATCGGCATGCGGGTGATCTGGAGCGCCGGCTCCATCGACGGCGCGACCGGGACCGCGGCGACCTCGCGCTTGCTCACGCGCCAGTCATCGTGTTCGCTCACGATCGCCTGTTTCCGGCGTGGCCCACGAGCGCGTCGAGCGACCGCACGAGCGCAGGGCCGGCCGAGCGGAGCTCCGTGCGGTGCGAGAGGCTGAGCTTGTGCAGCAGCCGCGACCCGGCCGGGGTGATCCGCAGCGACGCCTCCCGGCGGTCTTCCTCGCTCGTGCGCCGCTCGACGAGGCCGCGCTGGACGGAGCGCTTCACGAGCTCGACCGCGCTGTGGTGCTGGATGAAGAGCCGCGCGGCCACCGTGCCCACGGTGGGCCGCTGCGGGGGCGTCAAACCCTTGAGGACGAGGAGGAGCTGGTGCTGCTGCGGCTCGATGCCGGCGGCATGCGCCGCCTCCTCGCTGAAGCTGAGGAAGGCTCGGATGTGGTAGCGGAGCTCGGCGAGGGCGCGGTACTGGTCGACTCGGAGGTCGCGGGGAGGCGGCATGGTATGTATCGGAGCACGATATATCCCATCGCCCTCGAGCGCTATTCGATCCGCGCTTCGATGCCAGCGCCCGCACCGAAGATCCCGCTTTGGTCGTGGATCGTCGGGAAGAGGAGCATGGTCTTGAAGTCGAGATAGCGGGTGATCGAGTAACCCAGGCCGAATCCCAGCGAGACGTGCGTCGCCCCTCGGGGATCGCCCACTCGATCGAAGGCGACCCCCGTCATCGGCCCGAGCCACAGGCGCTGAGTGATCTGGATCCACACGTCGAGCGGCGCGGAGATCCCGACGGCCGCGTCGTTCGGCACGAAGACGACGGGCACGTAGACTCCTACGTCGAGGCGGACGCGTTCACCGAGGTGAAAGGCCATGGGGACCCCGAAGAGCGCCCCGGCATTCGTGCCCGCCGCGAACGGAATCACGAGCCGCCCCTCGAGCGCGAGCTCGAAGACCCGCGCGCGCACGAGCGCCCCGCGCACGCGAAACTCGGGGTTGGAGAGCACCTCGGCCCCGCCCTCGAACGTCTGGCGATCGAAGAGGCGCCCGTAAAAGTCCCCGCCGATGGCGCGCTCGTAGTCGTCCCCGAAGCGGACTCCCCCTCGAAGTCCGAGCTCGACGCGGTCGGTGAGACCAACGGCCATCTCCGCGTTGACCCCCGCGCCCACGTCGTCGACTGGAGCGGGGACGTGGCCGAGGCCGAGGCCGAGGTCGAAGGCCCAATCGCCGCGCGGCGTGGTGAGCGGACGATCCACCCACGGGGGGGCGGCGCTTGCGCCCCTGGAAGCGGCGCAGACGAGGCCGACGGCGACCACGGAGGCGTGCTTGCGGAGTTTCATGGCCAGCCCGTAGAGACTCCGGCGGTTGCCGCGGCTGCGAGCCTCCGCGGCCAGCGTATCACGGTGCGACTGGGCCGGACGGCGGAGCGCCGGCTTCGCGGCGGTGTGGCCAATCGTTGGCGCCCAGGCGGACTTGGATGTCATGCGCGCGGCGGCGCACGGCCGTTTGTTTTGCGTGCGGCGGAAGGTGGCACCCGCTGTGGCACCCGCGTTGCTTAGGTCGATCTCGAGGCAAGGAGACGCTCGGAAAATGGCGAACACGAAGGGAGCGTTGCGAGGAGAGCCCGCGTGCCACGTTGAGCCGTTCGGGACATCGAAGTCGCGATTCCGGGGCAGCGTCCTGGCCATCGCGTTGGTCTTGGGGGCGGTCCGATGCAGCAGCAGCCCTTCGGACGGCCTCGCGAGCTTCTCTCCGTCCGGCGACGGCGGGGCGTACGGCGGCGGAGGGCCCGGCTCTGGAGGCGGGTCGTTCGTGGCCGCGGCCGACGCGAGCGGGGCGGCGCTCCCTCCCGAGACGAAGATCGAAAGCAACTACGAGTCGCCGGTGGCGACGGGCAATCTCGTATGGATCGCGAACCCGGCGAGCGGGCTCGTCGCGTACATCGACGCCGCCACCTTCCTGGTGCAAACGGTCCAAGCCGGGGACGGCCCGACGTACCTCGCCGCAGTCCCTGACCCGACCGACGACGTCGCGATCGTACTCAACGTGCTGTCGCAGAACGCGACGCTCCTACGCAACCACGCAGGCACGCTGACCGCGACGACGTTCCCATCCACCGCCGACGCGAACTCGTGGGCGATCTCGAAGAGCGGTCGTTGGGCGATAGCCTGGACGAACGCGACGTCGATCTCGAACGCCGATCCGACCCAGGGGTACCAGGACATGGCCGTTCTCGATCTCTCGGTCTCGGGGGCGCGTGCGCCCATCACGCTGTCGGTCGGTTACCGGCCGTCGCAGGTCGCCTTCTCGGGCGACGAATCGAAGGCCTTCGCCGTGACCCAGGACGGCATCTCGGTCGTCGATCTGCTCGGCGGTACGCAGCCGACGGTCACGGCCAACTACGCCCTGTCGGCGCCGGTAGGGGCGGGCACGCTCGACGCGGGCGGCGCACCGCCGGCGGACGGGTCTCCCGAGGCCGCGCCCGTGGACGCCGCGAACGTTCCGACGTTGCCCGACGGCAGCGGAGCCTCCGGCAACTCCACGCCCGACGTCTCGTTCACGCCCGACGGCGCGTACGCCCTCGTCCGCACCGACGGCGTGCCGGCCATCACGGTCGTCTCGCTCGCGGACGGCTCGTCGAAGGCGGTCTCTCTTTCCTCTCCGCCGACGGACCTCGACATGTCCCCGGACGGCACGTTCGCCCTCGCGGTGCTTCGCGATGCCTCGGCGGTGGTCACGCTTCCCATCCCCGGCATCTTCGCCGATCCGACCACGTTCACGACGACGACGATCGCCGGGGAGGTCATCGGCCGCGCGATCGTCACGCAAAAAGATGCCGCCGGCAGCCAGCTCGCGCTCCTCTTCACGACGGCCGCTCCGATCGACCGTCTCACGGTCCTGACGCTCGGCGCCTCGCCGACGTACCGCACCGTCCAGCTGCACGATCCCGTACGCGCCGTCTTCCCGACGGCCGACGCGCGGAACGCCGTCGTCCTTCACTCGGTCAATCCGAACCCCTCCGCGGGCGTCGAGGGGGCGTTCAGCATCGTGCCCATCGCGGCGAACCTTCCCGCCAAGATCGTCGGCGTCCCGGCGCCGCCGACTGCGGTCGCCCTCTCGCCCTCGGGCGACCGCGTGCTCGTCTCCGTCAGCGACACGAACACGATGACCTACGGCCTCTACATGGGCCTCATGCCCTCGCTCGACGTCTTGCAGTACTCGCTCGCCAGCCCACCCATCGCGGTGGGCATCGTCGGCGGGGCGTCCAGGGGCTACGTGGCGCAGGACTACACGGAGGGACGCATCACGTTCGTCAACCTGGGAGGCGCGGGGTGCGACGCGGGCTCCGCCTGCCAGCAGGCCCGCACCATCACGGGCTTCGACCTCAGCGCGCGAGTCGTGACAGGAGCCAGCCAATGAGCACCGCACATTCTTTCCTCCGGGGGGCGCTCGCGCTCGGCCTCGTCGCCTGCACCGGCAGGGCGCCGTTCTGGACCGACCCCGTCCCGACCTCGAACGTGACGTACGGCCTTGCCGGCGGCGTCGCCATGGTCGACGACGCGACGCACTCCGTGCTGCTTCTTCAGGGGACTTCGGGGCAGGTGCTCACGCACCAATCGTTCACGATAGGCCACAACTTCCAGAGCGCGGCCGTCTCGTCCGACGGGTCGACGCTCTTCGTGCTCTCGGCGGGGGACCAGCCTGTCCAGACGAAGGAGGACCAGCTGCCCGAGCTGACCGTCCTCCGCCTGGACGGCGCGCTCCACCCCACGTCGACGACGTACGAGATGTCGGAGCCGATGTCGAACCTCGCGGTCGATCCGTTCTGTACGTACGCCGGCTCGAACCCCAACTCGAACGCCTCCTGCTACGTCGTCGCGTGGTCCGGATCGGATGCCGTGTTCGCGCAGAACCCGAACGAGATCGTCATCTTCGACCTGAACAAATCCTATTCGAGGCCCGACTCCGTATCGCCTCCGCCGAACCCCATCGCCCGCACCATCCGAAGCTTCGGCGGCATTCCGCAACAGCTCGTCTACAGCCCCTCGCTCGACCTGCCCGCCACCTCGGCTTCGACGACTCCGCGACGGCTTCTCTTCGTCGAGACGGACATCGACGTCAGCATCGTCGATCTGACCCACGCGTTCGATCTGTCGACCTCCACGTCGCCCGCGACGTTCGGCCACCCGGACATCACCGTGCAGCTGACGAGCGGCACGGGCGCCGCGTCGCTCACGCCGACCGGACTCGTCGTCGCCCCGAACGCCGACGAGGGGCGCGTCGCCTTCTTCACCCGTGGCGACACCAACGTCTACACACTCCAGCTGCTTCCGGCGCCCTCCGCATCCCCCAACGACAACGACTTCGAACCGCAGATCAACCTCACCGACGTCGGGGGCAGCCCCTCGGACATCCAGTTCGTGCACACCGACGCCGGGCTGCGGGTCGCCGCCCTCGTGCCATCGAGATCGAACGCGGTGCTCGTCGAGCCCGACACGAGCCAGACGACCCCGGTCGATCTGTCGGCGCCGTTCACGAACATGGCGCTCGTTACGGACGTCCTGGGTGGGCGGTCCTCGCCTACGGACGTCGCGCTCCTGTGGAGCACCCAGACTGGGGTGGCCGCGGGTGTCGCGCTCTGGACGCTGGGAACCAGCGTGGGCCAGCCCTACCGCAGCATCGAAGTATTGACGGTCGCCGACCCCATTCAGGCCGTCCTCGACGTCCCTGCACCACCAGGAAAGCAGTACGGCACCCTCAAGGTCCTCGCTACCCAGGCTTCGAGCGGGGGTGACTTCTACGTGCTCAATCTCGTCCAGCGCACCGCCAGCCCGATCCACACCACGAACTCGCCCATCCTGAGCCTCTCGCCGGACGGGCTGCGCATGTGGGCCTACGACGAGGGGTCGGACCTCGCGCAGATCAGGTTCGACACGCTCGCCCCGGTGTCGCTGACCACCCAGTCGCCGATCTCCGCGGTCTACGACATCCAGAACGTCGACAGCGGGCGGTCCCTCGTCGCCGTCCACGGGCAAGGCGCGTTCGCCGCCACCGTGTTCGATGCCATCTCCCCCCAGACGACCGCACGTACCAACGTCGCCCTGCTCTTGGAGGCCCCGTGAAGCCGCTCGCGCTCGCCACGTTCGCATTGTCCACCGCGCTCACGGCTTCGGCCGAGGCGCAGCCTGCTCCGACGTCGTGGCCGACGCCCGAGTCGTCCGAGTCGCCGCGCCCGGTCGGTCGACGCGAGGGCAACTGGCGCATCGAGGTGGGGTACCGCGGTTCGTTCATTCCGAGCTCGGGGTACCAGGTCTTTTCGGACAACGGCTACTTCCCCGAGTTCTCGCTGTCCGCCTCGCGCACGCTCTTCGCGCGCGGCCGTCTGTCCGTTGCCGCCGGCCTGGCCTGGGACGTCGGAGGCAGCGGCGCGCAGCTGCGCCAGGTGGACCAGGCCTCCCTCACCATGCAGCGGGTCACCGCCACGCTCGAGGGGCGCCTGCACTTCGGCCGGTGGGGATACGCGTACCTCCGCGCCGCGCCCGGCGCGGCGATGGAGAGGGCGGAGGTCGACGACGCGGCATCCACGGCGCCGCTCGAGAAGAGCACGTGGCTGTTCGCGACCGACGTGAGCGCCGGCTATGCCTGGCTCGTCTGGCCCCGCGATGCGGCGGGGACCGTCCAACCGCGGTTCTGGTTGCAGGGCGAGGGGGGGTACGGCTGGGTGGTCGGGCAGGAGCTTACGCTCGACCCCGGCCTTCCCCCCGGAAGTCCCGTTCCGACTGCGGGGGTGGACCTCGGCACGCTGGCCATGCAGGGAGGGTTCTTCCGCCTGGCCGCGGCGGTGTCTTTCTGACGAGTTGCCTTCCGTGGGCGCCTCTCCGCAGCAGGGCATGACGCGCAAGACATTCGCGGACCGGCACGCGCTGCGCAGCAAGGGAACGTCCCGAGGGGCCCCCCGCTGCGGCGCTTGAGGCGGGAACTGCCGCCATTCGGCGAGCTCGCGGAGCCTCGGCATGTTCCTCGCTGAGGAGTCGTCGCAGAGGATTCGAACCGTGACTCGTTCCCGGGATCCGCGATGAGAGTCGCTGAAGAATTGCGCGAGAGGCTCGCGCGGGGCGACTCGATCGACCTTCGCGGCCATGGCAAGGCCGGAGGGGGTCTCATCCTGGCGCTGCAGTCGTTCGGCGCCGCGGTCGGCGCCCGAGGCGATCTCGACGTCCAGGATTGGCCGGTGTTTTCCTCCGCCCGCAAGGGCGCGAATGTCTGTGCGTACATGCGTATCGCGCGCGGCCAAGTCGGGATGACGTGCCAGGTGGTCGAGCCGAACGTTGCGCTGCTGATGAACGAAGCGGCCGGCGAGGAGGTCGATTTCGCCGAGGGCACGTCGCGGGCGCTCTACATCGTCAACACGCCGGCATCGCCGGAGGAGACGGCGAAGCGATATCGGCTCGGGGGGACGATCGTGACCATCGCGGGCGACGATCTCGGACGCGAGTATCTGCAGCGGCCGCTCGCCAACGTGGCGGTGCTGGCGGCCATGGCCCGTGAGACGGGCCTGGTGGAGGTCGCGCAGGCGCGCGCGTCGCTGCAGAAGACGCTCGAGAAGCGCCGGCTTCCCGAGCGGCTCGTGCGAGCCAACCTGGCGATGTTCGACGCGGCACTCACGCAGGTGAGGGAAGCCGAGGTCGCTCCGGGCGCCGCTACGGTACACGTGCGCAAAGAATTTTCCGGATACGGCATGCTTCCGGTGGGAGCGCAGGCCGCGCTGCGCTCGGCGCGCAACAATCGCACCTCCGGCTATGGCCGCCCGGGCGTACGCGTGGAGTTCGCCGACCCGGCGGGCAAGTGCAACGGCTGCTCGCTGTGCGTCGCACAGTGTCCGGAAGGCATCATCGAATTTTCGCCCGATCCCGCCCGCGGCGCCATCGTCCATGGGGCACGCTTCGAGGAGTTCTGCAAAGTATGCCGCGAGTGCATCGCTTCGTGTCCGCTCGATCTGTTCGCGGAGGTCGCGGCTTCGACGCGGCCCGACGGCGCGCTCCAGGAGGGGTAACGTGACGCAAAACGGGAGCACGATTTCCGAGAGCAAGTCCGTCGCCGGCGACGAGCGTCGGTACGTGGGCCGCTACGGGGCGACCTACGACGACGCGATCGACCTGGCCGCCCTTCGACAGGCCCACCGGGCGCGCTACGCGGAGCGCACGGAGCTCAGCGTCGACGGCAACACGGCGGCCGCCATTCCGTTCGCCCAATGGTGGCGTGCGCCGATCATCGCCGGCTTTCCCATCACCCCCTCGACCAAGTGGCTCGAGCACCTGGCATCCGAGTGCCGGAGCGGCCGGTTCGACGTGGACGTCTCGGGCCGCAAGGTGCGTGGCAAGCGGGTGAAGCTCCTGGAATCCGAGCACGCCGTCGCCGATTACCTCGTCGGAGTCGCGGGCGCCTGCAGGGATCTCATCGCCGGCACGGCGACGAGCAGCGTCGGCCTCGATCACATGACCGAGACCATCCGCTCGCTCGGTGCGTCGGGGCTGGGCAACGTCGTGCTCGTCAACGTCTGTCGGGCGACGGCCAACTATCCGCTTTGCATCGAAGGCGATCCCTCCGACACCCTCGCTCACCGCGACTCGGGCTTCATCCAGGTGATGTGTCGCGGCCGCCAGCAGATCTACGACACGATCCTCCAGCTGCCGGCCATCGGAATGCATCCTGACGTGCTCACTCCGACCATGCCCGTCCTTTACGGCATCAAAGACAGCCACCGTTCGGGAGGGTTGACGGTGGAAGCCGACGACGCGGTCAACGGGTTCCTGGACGAATGCCTTGCCTCGTTCGCCGGCCTGCGCCGCCCCTACGTCGACTTCTTGGAGACCGCCGCGGAGTGCGAGCCGCTCGTCGCGCCGCCGGGGCTTCTCGACGGCGATACGTCGATGGGAAGCTGCGTGACGAGCGCCTGGTTCCAAGGTTTCAAGGTCGGTCAGAAGGAGCGGCACCAACGGGCGCTCGAAGTCATCGCAGACGTGGCACGCCGATTCGAGCAGCGCTTCGCCCGCAAGGGAATCGAGCCGTTCGAGCGCCACGGGATGGACGACGCCGAAGTGGTCCTGGCGTGCATGGGTCCCGACGCAGGGACGGTCATTCAGCTCTTGCCTCGGCTGCGCAAGGAGCTCGCGGCAAAGATCGGCGTCCTCGTCGCCCGGGTGCTCACGCCGTTTCCGACCCGCGCCTGGGCCGACGCGCTCGAAGGGGCGAAGGCGATCGGCGTGGTCAACAATGCGCACCATCACGGTCGCGGCCACCTCACGCTCGACATCGAAGATGCGCTCGTCGAGGCGGGACGTGCCCCTCCCGTAGAGGCGTTCTTCTGCGGGCTGGGAGGCGCCGACGTCTCGGTGGCCACATGGACGGCGATCGCCGCGGCGACCGTCGAGGCGGCGCGGCGCGGGCGACCCGCACGCCGCTGGCATCTCCTCCACGACGGCGTGGAGTTGTCGGGAGAACGCTGATGGCCAGGCCGCTACCTCTCTTCAAGACCATCGCCATGCAGGACAGCGCGTTCGGCGAGGGCCACACGCTCTGTCCCGGTTGCATGGAGGCCACCACGTTCGCGACGATCGGCCGGGCGACCGACAACGGCCGGAAGACCGTCTTCACGCTCGGGACGTTCTGCGGCGAGGTCTCGACGCTGATGTACCCGAACGTCATAGCGTGGGGACGCGGCGCCGAGGAGCCCAGCCGGCTCGAGAAGTCCGTCGGGGTCATCCACAACGTGTTCGAGAGCGCCCCCACGGTCGCCGAGGCCGTGCGCGACGTGGCGCAGACTCTCGAGGAGCTCGGTGCATGGCGCAGCGCGCCGCCCAACGTCATTTCCCTCTCGGGCGACGGCGGCGCCCTGGCGATCGGTCGGCGGACGCTGCTTCACACGATTCATCGCCGCGCGCGCATCGCGATCTTCGTGTCGATCAACGAGCTCTTCGCCAACACCGGCTTCCAATACAGTCCGACCGCGCTCCCGTACGGTGACAGCTCGACGCTGCCGGGCGGCGGACCCGGAGAGCCCATGGACCACATCGGCCTCGCCGTCGTCGCGGGCGCGGGATTCGTCGCACAAGCTTCGCCGGCTTTCCCGCCGTTCTTCGCGGAGGTGGTCGACGAGGCGCTGCGTTGTCCCGAGACTGCGGTCGTCTTCGTGCCGTCGCAATGCATCGCCGGCTGGAAGTTAGAGGAAGGCCTGACCGCGGAGCTCGGCAAGATCGCCAGCCCGACGGGGCTCTTTACGTGCTTCCGGAAGCGCAAGGGCGAGATTGGCGAGATCAAGCACGTTCCGGAGAAGTCCAAGCGCCCGCCCGTCGAGCGCTTTCTTTCCCCCCAGCGCCGCTTCGAGCACCTGGTTCGGTCGGTCGATGGTCGTGCCGTGATCGCACCGGGGCACGAGGCCGAGGTCGCGGCGCTGCAACGCTACGCCGATCAAAACGTCGAGAGACTCCAGCGAATCGCGCAGATCTGACGCGGCGCTTGCACTCGCCGACTGATCCGATAGCGTCGAGGGCACATGAATTCGTGCCGAACTCATGTAGTTACGCCACTTACGGGTCATCGAGAACCTGGTAGTGGGTTCGAGACATGCCATCCTCGAACATCGATTGCGAGCAGCTGTGCCCGCCGGAGTCGATCGCGCAGAAGAGGTGCGACGTCTGCGGGCGCACCGAGTTGGTCTTGCAACCCGCGCCCGACGCCTTCGTGAAGTGGAAAATCATCGAGGGCACCCTCTGCCCGCGGTGCGTTCGCGGCGGTGTTGGTGCGGAATCACGTGGCTTGGCGCGCGCGACGTGACGCGTGATGCGACCGTCGGGCATGCAGCGTTGCCGCGGTCCCCTCTCATGCCTCGCACGCAAGCAGAGCTGAGGTATCGGACGAATCGTGCTGGACGGTCACGAGAGCTGCCACGGCCATGAGGGATCTGTGCGCGAGACTGCACCGAGGGGCGTAGCGCAGAGGTAGGGAAGGCTCGGTTGCGAGCTGACCCGCAAGCCGACTATTTGGGCCAAGAGCGCGTATTCGGCGTATATAGCGACTTAGCACCATGTCAAACTCCCTCCATTCTCGACTCCATCACCTCGCCACGACATTTGCCGACTCCGTCCTTGCAGCGGTTCGCTCCGCATCTCTCGAGGAGCTGCTCGCCGAGTCCGGCGTATCCCGCGGCGGCACGGCTCGGGGAATGAGGACTCCGGTGCCGGCGGTCGCTCACCGGGTCTCGTCCAGCAAGTCTTCCGGACGCCTTCGCCGCCGCTCTCCGGCGGAGATCGCGTCGACCGTCGGCCGGGTGGTCGACCTCGTGAAGAAGCACAAGGACGGGCTGCGGGCGGAGCAGATCCGCACCGAGCTGGGGCTCCAAGCCAAAGAGATGCCGAGGGTCCTGCAGGAAGGGCTCGCGGCCCGGAAGCTCAGGGCGAAGGGGCAGAAGCGGGCGACGACGTACTTTGCGAAGTAGCCCTCCCGCGGCTTTGCCTAGTGCCGCATACCTGGTCGAACTTCTGCCGGGGCGGAACTAGTTCCGCCCGGCAGATCGCAGGCACGCAGCGAACGCGACGAAGCGCCCGTCGTGCGAGAGGCTCACGTCCGTCTCGACCGGCGCGCCCTCGCGGAGCAAGCGCGGCGGCCCGAGGTCGTCCCAAGCGGCAGGGTCCGCATCCCGCACGACGGTCAGCGTTGCGGGCGAGCAGCGCAGTCGGCGCCCGACGGACGTCGCCAGGAGACGGCGCGCCGCAGCCCCCGGATCCTCGGACGGACCGACCTCCGACACTGCGCCGAACGGACGAACGCCGCCCGTCCACGCGATGGCGTGCACTCGGTCCCCGACCCGGTCGACCCAGAGCGGGAATGCGCGGCCGTCATGGTGGACCCACGCCAAGGTGGAAGCCACGGCGAACCGCCGGTGCGCGAAGACGGGGCGCGGACCGAGCTTGCACGCGAGCTTGAAGGCCGCTTCCTTCGCCGCGAAAAAGCACCAGAGGAGGACCGCCGGCTCGTCGGACGCTGCGATCGCGCGCCGCTCCTCGCCGTCGAACACGCGCGCGACGAAGCGCGGCCGCTCGTGCGCTCCGGCGTTCGCGCGGTCCCCAATGTCGACGACGTCGTTCCCCGCGAGCCAGGGAGCCACGCGCCGCGCCTACCCCTTCTTGGCGGCCACGATCAGCTTCACGGCGTCGCCGATCGTCTTCACCTTGTCGGCGTCGGCGTCGGCGATGGCGATCCCGAACTTGTCCTCGATCTCCAGCACGACGTCGACGAGCCGCGCTGAGTTGACCTTCAGGTCCTTCACGATGGATGAGTCCATTTTCACGCTCGCGAGGGCCTCGGGGGCCTTCACGAACGGCTTGAGGATCGAGACCACCTGTTCGAAAACCTGCTCCTCTACCATGTCGATGTTCTCCTTCTTGCCGTGTTAGCCCGTCAGCCTCGAAACTTCCGGAAAATCACGCAGCCGTTGACGTCTCCGAATCCGAAGCTTGCCTTGGCGATGGTCGCAAGGTCAGAAACCTCCACGGTCTTGTGGGGGATCCGACCCGCGTAGGCCGCGAGCTCCGGGTGAAGATCCTCGCAGTTGAGCGAGCCGTGGACGAATCCGTGGTAAATCTCGAGCACCGAGGCGACGCATTCGATGCCGCCGGCTGCCCCGAGCGCATGGCCGATGAGCGACTTGGTCGAGTGAAGGAGGGGCATTTGTGCAGGCGCCAGGCCGAGGGCCGCCGACCAGCTCGCGACCTCGTACGGGTCGGCGAATGTGGCCGTGAGGTGGCCGTTGATGGCGTCGATCGACTCGGGGGCGATCCCCGCCATGGCGACGGCTCCCTGGATGCACCGCCGCACGCCCGTGGGGTTGGGCGCGGTCATGCTCCCGCCCAACCGGTGCCCGCCGCAGTTGACGTAGCCGCCGAGGATTTCGGCATAGATACGCGCGCCGCGCGTCTCCGCGCTCTCGAGGCTTTCCAGCAAGAGCAGCCCCGCCCCCGAGCCGGGGACGAACCCGCCCGCGCTCGCGCTCATCGGGCGTGACGCCTCCGCCGGGCGATCGTTCTTCCGCCGCTAGAGCACCTTCATGGCGTCGAAGCCCGCCCAGATGTACTTCGACGAGCCCTCGGAGCCCCCGGCGAGCATGCGCTCGGCGCGACCCTCGCGAATCCGGAGGAACGCGTCGACGATTGCCTCGGTCCCCGTGTTGCAGGCGCTCGAGTTCGTGGACACCTGGTTGCCGAGGCCCAAGAGGCCCGCGACGCGCGCGCTGTTGCCGCTCGACATGATCTGCTCGACCATCGTGCTGCCGAGGCGCGCGACCTTGCCGGCGTCGACCTTCGGGACGAGCTTCTCTGCGACGGTGTCCATGCCGCCGATCCCGGTGCCGACGATCGCCCCGGCGCCCCAGTCGACGTCGGTGCCGTCCGGGCGGGGCCGCTCGAAGCCTGCGTCGGCCCACGCGTCGAGCGCGGCGATGGCGGCGTAGACCATGTTCTGGTTCATCGCCATCCGCTCCTCGTCCGTGAGGTAGCGCGCCGCGACGGCGTCGATGCCCTCGGGGATGCCGCCCACGCAGCACGCAAAACCCGACTCCGCGAGGTGCGGATGAAAGCGGATCCCACTCCTGCCTTCGCGCAGCGCTCCAGCGAACGACGCCAACCCGTGCCCGTTCGGCGCCACCACTCCCAGCCCCGTCACGACGACCCGGTGCTCCTTATTGCTCACGGCTCACCCCCATTCCCGAGACGACGCCCGCGGCCACCGGCGTGCCGTCCGCGAGCGTCAGCCGCACGCTCGAGCGCAGCTTTCGCCGCCGCCAGAAGACCCGGTCGGCGTGGATGCGGACGCTCGCGCCCGGCGGCACGACGCGCTCGAACTCGACCTGCGAATCGGTGAAGAGCGTCACCGTGCGGGCGACTTCTTCGCGCGGCGACTCGAGGCCGAGCAGGTAGATGCCCAGGGCCACGAGCCCCGTCTGGCACATCGCCTCGAGGAGGATGACGCCCGGTGTGACCGGGTGGCCGGGGAAGTGCCCCGCGTAGAACCACTCGTCGCGGCGGAACGTGTATTCGCCGGTCGCGCTCGTCTCGTCGATCGCGACGAGGCGATCCAAGAATCGGAACGGAGGCTTCTGCGGGATAAGGTCGAGAACTTCGTCCGCGGTCAGCATCACGCGCTCCGGTCGGCGATGCCGCCGACGCTGTTGGCCGAGCGCGCCGGGTAGTCCCCGTACGCGATCCCCAGGAACGTGCCGACCTTTGCGTCGCGCACGACGTAGATCGGCTCGTCGTCGACGAGGACGCGCGCGGTCCCGATGACCACGGCGGAGCCCGACTGCTCCAGCTTCGAGTAGCGGCGAATGTCGACCTCGTAGCGCACGACGCGGTTGTACGGGCGGATCTGCCCCGAAAACTCGACCTCCTTGCAGCCGAGTGCGCGCCCCGAGCCGGCAGCGCCCGCCGCCGCGCAGTACAGGCCGAGGAGCTGCCACACGGCGTCGACGCCGAGGCACCCCGGCTGCACAGGGTCGCCGCGGAAGTGGCACTGAAAAAACCAGTCGGTGAGGTGGATGTCCTGCTCGCCCACGATCCGCGCGGGGGAGCCGTGGCGATCGAGGGTGACGACGCGGTCGAGCATCAGCATGGGGGGCGCCGGCAGACGCACGAACTCCCGCGGCGGATCCTCGACGAGGTTGCCCTGCGAAAGGCCCAGCAAATCCTCTTTCGAAAAGCGGTCTCGTTCGAGAAACTCAGCGTAGCGCATTCATCCTCCAACCTCGATTTGCACGCTCGACCACGTGAGCCCCGACCCAACGACCGCCAGGACGACCACGTCGCCTTCCGCGAGCTCGTCCCAGTGCTGCGACAACACGGTCGGCGCTCCTGCGGCGCCCGTGTTGCCGAATGTCTCGACGTTGTGCCAGTGCGCTCCCACCTCGATGCGCTGCGCCACGGCCTCTAGCATGAGGCGGTTGGCCTGGTGCCCGACGAAGCGGATCGTCCCGCCCGTCTCTGCGACCCGAGCGCGAGCGGAGACGAGCAACTCCCGCACGGCGGCGAGGGTCGCTTTGATGGCGAAGCGCTGGACGGCGGCCCCGTCCTGCGTGAAATGGCCGAAGCGGGGGATCCGCACCGAGTCGCAGCCTGCAGGCGACGACTCGAGGGTCGTCGCCGTCACGCGCACGCGCGCCGGCACCTGCGACGAGACTACCGCTGCGCTCGTGCCGTCGCCCCACAAGACCGCCGTCGAACGGTCCGCGTAGTCGACGACCCGCGTCGTATTCTCGGGGCTGACGAGCAGCACGTACGGGGGCAAGGCCGAGCCCATCGCCGCGAGGACGTGGAGCTGGGCGCCGAAGCTCGAGCACGCCGAGGCGATGTCGAACGCCGCCGCCTCGATCCCCAGCGCCGCGGCGACGCGGCAGGCGTCGGCGGGGATCGACGCGTCCGTCGTGCAGCCGCCCGAGACCACCATCCCGACGTCCTTCGCAGCGAGCCCGGCGCGAGACAGCGCGTGGAGCGCGGCGCGCTGTGCCGTCTCCGCGTTCGTGTAGAGCGCAGCCTCGTATCCGGCGCGCACGTCGGCGTTCCGCGTCCGCCGGATGTAGTCGAGCGGGAGAACGGTGCGCCGCTCGCGGATCCCGACGCGCTCGAGGATCCACGAATCGCTCGTGCCGATGTCGAGGTCCTCGAGGAAACGGTTGTCGATCACGTTTTCGGGGTGGAAGTGACCGACGCCGTGCACGAACAGCGGCGCCGTCACGAAGCACCCGCGACGTGCTCTCCCCCGTCGACGCGCAGCACCGCGCCGTTCACCCAGCGGGCCTCGTCCGAGCACAGGAGGTAGATCACGTCGGCGACGTCGGCGGGCGTGGTCAAACGGCCCAGCGGATTGCGCAGGCGCGCGGAAGCCTTCATCCGTGCGCTCCCGGGGATGAGGCGGAGCGCGGGCGTGTCCGTCACCCCCGGCTGCACGATGTTCGAGCGCACGCCGTACGGGGCGAGCTCCACCGCGATCGCCCGCGACACCGACTCGAGCGCGCACTTCGCCGCGGCGACGGCCGCGTATCCGCGCCACGCGACCTCGTTGCCCTCGCTCGTGAGCCCGAAGACGCGCGCGTCGGACGCGAAGAGACCGCGGGCGTGCACGTCCTGCGTCCAGGTCGCGAGGCTCGTGCCCATCGCGCGGACCGTGCGATCGAAGTCCTCTTCCTCGAGGCCCGCGTCCGCCGGAGGGGGCGCGTCGCCGAGGGCCGCGAGAGCGTCGGCGTCTTCGTCGCCGGAGGCGAGGAGGTCACGGATGGCAGACTCGAGCAGGGCGGGCGCGATCCCGAGCTTCTCGGCGAGGCGCGCGCGCGTCCGCACTTCCGGCGGTTCGCCTCGTGGCGCGACGAGCGGCTTCAGGTTGCCGAAGGCGATCGAGTGAAGGAGGGCGCGAACGCGCCCGTGGTCGCCCATTGCCGTTGCGAGCCCCTCGATCACGGCCGTCCGTCCCTCCGCCGACAGCCCGTCGACGTTGAACGAGACGAAGCCGACCGGGAGCTCGCGGATGCGCGCGAACTCCGCGTCGATGCTGGGCATGGCGCCGCGCCGGTCGCGGTGGACGACTGCGACGCTCATCCCGTGGCGCGCGAGCTTGTGCGCCGTCGCGAGCCCGAATCCACTCGAGCCGCCGAGGATCAGCGCCCACTGCGTTCGTTCGAATCGGATGCTCACGCGGCGCTCTCCTTCGAGTGTGGAGCTTCAAGTGTAGACGACATCTCTGCGAGCCGGGAGCGCGCCTTCCAGGTTCCTCGTGGACATGACGGACACGACGTCGCGGCCGATCGCACGAAAAAACCCACGGAGCGGGCGGTGGGGCCCTACTTCATAGATCGTACTGGCCGCCTGCGCGAGGGCGAGCATGTTGGCGATCCAGTCGACCGTCCCGCTCGCCTGTCCGACGAGCGCGTCGACGATCGGCCCGAGCGCGGGGACGTGGAAGGTCCCCGTGAGGTTCGAAGTGACTCTGGCCGCGTGCTCCGGCACGAGCTTCGGCGTGACCGCGTCGAGCTCGGCGCGAAGGCGGTCCTCGATCGACCGCATGGCTCGCGAGTGGAAGGGGGCGCTCACGTTGAGGCGGACGACGCTGTGCTCGAGGCCGCGCAGCACATCCTCCGCGCGGGCAGCCGCTAGCCCGATCGCCTCGGTCGGACCCGAGAGGACGATCTGGTCGGGCGAGTTGCGGTTTGCCACGTCCACGTCGATCCCCGCGAAGTCGACCGCGAGATCGCGCTCGGCCACGCCCGCGGAGAGGACGGCGATCATCGCGCCGTGGCCCTCGGGGACGGCCGCTTGCATGAGCGCGCCACGACGCCGGACCAGGCGCGCGGCAGCATCGAGCGGCAGCGCGCCCGCCGCGCAGAGCGCGGTGTATTCGCCCAGGCTGTGCCCGCCGAACACGGCAGGCGCCAGGCCGAGCTCCTCGCGGAGCGATCGCAGCATCGCGATTTCGGTCACGAGAATCGCCGGCTGCGTGAACTCGGTCAGATCGAGGCGCGCGTCATCGCCGAAGCAGAGGGCCGGCAGATCGGTACCGAGCGCGTCGCTTGCCTCCGCGTAGGTCTCGCGAGCGACCGCGAATCTCTCGAAGAAATCCCGTCCCATTCCTGGACGTTGGGAACCCTGGCCCGGGAAAACGACCGCGATCGATGAGGAAGCAGCGGACATGACTGTCGTTGCTTAACTCAGTTTACGTCATGGTTTGAACACGGCACCAACATGAAACGGCCACGCCGGCCTCGACATGGGACCAAAACCCGGGATCCTTCGCCGTCGGGGCGCTACATTGCCGGCGCTCGATGTCCTCGAACGCCGTTTCTTCGCAGGATCTCCCCGATTCGTCGCCCGATCTCACGCTTGCCGAGCGCGGCGCGCTCGCCGTGCAGGCGGTCGCGGGCCGTCTCGCCTTCGCCGTCGTGGGGCCGGCGGCGGTCTTTTACATGCGTCGCATCCGGCGCAACCCGATCCGGGGACTCGAGAAGGCGCGGCGCGTCTACCGCGATGCTCTGGCGACCGGCCGCCCCACCCTCGTGTGCGCGAACCACCTCACGATGTTCGACTCGCTGTATCTCCATCACGCGTTCGGGTCGACCCTCGACTACCTCCTCGACTTCCGCTCCTTTTCCTGGAACGTCCCGGCGGTCGAGAACTTCACGAACAACGCGCTCTGGCGAACAATCGTCTACCTCGGCAAGTGCATCCCCATCGACCGGGCCGGAGACGCGGCGCATCACAAGAAGGTGCTCGACAAGCTCACGTACCTCGCGTCGATGAACGAAGTCTGCACGATTTTCCCCGAAGGCGGCAGGAGCCGGACGGGGCGCATCGACGTGGAGAACGTGACGTACGGCGTGGGCCGCGTGCTCGCGGCGCTCGATCGCCCGCAAGTCATTTGCGCGTACCTCCGTGGCGAGCGTCAGGACACGTACAGCAAAGCGCCGGAAATCGGCGATATGCTCCACCTGGCCGTCGAGGTCATCGAGCCGAAGACGAGCCTTACTGGGCTGCGCGCCGCGAGGGACCTTTCCCGGCAGGTGGCCGAGAAGCTGAGAGAGATGGAGGAGGGATACTTCCGGCGCGAGTAGCGAGCGTAGCCGGAGGCGGCACGCGTCATCGGCAACGGGACGCCGGGAAGCGCCGCCGCTCCTGCGGTGGCGGCGCTTTCCGGTCCCTGGGATGGCCCGCGTTCGATCTCGGGCCTTACGAGGCGTCGCCTACTTCGAGCCGCCCGTGGTGGGCGTACTCGACGCATTCGACGCCGCCAGGCGGGCCGCCGCCCGCCATGTCGAGGAGCCGGTGCTCACGCAGGCGGAGATTCTCCTGGACGAGTGGGCGGCGTAGTTTGCACTGGGCGCACGTCCCCACTCGTCAGCTTCCGGGGCCGCTCTCGGGCTTTTTTGTTGAGGCCTCGACCCGGCCTTGATCGGAGAGCCGAAGGCGTCCGTCCGGAAGTCGCCGGATGAGGCCACGCTTCTCGAGGGCGGGAACAACGTCCCGAGCCTCCTGTTCGGTGAAGGCTGTGCCCGGCGAAATGTCGCTCACCGAGATGGCGTGCGGCTCATTCTGCGCCGACAGGCGCGCGATCTCCACGAAGACCTGCCTCTCCAGACGCTCGCGCGCGCGGCGCGTGACGATGGAGTTGAGCAGCGCCCGGTCAGGCTCGGAAAGGCCAGTAGGCTTCAGTCGCCTGCGAACCACGGACAACGGATGCACCAGCGCCAGGTGTCCGAAGCTCTCGTCAAAGAACGACGCAGAGTCGATTCGCAGGCCGTCAAAGTCGACCTCCAAGGGCTCCGCGTCCGACCATCCGGCCTCGATCGCGCACCGGAGCTGCTCGCCGTCGGCGCGAAAGACCTGAGTCGAGGTCACATCTCGGACGGACACGCGGCGCATCAGAAGACCTCCTCCGCCGGCTCGGACGTTATCGGGACCGACTTTCCAGGACGAAAATCAATCTCAATCGCAGTACCTCGAAAGGGCTGGCTGAGCTTGCGACCCCTCATGACGCGTCCGCGGGTGGTGAACTTCACCCTGGCGGTGCCCGAGATGACCGTCAAGGAACCTTCGCGGTCCGTGCCGATCTGCCGGATCAGCTTTAGGCCAAGTCCGCGGCGCCCCCGTCCCGAGCTGAGGCCTTCCTGCGAGACAGCCGCTTCGATGACTTCCTTGTCCGATGCTCGCTGGAGCCCCCGCACCTGCTGACGCCTCAGCGCCGCCGGGATCCCGATTCCGCCGTCCACCACCGCAATGCGCACGTTGCGCTCGCGTAGATACCAGCGCGAGTGAACGAAGCATAAGACGGGGCCGCCGGGAACCTCGGGCGCGTGTTCGAACACGTTTTGTAGAAGCTCCTTCATGCAGAGGCCCAGTAGATGGCTTGTCGTCTCGGAGGTCTCTGGAACGCGCTCCGCCAGGAGATCGGCGATGTGATGGATGTAAACTGGGTCTAGCGCTGCCATCTGGCGCATCTCCCGCGTCCCGGAGTGCTGCTGCTCCAACTCTCGGCTCGCGCCCCTCCCGTCTAGGTAGCGATCGAACCCCACCTCGCCGAGGAACTCGCGACCCTCCGCAGCGCTTGGTGGGACGAATCCAGGGGAGCCGCCCCTGCCAGCGACCCGTCGCGCAATCGCGAGTGCCAGCAAAGTGGTCCCAAGGGGGCTGAACCACTCGCTGGCCGAAGCGTCGATTTCCAAGGGGTTAGGAGCTCGTTCGATGGAGTCTACTGCCTGAAGGACCAGGTACGTGTCCTCCGCCGTCATTCGGGCGGGTAAACGCACGGTCGGCATTTCGCAAACATAGCAGCAGCGGTGGCGCCGCTTCGGCCTTCACCCCGCGTCCCTCCCGCTCGAGGGCCTTCGAGATCTCCGATGGAGAACTTATGCCGTGGCGGACACGAAGCGAGAAACGCCGAATCGGCACTGCCCCGCGTTGCGGAGAGGGGCCGGGGGGGGGCCGGGGGTGAGGTTTTCATCCCCGCGCGACCCTCAACCG
>VFSW01004403.1_pt1 | contig 21038 bp, 11 predicted proteins | sample 5358111 | NCBI WGS metagenome assembly VFSW01 (sample SAMN11554181, study PRJNA540505) | mine drainage metagenome | isolation source: sediment from site ElyBrook_90M | place: USA: Ely Copper Mine, Vershire, VT | collected 2017
GGTCCGAGAAACAGGATGCGCGGGACCGTCCGCCGCTGCGCGAGCGGCTGCCGGAGAGGAGCGCGATTCCGGCTCCGCAGATACAGCCGTTTGTGCCGCGGCCGCCGGCGCAGGTGGGAGCGGGCGGAGGGGGAGGCGGCAGGATTCCGCGGCCGGCGCCGCTGGATCTGCAGCAGGCGATGCCGCTGGTGGAGCGGGCGTTGCAGGTGCTGGAACGGCGGGCGGTGCAGCCGCAGTTGGGCTTGTTGAAATCGACGATGCTGCAACTCGATTCGGCGTTCAGCGAGAAGGCGTACGGAGCGGGAAGTTTTTCCGATTTCATCGAGCGGCTGAAGCGCGGCGATTTTGTCAATGTGAGCGGAACGGGCGGGCGGTACATCATCGAGCGGAAGACGTCGGCGCAGCCGGACCGGCCGACGCCGAAGCCGGAGGAGTCCCTGCCGTTGTTGCGCGATGTGTTGGAAACGCACCGGATGGAGCTTGAAAACGGCGTGCTGGCCGACGATTTGGCCGGGTGGGTGCAGGAGGAGCGGCCGGGGTTCGAGCCGAAGAATTACGGGTTCCAGGAGTTCTCGGAGTTTCTCAATTACGCGCAGGACAAGCTGGTGGTGCGGATCGAGCCGGACGAGGAAAAGGGGCTGATCGTGTTTCTGGGGGCGGAGTTCTATCCGCCGGCGCTGCCGCCGAGGGAGGAGCCGGCGGCGGAGGCCGAGGAGGAGGACGAGAAGCAGCCGATCGTGGAGGGGCAGCCCTCGCTGCTGGAGCCGAATCCGCCGCCGGTGAAACCGAAGCGAGCGCCGGTGCGAAGCCGGAAGGCGGCCGCGGGGGCGGGGCCGGACGGATCGCCAATGCAACGGCGCAGCCCGCGCAAGAAAAAGGTGGACTAAATGATCGAGCGGATTTTCCCGAAAGGGAGTCCCGCGCCGCGGGGGCCGTATTCGCCGGCGGTGTATGCGGGGGGATTTATCTACGTGGCCGGACAGGGGCCGGTGGATCCGGCGACGGAGGAGTTCTCCTACGGCGATATCCAACACGAGACGCGGATCGTGCTGGAGAATATCCGGCGGATTCTCGAAGGCAGCGGGGCGACGCCGGCCGATGTGGTGAAATGCTCGGTGTTCTTGGCGGATGGGAAGGACTTCGGCGCGATGAACGAGGTGTATGCGGAGTTCTTCGGCGAGAGCAAGCCGGCGCGGACGACGGTGGAATGCAAGTTCGCCAATCCGCGGATGAAGGTGGAAATCGACTGCGTGGCGTACAAGCCGCGTTGAAGCGGGGCGCGGTTCAGCGCTGGTTGGGCATGAGATAGCCGGCTTCGCGGAAGTTGGGGTTGCCCTGGAGCAGCGAGGCGAGGTTCGAGGGCGAGACGCGGGCGTCGTTGACATTGAAAAAACGCGCGGGCGGCATATTGTTCTGTTCGGCGACGAATTGAAACGTGTAGACGACGAACTGGGAGCAATAGAGGCGATGGCCGCGGCCTTTGAGAATTCCGTCGAGGATGCGGTCCATGGCGCCGCTGGTCTTGGGCTTGCCCATGCCGCCGGGGGCGATGGCGGTGAGGGGGAAGTTGTACTTGACGGTGCCGTTGGTCTGGTTGATGTCGAACATCATTTTGGCGCAGGTGGCGGCGCCGCGGGCGATGAAATCGGCGGTGGGGCGGTAGACCATGTAGCCGAAGGCGCGGTCCTGGACGCGGAGATCGCTGCCGCCGATGCCGTGTTCGAGAGCCTCGATGATGTAGGTTTTGTCGAACATGACGCCGGCGTGGGTGACGAGGGGGTTGAGCTGGCCGCGCAGTCGCTCGGAGAGCGAGATGACCTTTGAGAAGATGCCGCCGTCGGAGACTTTCAATAAGATGTCTCCGCCTTTTAGATCCGCGCAACGAAGTTGGTTCATGATTTTTTTTTTGCCTTCAACTTTCACAGCGGCGTTTTGGGGCGGATTCCCTCAAGAGGAGGGCGAAAAAGGGAGTGAAAGTCGTGGCAAGTTTTGCGGGATGGCGGTGAACGGCGTCAGCCGGCGTGGCTTAGTTCGCGGCCTTCGGCCTGCTTGCCGCGCAAGGTCATACAGGTGCTGGAAGCCTTGGCGACCAGGCGGCCATCCTGGTCGTAGACGGCGCATTCCAACAGCGAGATGGTTCGGCCGCTTTTCGTGACGGTTCCATGGGCGTAGAGCCGGGATTGGAAGACGGGCCGCAGGAAATTGATTTTGAGTTCGAGGGTGGTGGTGGACTCGCCGGGCTGGAGCGAACTGCCGTGGGCGATGCCCATGGCGGAGTCGGCGATGGCGGAGAGTACGCCGCCGTGGACGGTGCCCATGGGGTTGTAATGGCCGGTGGTGGTTTCCAGTTCGACGACCGCTTCGCCCGGTGCGAGGCGGGCGATGCGATAGCCCAGGATGCGGGCGAGTGGCATCGGCTCCAGGGCACGCTCGAGGGCTTCTTGGAATCGCGCGATCATCTCCGTCCCGTTCATCTTACCTTGGATGGGGCGGGAGGGAAAAGGATTCGCGGCGCGGGAGATGTTCGCCGCCGATCCATTCGAACGTAGCCGGGTGGCGGCCTTCGGCACTTCGCGCTACGGCCGAATTGCGGGATCTGTAGGCTACAAGCCGGATAAACATTCACAGTCGGACCGGCGCGCTCGATAAGATACCCAGGACCGATCACAGCCCACACAAACATGTCTCTTGATCTACTCATCGTCGACGATTCGGCAGCAATTCGCAAACTTCTACAAAGAATACTGCAAAAGGCGGAATTCCCGATCGGGAACGTGTTCGAGGCCGGCGACGGTCTCGAGGCGCTCGAGATACTGAAAGCGAACAAGGTCGGGGTCGTCCTCACCGAGGTCAACATGCCCAACATGGACGGGCTCCAACTGCTCGCACATCTACGGGCGGAAGAAGCGTGGAAACGCCTGCCGGTGATTATGATCACGGCGGAAGGCGGCCAGGGCAAGGTCATGGAGGCCCTGCAACTGGGCGCCACCGGCTACGTGAGAAAGCCTTTTACTCCCGACCAGATCACGGACAGACTCGCCGGGCTGATGTAGCCGTCTCGCCCCGGATTGGGTTCGGATTCCCAAAGAGCGCACGAACCGGGACGCTGTAGCCCGAGCGCCCACCGTCCGGAGGCCCCGCAGGCGTCGCGGCTTTGCCCGAGAATCGCCTTCCGAGAAGCTGTTTCAAGACGCGAACCCCGAAAGGGTACCCTCGCTGGACGTATCCGTTAATATGGATAGAATCCGGAAGGGGTAATCGTGAAACAATCGTTCGCCGGCATTTGCCTCGCTGTACTTACCATCGGTTGCGCGTCCGCCGCGGAAGGTCCGCCGCTGCTCCGCGAGCCGGCGCTTGGAAAGACGCGCATCGTATTCCGCTATGGCGGCGATCTGTGGTCCGTGCCGCGCGACGGGGGAGACGCCGTGCGGTTGACGGCGGGGGCGGGAATCGAAAGCGATCCGATCTTCGCCCCCGATGGCGTTCAGGTGGCCTTTAGCGGAGAGTATGAGGGGAATGTCGATGTCTACCTGGTCAACGCCGAGGGCGGAGTGCCGCGCAGGCTGACTTATCATCCGGCGGAGGATACGCCGGTGGGGTGGTCTCCCGATGGCACGAAGATCCTTTTCCGCTCCGGACGCGAAAGCTATTCCCGGTTCAGCAAGCTATTCACGGTGGGAGTGGATGGAAGCTTCCCGGAGGCGATTCCGTTGCCGGCCGCTTACGACGGAGCGTATTCCGGGGATGGGACGAAGCTCGCGTATATGCCGATCAGTCCGGCGAACACGATCTGGAAACGCTATCGCGGAGGAAGGACGACGCCGTTGTGGATCGCCACGCTCGCCGACGCGCATGTGGAGAAAATCCCGCGCGACAATTCGAACGATTCGAATCCGCTCTGGATCGGAAGCAAGGTCTATTTTCTTTCGGACCGCAATGGCGCGACGACGTTGTTCTCCTACGATCCGGGGACGAAGAAGGTGGCGCAGCTCGTTCGCAACGAGGGTTTCGATTTGAAGTGGGCCAGCGCCTATGGGCAAACGATCGCCTACGAGCAGTTCGGGGAGATTCATCTCTACGACATCAAATCCGGCAAGACCAAGAAAGTGGATATCCACGTTACCGGCGACGTGACCGATGTGCGGCCGTCGTTTGAAAAAGTGGCGGCGAGGGCGGACAACGGACGGATTTCCGCCACCGGAATGCGGGCGGTTTTCGAAGCCCGCGGCGATATTTTCACCGTGCCGGCCGACAAAGGCGACGTTCGGGATCTGACCAACACGCCGGGTGTCGCCGAGCGCGATCCATCGTGGTCGCCGGACGGCACGCGGGTGGCGTATTTCTCGGACGAATCGGGCGAGTACGCACTGCATATCCGCGCGCAGAGCGGGTTGGGCGATGTCACCAAGATCTCTCTTGGCGATCCGCCGGCGTTTTTCTACCAACCGGTGTGGTCGCCCGATAGCAAGAACATCGCCTATACCGACAACCGGCTGAACGTGTGGTATCTCGATCTCGGCGCGAAGAAGCCGGTGAAGATCGACACCGACACTTATCAGACTCCGTTTCGCGATTTGAGCCCGGCGTGGTCGCCGGATAACAAATGGATCGCCTATAACAAGATTCTGAAGAACCATCTCCGGGCGGTGTTCGTTTATTCGCTGGCGAGCGCGAAAAGCACGCAGCTTACCGACGGAATGAGCGACGCCGATTTCGCGCAGTGGGACAAGAACGGCAAGTATCTTTACTTCGCGGCGAGCACGGACCAGGGACTCTCGACGGCGTGGCTGGACATGTCGAGCATCGGTCATAAAGTGACGCGAAGCGTGTACGTGGTTGTTTTACGCAAGGAAGACGCTTCGCCGGTGGCGCCGGAGAGCGACGAGGAGAAGCCGGAGGAGGCGAAGAAGGCGGACAAAGACAAGGATAAGGACAAGGACAAAGAGCCGGTGGACGTGCGGATCGATTTCGCGAACATCGATCAACGGATCGTGGCGCTTCCGATTCCGGCGCGGGACTACACCGGATTATCGGCGGGTAAAACGGGAACTCTGTATCTGCTGGAGGCCGGCGACATCTCCGACGCGTTTCGCGATGGGCCGGTGACGACGGTGCAGAAGTTCGACCTGAAGACGAGGAAGACGGAGAAGCTCGCCGACGGGGTGACGGATTTCGATTTGTCGGCCAATGGCGAGAAGATGCTGATCAAGACGGGCGGCAAATGGTCGATCGTCACGGCGCTGGCCGCGCCAAAGCCGGGAGACGGCGCGCTGAAAATGGACGCGATGGAGATGCGCGTCGATCCGCGGCAGGAGTGGGCGCAGATTTATCACGAAGTGTGGCGCATCGAGCGCGATTTCTTCTACGATCCGGGCGCTCACGGGTTGAACCTTAAGGCGGCGGAGGAGCGGTACCGGCCGTATGCCGAAAACGTGGCCAGCCGCGACGATTTGAATTATGTCTTCGACGACATGTTAGGCGAATTGACCGTGGGGCACCTCTTCGTGCGCGGCGGAGCGATGCCGGAGGTAAAGAAAGTGCCGGGAGGGTTGCTGGGCGCCGATTATAAGATCGAAAGCGGGCGCTACCGGTTCGCCCGCGTTTACAGCGGGGAGAATTGGAATCCCGATTTGAAAGCACCTCTTACTCAGCCCGGCGTGAATGTGCAGGCGGGCGAATACCTGCTGGCCGTGAATGGCCGCGATCTGCGGCCGCCGGACAACGTGTACGCGTTTTTCGAGGGCACGGCGGGAAAACAAGTGACGATCCGCGTGGGGACGGACCCGGCGGGAGCGGGCGCGCGCGACGTCGTCGTGACTCCCGTCCCCGACGAAACCGGGCTACGCAATCGCGATTGGATCGAGGACAATCGCCGCAAAGTGGATCAATTAAGCGGTGGGCGCCTGGCGTATGTTTACCTGCCGAACACGGCCGGCGGAGGGTATACGAACTTCAACCGATATTACTTCGCGCAGATCGGCAAGGAAGGCGCGGTGATCGACGAGCGGTTCAATGGCGGAGGGGACATCGCCGACTACATCATCGATTATCTGAAGCGGCCGCAGACGAATTTCTTCAGCACGCGCTATGGGGCGGACTTCAGCACCCCGCAGAATCAGATCTTCGGACCGAAGGCGATGATCATCAACGAATATGCAGGCTCCGGGGGAGACGCGATGCCGTGGCTGTTCCGGCAGCGCAAGGTGGGAACGCTGGTGGGCAAGAGGACGTGGGGCGGACTGGTGGGGATATTCGGTTTCCCGACGCTGATCGACGGCGGCGGCGTGACGGCTCCGAACCTGGCGTTTTATAACCTGACCGGCGAGGGGGACGTGGAGAACCACGGCGGTCCGCCCGATGTCGAGGGGGATTTCTATCCCGCCTCGGTAATAGCGGGACACGACCCGCAGCTTGAGAAGGCGGTGGAAGTGGTGATGACGGAGTTGAAGGCCCATCCGCTGCCGAAGTACAAGAAGCCGGCGTTTCCGAACTATCACAAGACGGGGAACTGACCGCGCGGCGCGGATTAGGCGCGAAAGAACTGGAACAGGGCGAGGAAGGCCGCGCCGGCGAGCAAGAGCAGGAGCGTCGACGGTTCTGGCGTTCCGGATCCGAAACCGCTGGGCAGATCGAGTTCGAAGGCGTGCTGCTGGCCGTCGAAAATCCCGGCGCCGACGATCTGGTTGTGATCGTTGATGCCGTAGGCCTGAAGCAGGAGCCAGCCGGAGCCGGAGGGAAGCATCGCATTGAGGTCGATCAACTGGCCGTTGTAGTCGAGAAACGCGCGGGGATCGCCGGTTCCGGTGGTGGAATAGCCGACCACGATGCCGCCGTCGTTAATGCCATAGGCGTAGCTGGAGGCGCCGCCGAGCGTTCCGAGGTCGGTCATCGCGCCGTTGGAATCGAGGAAGGCATGGAAGTATCCGGAGCGCGTGCTGGCATTGCCGACGATCTGATTCGAGTTATTGATGTCCATGGCGTAGCTGGACGAGCCGCCGAGCGTCCCGATGGGCACCATGGACCCGCCGTTCCAGTAAAAGCCGCGGAAGACGCCGGGGGCGACGTTGCCGTATCCGGCGACGGCTCCGGAGGAATTGATGGAATAGGCCGCGCTCCAGTTGCCGCCCGCGAGCGTGCCTAGCTCACGCATCGCCCCGTTGCTGTAAAGAAACGCCTGGCCGTTCCCGCCCACGACCTGGCCGGAGTCGTTGATCGCGGTGCCGTAGCTTCCCGCGCCGAGGTCGATCGTGCCGCCGGTGCCCGTCCAAATGACGCCGTGGGACTGGCCGCCGGTGTAATAATCCCCCGTCGCCGCGCCCAGGTCGTTCACCCCGTATGCGAAGCTCTCGGCGCCGCCCAACTGGCCGGAAAGGTTGATCAACCCGCCCGGCGTCGACAAAAATCCCTGCGTGAGGCCGAAGGGGTTGGTGCCCCAGCCCGCCGCCTGTCCCGAATTATTGACGCCGAAGGCGGTCGTTTGCGATCCGCCCAGGGTGCCCAGATCCTGGATCGTACCGAGGGAGCCGGCCTGCGCGATCGAGAACGGAACCATTGCGATACAAAAGATTTTCCACCGAGGACCGGCTGTCATGGGATACCCAAGTCGAGTATGCCATGGAGAAGCCGGAAGCGCTACGGGAGAAAGGGCCTAATTTGGCGGCCAATCGGTACTATTCCCACTACTCCATCGGAGATAAGCCGATGGCGCAAGGACGGGCGCTACGTGGCGCTTTCTTCCATTTCCAGAGCGAGTTGACGCTGCCAGCGCAGGCGCCCCTGGTATTCCTGCCAGAGGGTGCTGAACCCAGCCCAATAGTAGCCGGCGACGAAGAGCGCGAGGAAGGGAAGCGAAAGATAGTTCAAGGTGTCGATGGCGTAGGCCGACATGAGGACGAAGTAGGTTCCAAACGCCAGTTCCGCGTAAGGGAGCCAGCCGCTGCGGCGACGATATTTGCGATTCCGCAGGCTGACCTTGCCGGAAGCGCCGATGGCGAATTTCGGGGTGCGGACGAAACCGGTCTCGACGCCGAAGAGCGCCTCGATCACGGCTTTGGTGTTGATGATGGTGAGCGCGATGCCAGAGGCCATCAGAGCGGGCAGGACGAAGACGCCGCGTTTCCAATTCTTGCCGAACAGCTCGCGATGGGCGATGAGATAAAAGGCCGAAATGGACCAGAACGAGGCGACGATGAGCGGCAAATCGATGATCAGCATTTCGAGCCAGCCCATGTAAAACCGCACGATCATCACCGGAAGCATGAGCGCGGCGACGACGATCATTAAGGGGTAGCAGATGTTGGGAGTGAGGTGAAAGAAAGCCTCGATCTTGTTCCGGCGGGGAATATCGGATTTGAGGATGGCGGGCAGGAGTTTCTTGGCCACCTGGGTCAGCCCCTTGGCCCAGCGCGATTGCTGCACTTGAAAACCGTAGGTCTCGGCGGGCAGTTCCGACGGGCATTCGACATCGGGAACATAGACGAAGCGCCAGCCTTTGATTTGCGCGCGGTAGCTGAGGTCGGAATCCTCGGTCAAAGTATCGTGCTGCCAGCCGCCCGCGTCGTCGATCATTGCGCGGCGCAGAATGCCGGCGGTGCCGTTGAAATTGAAAAACAGGCCGCCGCCGCACCGCGCGCCGTGCTCCAGAACGAAGTGGGCGTCGAGCAGCATGCCTTCCACTTCGGTGAGCAGATTGTAATGGCGGTTGATATACGTCCAGCGGGTCTGCACGACGCCGACTTTGGCGTCCTTAAAATAATCGACGGTGCGCTCGAGAAAATCGGCGGGAGGGAGGAAATCGGCATCGAAGACCGCGATGAGTTCGCCGGTAGCGGACTCCAATCCCTCCTGGAGGGCGCCGGCTTTATAGCCCTGGCGATTCTTTCGATGGCGGTACTCGATGGGGAAGCCCTGGGCGCGGCAACCGGCCACCAGACGCTCGGTGAAGGGATGGGTATCGTCGGTGGAATCGTCCAGCACTTGGATCTGGAGCAAATGGCGCGGGTAGCGCATCTGGCAGACGCTATCGATAAGTCTTTCGACGACATAGCGCTCGTTATAGAGCGGAAGCTGGATCGTCACTTTCGGGAGCGAACCTTCGGCGAAGCGCGCGGGCGGGCTGGTTTGAAGATTCTTACGGAACTTCAGATATTCGTGGATGACCTTATATCGGTGCAGGCCGTAAACGGAGAGGACGCCGAGGACGGCGAAGTACGAGGTAAGAATTGCCCAGTCGAAGGGCTGCAAGTGATAGATGCCGGAAAAGGTGGCGTCCGTCCACTCGTTCACCAAGCGATTGGTGAGGGAGGTGGCGAGCAAAATCGCGGGACTGAGACAAACCGGCTGCATGAATCCGAAAGGACTGACCGATTTCAGTCTACCAAATGCGCCCGCCGCGCTTGCGGATTAAGGAATCGCCACAGCTTGAATCGGCGAAGAAAGTTTATCCTCGCCGTGGGCGTCGAGCCATTGGATGGCGAAGTACAGCACGCGTCCCGACAGCGCGGGCACGTTCACGGTGCAGCCTTGGGCGCACGGCTCCGGCGTGGGCGCTTCGCTCAGCCACGCGAACGGGGACCCTCCGGTCGAACACACTTCCTGGCGGGAGGTGCAATAGAACGCTCCCGGCGGTCCGTTCTCCGCGTAGCCGAAAACGATGAGCGCCTGGGTCAAGCCCCGAACGGGCGTAACATGCACCGGGATTTGGATGAAAGTGGTGCGGTCGATGCCGTCGAGGCCGGGCCACGGGGGCAGTTTCGCGGCGAACATCTCCGAGCGCACTCCGTCGGTGAAATGGGACGGCACGATGGCCCAACTGCCGTCCGGCGCGGCGTGCGTATTGGTGAACCCGTCGTCGGTGCGGCCGTATCCGGCAAAGCCCATGGAAAGCTTGCGCCAGGTTAAGCCCTTCGAGTCGGGCACGGAGAAACCCTGCTGGACGCTGTAGCCGAAATGGGCGGGCACGCTGGCGGCGCAGGGTTGATTCAGCAGTTCGCCTCCGCCGCACCAGCCGGAGAGGGTGGCCTTGTCGATCACGGCGAAGACTTGACCGGCGGCGGAACCGGCCACGCACTCGCCGGCGAAATCGGCCACGCAATAGCGCCACAGATCGAGATCGGAGATGCGCGAATTCGGGCCGCTGATATCGAGGAGGAGATTGCGGCCCGCCCACACGGCGAGGGGGAGGCGCTTGCGATCGAGCGCGGGATCGGAGGTGACATAAACGCGCTGGGTTCCGGGGACGGGGGACCAGTTCTGCTGGAACACCTGGAGGGTGGAACCGTTCTCCGCGCTGAGCACGCGGGAATCGAGCAGCCAACCCTGCTCGGAGGCGGGCGCGAGGTGCTGCCGGGTGGAGGGATGGGTTTGGATGAAGTTCTCCGGAAGGGCGGCGGGGCTGCCGGCGAAAGGGACGGCGGTGCGGATCACCTGTTGCACCGGGCCGCCAATCTGTTCGGGGATGGGGCCGCTGCGCGTTTGAATGGTTCCGTCGCCGCAACTGGCGATCTTGGTGGGCGGGATGCCGAGCGCCGGCGCCGGGTCTGTGGTGTCGCCGTGGCAATTGCCGCCGAACGGAGACACCTCGATGCGCGGCAGGCCGCCGTTGCCGGTCAGGCCGTAGTAAAAGTCGGCCGGGTAGCAGGTGCCGCTGGGCAGCATGTACGGATTCCAGCCGGCGAGATGGCTGTAAAACGGAGGGTTTTGGAAGAAGCTTCCGCATTGGCGGTCGAGGTAATGGCGAAGAAAGGTGGCCTGAATGGAGCCGTCGGCCAGGACGGCCTTGGCGACCAGGATCATTTTTTCGTGATCGAAAAACTGCGCCGTGTCCCCGGCGGAATCGCCCGGACTCATGACCTGCGGCATCGACCAGCATTGGGGAGTGGTATCGTCGCCACCGCAGGAAGCGGCGTTGTGCGGCCAGGGATGGCCCGTCAATTCGTCGTAGAGGCCCACCGCCGCCGCGGCGCCGGTTCCCGAGCCGCCGTTCAAGACCGCGGTGGGAATCGAATAGCCGGTTCCGCCGCTCGCAACCTCGATCGAGGCGATGCCGTAACCGACGGTGGCCGGGCCGGCCGTAGCGCCTTTGCCATCACCGCCTGCAAGGGTGACCTCCGGCGGGGAGGTGTATCCGGAACCGGTATTCGTCATGTAGATACTGGTGATGGCGTGCAGACTGGTATCGAGGTACGCCGTGGCCGCGGCGCCGCTTCCTCCGCCGCCGGACAGGATCACCAGCGGGGCGATCGTATAGTTGGCGCCCCCGGAGGCGAGCGCGATGGAAACCACCGAGCCGGACGCCGAGAGCGTGGCCGAGAGCGCCGCGGCGTTTCCCCCGCCGCCGGATACGGAAATTTGGGGCGGCGAGGTATAGCCCGTGCCGGGAGCGCCGACTTTTACGCCGGTGACGGCTCCGTTGGCGACGGTGACCGAAGCCGACGCTCCGCTGCCGCCTCCGCCGTTGAACTGAACCAGAGGATACGAGTATCCCGATCCAGGGTTGGTCACTTCGATCGCCGTCACCGCGCCGCCGGAAACTTGCGCGGCGGCGGTAGCGCCCGTTCCTCCGCCGCCCTGAATCGAAACGGAAGGGGGCGCGGCGTACCCCGTCCCTCCGGCCAGTACGTTGACGCGGTAGACGCCGCTCAGCGCTCCGCGATCCGGATTCTTATTGACCGGTTCGTGGGGCAATGTCATCGTGACGCATTGCGGATTGTCCGGCGACGCCCCGAGGGCTACCCATTGCGGATCGAGACCGGCCGGGCAGCGCTGGCCAAAGCTGGTGATCAGCGGCCACGGACTGGCATACACCACCACCGATGCGCCCTGGCAGCCGGAGCCGGTCAGCGGAACGACGAAATCGTTTCGATAGCCCTGGCCCGCCGCCGAGATCGTCACCGACGTCACCGATCCTCCGGAAACCGACACGGCGAGCGTCGCGCCCGTGCCGCCCGCTTCGTTTAGGGGGCCAACCGTGAAATCTCCACTGCAGCCGGCGCCGCCAACCAGCCCGTATGTTCCCAGCGCCTGTTGTTCGTAGGTTTGCGGAATCGAGAAGGGCTGCGTGAAGGCGGCATCGTTATATAGATCCAGATGGGTCGAGTCGATGACTTTGGCGTAGTAGCCGCTTTGGGTATGAATGGGTCCCGCATTATAAAGGAACACCTGGGAGTTGTCACTATGGTCCATCTGATGCGGCGTCGCCGTGGTCAAGCGTAAGGGCGTTCCGGAAGCGGCGACGACGGTCACCGGCGCGTCCAGCGAATTGTCGTCGCGCCCAGCGATGGAGGCGATGTCGAGCTCGTAACTCCCGGCCCCGCGCCCGGAGGCGCCGTTGTTGGACGAGGGAACGGACAAGAAACTGATCGCATCCGGAGACTCCATCACAGGACAACCGTGTAGACCGGCGAAGCGCGACGGATAGAGGGAATAGGTGTCCAGAACCTGATCCACTGTCCCCGCCGACGGGTCATAACGGATGATTAGGGCGAAATGGTTGTTGTTGGCGTTGCCCTGCATGGCGGAGAAAAGAATATATCGTCCGGCCACATCGCACAGGAACGGGTTCCCGTCGTAATCCGGATCGTAGGACGGCCGTATCGCGCGAATGAGGGAAGTGAGATCCTTGCCAGGTTGCGCGGTCAGTTCCTCATAAGTCACGCAGGGATTCTCCCGGCCGTCGTATTGGTATTGAAAATTGCGGTAGTCACAGGAGGTCCCGGCGGCATAGTTATATTGGCCCGAGTAGACGGACGCTCCTCGCGCGCAGTAGAAACGATCGGGATTCACCGCATCGATGGGAGCGCCGCTTTCGCACTCGACGCTGTGGGGGAACACTCCACCGGCCAGGAGACGGACTTCCCCGTCCGGCACGCTGCCACCATTCCCATGCGGAATGAACAAATACAGCGGCATCGAGGACGCCTTCGTGGGCAGCATCATGGTGTACCCGGTCAGGCAGGGCGCGATCGGCGTTCCGTTGCGATCGACGCATACGGAAACGCCGGCGAGGCTGAAATCCTCCTCCGATCCGGTGGGGGAATTCGTCGACATCAGCCCGGTGGTCTCCCGCGCCGTCACCGCGTCGATGGAGACGGACCCGTTCCCGGTCTTCTTTCGCAGAAGCACGCCGAAGTTGGCGCCATCGTAAGGAACCGCCTGGCCGCCCTGGAAATTGCCGAGGTTCTCGGAGAGCGTCAGGTTCAAGCCGTCCTGGACCTGGGCGATCGTGCAATTGCCGGCGGGGCAGGTTGGATCGGACCCCGGGACGCCGATGCGGTCGCCGGGTTCCCAGCCGACGTCGAAGAAGCTGACCAGTCCGGCATTCAGCGGCGTCGCGCTATACCATCGCATGGCGCCGCCGGATACGAGGGCGTTGTCGAGGATATGTTCGTAGCTGTCGCGATTCGGAGGGAGGGGGTGGGCGGCATCGGTCCAATAAGAGAGCACTCCGAAGCCAGGGAACGCGCTGTCGGGAGGGTAACTCACGGTGCTCGCGGCGCCTTGGGGCAGCACGATGTCGAACCACGAGGTGTCGCAGGTTCCGGTGTAAAGATGACCGGTGAGGCAGACGGACACGGTCCGGTCCGCCGGCGAGGAAGCGCTGCCGGAGCCGAGAACCTGGGCCTGAAATTCGTTCACGCTCAGTTCGAACGATTCCCACGTTCCGCCGCGGTAGCTGCGGAGGGAAAAGTTGAACCCGAGGGGATCGCCGTTGGCGCCGTCATAGGTGGCGGAGCTCCCGTCGGCGGTGAGCGCGGCGCAGGGGTTGGTCCAGTGGACGCCTTGGCACGAGGAGCCGGAAGTGAACGCCGCGCCTCCATCGGCGACCACGCTGGCGCTTGGGTTTTGCATCACGGCGGCCGGGCTCTCGGCCGGAAGCGTGGCCCGCTTCAGAAGAATGCCGGTGAGCGGAGCGATATATTCTTTCGACGTGTCCGTCCAGTCGATGGTCGGCCACGCATAGCCGCCGAAGGACTGCGAGGCGAGATTGGCGTGGGCCGCCGCGCCCGAGCCTCCGCCGCCGGAAAAAGTCACCACCGGTGTGTCCGAATAACTCCCTCCCGCCGAAAGGACGGTCACCGCCGTGACCCGCCCTCCGCTCACTTGGGCCCGCACCTGTGGCGGCGGCTGCGCGTCCCCGGTTACGATCACCGAGGGAGCGCTTGTGTAGCCAGACCCGCCATCACTCACGACGATCGACCGGAGAGCGCCGGAGGTGTCGAAGGGCGGAAGATCCGGCGCCGCGTTGCCGAGCGGGGGGTTGGCCGTGGTGAAGGTTCCGCTCGCCTGGTCTCTTCCGCAATCTACCGTATAGTAATAAGCCGTGTTGGCTTCGAGCGCCCGGCTGTACATCTTTCCGTCGGGTGCGCGCTGGGCCGTCCGCGTGCCAACGACGAAGATATGCTGCGTTCCGAAGACGCTGGCGCCGGGGCGCGAATCCAGATCCGCGCCCGGAAACAGCGCCGGGTTGACATCGTTGGCAAGCGGGATCATGCCCGGATTTTCGCTGACGCGATAACGGCACGCCTGCACCGGTCCGGCCGTGTGCGCGCGCAGTACGGCCTGCGCCTGCGTGACGCCGTCCACGTTCACCATCAGACGGGCGGCGACGGCCGGAACGCAAACGATACCGGCGGAAAAGATAAGTAGGAGATCAGTACGCATCGAAAAACAAGGGAAAGCGAATAGCGGGACTCACCAAGCAAGATTGTATGCCGAAGGGACGCGCCTTCTCTTGTAGCAAGTTTACTGCCACGGCCGGTCAGCCTTCGAGCAAGTGACGCAGATATTGCCCGGCGGCAAGATCCCGCGAGATCGCGCGGAACTCGTCTCCATTTCGCGGCGGCGCGAAGAGTCCGCATTCGGCCGGCGCCGGCGCGCCGACCGAGTAGGGCAGACGGATGTAACGGCTGGCGAGGTCGTAGACGCCGTAGACCACGGTGATGTAGTCGTGCCCTTGCGTCCGGAACTCCTCCTGCAAACAGAAAGCGTTCCAGACGCAGTTCAAGGGCACGGAAAGTTCGATCAGCGCGCGGCGATACCCGGGCTTGGACGCGGCGCCGGCGCCGTGGACCGCGTCGATGGCGAGGGCGGCCGCGCGCACCGAAACCAGAATCTGGTCGAGGATCGCCCGCAGCGAATGGTTCGTGGCCAGGCTCAGATACCGCTCCGGATCGAGGAAGGCGTCCGCCGCCTCCGTCACCGCGCCGCAGGAGGCATGAGCCAGCACCACGGCGAGCTTCATCGAGGATGCGAAGTGGTGCGCGGCGTAGCGCAAGCTTCCCAAACATTCATCGCCCAAAACGTTTCCGGCGACGCGGACCACGAACATGTCGTTCGCTCCGCCTCCGAAAATCTGTTCCGTGGGAACCCGGGCGTCCGAGCAGGCGAGCACGGCGGCGAAAGGCGTCTGCGTAGGCGCCTCGCCCTCGACTTCCCCGAAACCGAAATTCCGCGGATCGAGCGGCAAGCTGCGGCGCCGCATTCCGCCTTCGAGCGGCGTGGCCGTTAGCAATTCGGCGAATCCGCGGTTGCCCTGCTCCAACATCACGCGCGCCTCCTCCGCCGTCGCCGGTTCGGCCTTCGGGGAGGGGTCGTTGGGGTCGTACCGGTAGACGATCTCGATCTTATTTCTCAGCATCGCGACTCCTGTTTTTCGTCATAGCGCCATGCCGCATGTTCTCATAGAGCCGGGGCGTTTCCGCAAGGCGCCGCGGCGGCGCCGCTAGGCCTTTTCTCGCCGGTGTAAACTTTTGTCGAGAGGGAACCGCGATGATGACCCTGACAATCGATGGCGTGGCCCTGCACGCGGAGGCTGGAGAACGCCTGATCGACATCGTAAATCGCGCGGGCGCGAAGATTCCCCAGGTCTGTTACCACCCCCAGCTCGGCCCCATTCAGACCTGCGACACCTGCATGGTCGAGACCGGCCAGGGTCTGGCGCGGGCTTGCGGGACGACGGCCGCGGACGGCATGAACATCCGTACAAATTCGCCCAAAGCGGCGGCCGCACAGCGCGAGGCCTTCGACCGGATCCTGAGCAATCACGTCCTTTACTGCACGGTTTGCGACAACAATAACGGCAATTGCACGATCCACAATACGGAGCGTCTACTCGCCGTCGAACATCAGGCCATCCCGTATCGACCCAAGCCTTATGAAGAGGATCACAGCAATCCCTTCTACCGCTACGATCCGCAACAATGCATCCTCTGCGGGCGCTGTGTGGAGGCGTGCCAGAGCGTGCAGGTGAACGAGACGCTTTCGATCCGCTGGGAGGACGCCCATCCGCGCGTGCTGTGGGACGGGGGAGCGGCGATCGGGGAATCGAGTTGCGTGTCCTGCGGGCACTGCGTGACGGTCTGCCCCTGCAACGCGCTGATGGAAAAATCGATGCTCGGCCGCGCCGGGTTTCTCACCGCGCTGCCGAAGGCGGCTTTGAGCGGGATGATCGACGTGGTCAAAAGCGTGGAACCGGAGACGGGCTACGGACCGATCCTGAAACTATCGGAAGCGGAGTCGAACATGCGGGAGTCGCGCGTCCGCCGAACGAAAACCGTTTGCACTTATTGCGGCGTCGGATGCAGCTTCGACGTTTGGACGAAAGATCGCCACATATTGAAGGTGGAGCCGCGCGAAGGCCCGGTGAACGGGATCTCTACTTGCATTAAAGGGAAATTCGGCTGGGATTACGTGAACAGCGCCGAGCGATTGACAAAGCCGCTGATCCGCGAGGGAGGAGCGTTCCGCGAAGCGTCCTGGGACGAAGCTCTCGACCTGGTGGCGAACAAGTTCGCCGGGATCAAGGCCGAACACGGACCGGACTCGCTCGCGTTCGTCTCTTCCTCGAAATGCACGAACGAAGAAAGTTATCTGATGCAGAAGTTGGCGCGCGCGGTCATCGGGACGAACAACATGGACAACTGTTCGCGGTATTGCCAGGCGCCCGCGACGCAGGGTTTGTTCCGCACGGTGGGCTATGGAGGCGACTCCGGGTCCATCAAAGACATCGAGAACGCCGGCCTCGTGATCATCGTCGGTAGCAACACCGCGGAGAGCCATCCGGTCCTGGCCACCCGCGTCAAACGCGCCCACAAGCTGCGCGGCCAAAAGCTGATCGTCTCGGATTTGCGCGAGAACGAAATGGCCCGCCGCGCCGATCTTTTTCTGCACCCGAATCCGGGCACCGACATCGCGTGGCTATCGGCCGTCACTCTGTATTTACTCGAGAACGGTCTGGCTCATACGGAGTTTTTGAACCAATGGGTGAATGGACTGGAGGAGTATAAGAAGAGCTTGGCGCGCTTCACAATGGAGTTCGCCGCCCGCACGTGCTGCGTTCCCGAGGAGACGCTGATCCGCGTCGCGCGAATGATCGCCGAGGCCGATGGCGTGTGTATCCTGTGGGCCATGGGCGTCACGCAGCACAGCATGGGATCGGACACCTCCACCGCCATCTCGAACCTGCTGCTCGTCACCGGAAACTATATGAAAACGGGCTCGGGCGCCTATCCCTTGCGCGGACACAACAACGTCCAGGGCGCAAGCGATCACGGCGCGATGCCGAATTTTCTTCCCGGCTACCAATCCGTCGGCGATCCCGAAGTGCGCGCCCGCTTCGAAGGCGGGTGGGGAGTGAAACTGCCTTCGACAAAAGGGTTGGATAACCACGAGATGGTCGAGGCGATCGGGGAAGGCAAGTTGAAAGCGATGTATATCTTCGGCGAGGAGATGAGCCTGGTCGATTCCAACGCCAATTTCGTCGGCGAGGCCCTGGAGAAACTCGACTTCTTCGTCGTCGAGGACATCTTCTTCTCCCACACCTGCCAGTTCGCCGATGTCATTCTACCCGCCTGCCCCAGCCTGGAAAAAGAAGGCACGTTCACCAACACCGAACGGCGCATCCAACGGCTGTACGAGGTGCTCCCGCCGCTCGAAGGAAGCCGCCCGGATTGGCGCATTCTCCAGGACATCGCGAATCGCCTAGGCGCGAATTGGAACTACCGGCATCCCTCGGAAATCTACCGCGAGATCGCTTCGCTTACTCCGCTGTTCGCCGGTGTGACTTACGAAAAGCTGGAAGGATTCCAGTCGCTCCATTGGCCGGTTGCCTCCGACGGAGCCGATCAGCCGCTGCTCTATACGAAACATTTCGCCTCCCCCGACGGCAAGGCCCGGCTCTACCCGCTCTCGTTCTCGGAGGCCGCGGACCAGCCCAATGCCGAGTTCGATCTGCATCTGAACAATGGCCGGCTGCTGGAACATTTCCATGAGGGCAATATGACGTATCGGGTCGACGGAATTCGCGAAAAGACGCCGGACGTCTTCGTCGAAGTCTCGCCCGACCTGGCCATAGAGCGGGGAATTCAAAGTGGCACCTGGGTCCGCCTGACATCGCGCTATGGCCAGGTTCGCGTGCGGGCGCTGGTGACGGACCGGGTGCGCGGCAAGGAGCTTTATCTGCCGATGAATTCCGTGGAAAGCCCGGTGAACCGGCTCACCGGCAGCCACACGGACGTGGTGACGCACACGCCCGCATACAAGGAGACCTCGGTCCGCATGGCCGTATTGCCGGATGTGGGAGACAGCCCGCTGCCGCCCGGCAATTCGCGCTTCGGCCATCCGACGCCGCAAAACGGCGTCGAGGTGGAGCGGAAGTGGAAGCGCGCGGACTATCGCGTTCCCGGAGACGGTCTGGTGAAGATTCAAACGAATTGAAGGCGAGGAGAGAAACCCATGGCCCGACCTATTCCCCTGGAAACGCTCCCGCGCGATCCGCGCGAGGAACTACGCTCCCGTCTGGAACGCGCGCCCGTCGAGCACGCCGAAGCCTTACTCGCCGGCTACGAAGCGCTCCAGAGCCTCCACGACCACGGCGTGCTTGAGTTGCTGCGAGGCGTGCTCGGGGGCGGCGATAAAATTCTCGAAATCGCCGTCGAAACGGCGAACGAGCCGGAAACGATTCGCGGCGTCCGCAACTTTTTTCTTCTGACGAAGTTCTTCGCCGGCATTCCGCCCGACGTCCTGCGCAGCCTTGTCGAAACCGCGCGCACCGGCGCGGAGAGAGAGAAGGCGCGGAAGGCTCCGGGGCTGCTCAGTTTGGTTGGACGGCTGAAGAACGAGGATAGCCGCCACGCCATATCCGTGGCGCTCGATCTTCTGGAAGCGCTGGGAAAGGGATTGTAATTCGAACCGCTTTTCCGGTCAGTGTACTTTGCCTTCCCAGCGCAGACCCGCGCGCCACAAGAACGGGGCCCCGATGTTCGGCGTCGGCGTGAACGCGACGTAATACTGTTTGTCGAGCATGTTTTCGAGCGCCAGCGTCGCCGATAGCCCATGCGTGAGCGTCTGGCTCGCCGCCAATTGCAGGGTGACGAAGCCGGGCAGGAGGAACTGATTCAGGTCGTCGTCGAACTGCGAGCTATAGCCTCGCAGCCCGCCGGAGATAAAAGTACCGTGGTGACGGTAGGCGACGTCGGCCGAGCCTTGATTGTGCGGGATCTCGGGAATCCGCAAGCCCGTCGCCGAGATCCGCGAATCGGCATAAAGATACGCGGCCTCAAAGCGGAAGGCGTTCCAATCCTGAACGAAGTTCGCTTCGATGCCGCGCGATAACGCCGGGCCGATATTCTCGCGTTCCCTGGTAATGGAATTGGCGCTTTGCGCGATCGTCACGTTCGTAATCAGCCCATCGAGGGAGTTGCGAAAGCCGGTAATGCTGAACCGCCGCGTCTCGCCGACGAAATCCAAGCCAGCTTCGGAACCGAAGGTCTTTTCCGACTGCAGAAATGGATTCGCGAGAGTTGTGGCGTTGCCGACGCGAAACTGGCGGTACAACTCGTTCAACGTCGGCGCGCGAAACGCGCGATACACGGTCCCGCGCGCCCGAATTTTCCCTTTGCCCACCACCAGCCCTCCATTCGGGCTGAAAAACGTCTGGTTGCCGACCGTAAACTCATGGCGCGCGCCGCCGAAGAACTGGACCGGCCCTTCGCGGATATCGAACTGCGCGAACTCGCCGTGCTGCCAGATCGTGCCGCCGGCGTCCCGGATTCCGAACGGAAGCAGATGGTCGATGCTGACCCCTTCCACGCGATTCATGTCGGTGCCGGCGATTAAATTCCACTTCGCCGCGTGATGTTTCCAAAACCCCGCCGCGCCCACTTGCTCCGACGGCGACGTCTGCAGATCGGTCAGCCGTTCGAAATTACGGCTGGCCGAGACGGCGGAGAAACTCGAGTGATAATCCTCGCGCGTGTGAAATACCAACACCGATATCGCGTCGCTCCCCGTATCCCAAAGGTAATTTCCCGACAGAGTCCCAAGGCCGGTGGAGTTGTGCGTCAAGACGGTTCCGTTGTCGCGCTCCTCGGCGAGAATATCCAGCTTCACCGAGATCCTCTGGCGCCCGCTAAACCAGTCGAGCGCGGTGAAGCCGGTGACGAAGCTTACGTTCGCCCTCGTGTCCACCGTGCCTCTGAGATCCTGCGGAACGATGAAATATCCGTCGGTGGTAAAGGCTCTCACCTCGGCGGTCGCCGCGAAGTGACGCCAGACGTTCGACAGCGACGCCGAGACATCCTGCGTGTTGTCACTGCCGCTCTCATAGCTGGCGTCGAGATGAAACGGCTCCGGCGGCCGCGAGAACAAGGCGATCACGCCGGACATCGCCAGGTCGCCGAAGACGCTGGTGGAGGCGCCGCGCGAAATCTCCACCCGGTCCACGTCGCTTGGGTCGACGCGCGTCCAGTACACCCATCCGCCGAAGGGATCGTTGATCGGAATCCCGTCCCACAGCACCAGCGACCGGCTGGCGCCGGACGATCCCAGGCCGCGGAGGGAAACGCCTTGCGTCGTCGGATTGGCCACCACGCTTGAAGACCGGCGGAACAGGCTGAAGCCCGGCACCTGCCGCAAGCGGTCGTCGAGATTCACGCCCGGAGTCGCGTCGATATCCTCCTGGTCGAGCGTGGTGATGGAGGCCGGCGCGTCCGTCTCGATGGTCCCGGTGACCGTAATGGACGTTTGCAGCGGAGGAACGG